>Ga0315900_10000247_pt1 | contig 96230 bp, 71 predicted proteins | sample LakEriMetagenome_FD_203521 | JGI IMG/M metagenome (GOLD analysis project Ga0315900, IMG submission 203521) | Freshwater fungal communities from buoy surface, Lake Erie, Ohio, United States - Buoy 12 MA114 | ecosystem: Environmental > Aquatic > Freshwater > Lake > Lake biofilm | place: USA: Lake... | reverse complement strand
GCCATCCTCCCAGAATGTAAGTCCAGCGCCTCTCAAAATGATTTTCAAAGGGCGTTTGGAATTTGGGGCACAGCGAACTTTTGATATGGTTACCAAGCACTGGTCAACCAGGCTCGAGACCTATTTCAAGTCCGACATATTATTCAAGTTAGAGGATATTTTTCTAACGGATGACTTCGCTTTGTCGTTGCCACAGCCCCATACGACCGTTATGGGAACAGAAAAAGCATGGCGTGGGACAACCGATTTATTTCGGGAAATCGTTCAATTTGCCGTTGTAGGAAAGATACAAGCATGGTGTATTTCAAATGGGGAGGTAACAGAAATAACCTTGGAGCCGAAAACGGACAAGATAGCCGTTTCGGAGTACTGGCTGGGTTGTGAATTGGTTCAAAAAGATGGGCAGATGGAAGAAGCCTCTGCCGCTTTGAGCAGAGCCATTGATAAATACCAGCGTCATGCGCTTGCGTATGAGCGCAGGGGGTATGTGAATTATAAACTTCAGAATTACGGAGATGCATTGTATGATTTCACCAAGAGCATCGATGTGAATCCTGCGAACCCAGAGCCCCACTACGGCAGGGGGAAGGTGCGTATGTTAAAAGGAGAGTGGGAATCGGCTGCGCAGGATTTTGACGCAGCAGTAAAACGCTCCATTGCTCTTCAGCCCATCTTTTGGCTAGCTCGGCTTAAAAAATGCCAATGCCTGGTCAATCTAGAGCAATATGCTCCTTGCATTTCTGATTTGCAATTATTCGTTAAGCGGGAATTTACCGCAGAAAATCCTAATTTCCGTAGGCGGCGTTTGGCCTGGTACCTATTAGGACGTTGCTACCTGGCTACTTCCGATCTGAAAAATGCATTGGATGCTTTTAACCAAGCACTTTCCATCAAAGAAGGAGTTGAGTTGTTGTCCGATGCTGATTTGTTTTTATACCGTGGAAGAACTTTACACGCTACTGGGGCTTCCTCCTTCGCAAAAGACCTGGATGCAGCCGCCAAGCTTGGGAGCGAAGAAGCTGCCAAGTTATTGAAAGAGTGGAAAAAATAAAATAAAAAGACGGAACTCGTTGGAGTCAAATGCCTTCCAACTGTTTTCTAGTGCTGATTAATATGGATTTCCTGGTGGGGATCCTCACTGATGCCTGTTGGGAATACATCCTAACAGGCATTTTACAATTCAAAACACCTCGTTATGCATCGACCATTTTTAGGTGCGCTAATCATTTTGATTAGTTTAGTTACGGCAGAAGGACAAGTTCCCAAGGGGAACCGGAAGGACTCTTTTGTCAAGGTAATCGCATTGGACTCCTCTATTGGGTTGGATATTCGCTATGCTACCACTCAAAATTTCACTGGGGTTCGTATATATGACTGTGCGGAATGCCTACTTCGTCCTGAGGCTGCTCAGGCCTTGGTACGTGTGCACCAGGGGCTGCGCGCGAAGGGATATGGAGGCCTAAAGTTATTTGACTGTTACCGCCCAAGGCCCTATCAACAACGATTGTGGGATAAGGTGCCTAATCCCAACTATGTAACGCCTCCGTCGAAGGGATCTATGCATTCTCGAGGACTGGCGGTTGACCTGACCATTGTGGATCAACATGGGAATGAATTGGACATGGGAACTTCGTATGACTTTTTTGGAAAGGAAGCACACAGCGATTATCTGAACCATTCTCCGAAGGTTCTTTCCAATCGAAAACTGCTACGAAACGCCATGGAAGAGGCTGGTTTTGGTGGGATTCGGACCGAATGGTGGCATTTTTCGTACAGGAAATCCAATTATCCTTTGTCAGATTATTTGTGGGAATGTCGTTAAACATCGACGGAGAATAGCCAATCGCCGAAAAAAAACGAACAGGGCTATAAAAACAGAATTATCTTTGTAATCCCTAAGGTTATTATACCTTTAGAAGAACACTTAACTATCAACCGTTTATGCGCTTACTAATTCCTATTTTATTTTGGACTTTGTGGTCAGTCAGCTCCCCGGTTTCTGCACAGTCTACCCGTCGGGTTTTTTGGCAGGAACTTGCTCTTGACCAAATTACGATACCAGAACAGGCGGTTCGGGAATTTGAACCAGATGCCTATTTTGCTTACCAATTGGATTACGAGGCGGTTCGCTCGTATTTGGCAACTGCTCCTAGGGAGTTTTCTAAGGAGGGATTGCGCCAACCCTTAAAGCTTTCTATACCAACTGCGGAGGGAAGTTTGGAAACATTTGCAGTGACCGAATCACCGGTCGTGACGGAGCGTATTCGCGAGAAATACCCACTTATTCGCTCTTATTCTGGTTACTCTCTAGTTGATCCCGCTAAAAAAGTGAAAATTACTTTATCGCCAGAGTGGGGCTTCAAGGCGACAATTCGCAGGGCTGACAAGGGTTTGGAATATGTTGAGCCTTTGGCAAAGGGCCAGAATCAACTTTATATGGCGTACGATCGGAGAGCATTCCCAGCCAAGTTTCGGATTCCGGGAGTTACGTTGACCTCCGATATGATGTTTACTCCTGATCAGATTGTTGAAGCGGCACCGCCACGGGTGGCTGCCGACGCTCCTGTATTGAATGAGCGAGGAGTCGAATTAGCGGCTCCTGTAAAAGTTAAGATTTACCGCTTTGCCTGCGCTGCAACGGGGGAATTTTCCCAAGATCATGGAGGAACCACCGCCTCTGTGTTGGCAGCTATGGTGAATTATACTGCTCAGTTGAACCTGTTTTATGAATCTGATTTGGATATTCGCTTGATTCTAGTGGACCAAGTAGAGTCAATTTTATTCTTAGATCCAGCAACCGATCCATACACAGGAACGACGGTGGGTGAATGGATGAGCCAAAACCCGGCGGCTATGATTAATACCATCGGTTTTGACACTTACGACATTGGTCACGTATTTGCCCGTTATCAAGGTGGAAATGCAATTGGAGTAGCAGGTGGCCAATGCTGTACAGACTTCAAAGGGCGTGGGTGCTCCTCCGCTTTCCCACCTTATGGCGATTATTTCCTTTCTATTATTGGACAAGAAATTGGTCACCAGTGGTCAGGTGGCCATACTTGGACTTACTGTGGTTCACTTGGGCCTGGGGATGCCCCTAGCTCTGCCTGTGAGCCAGGATCTGGAAGCACCATCATGTCGTATGCAGGTGCCTGTGGAGCAGATAATCTCCCTGGAGTAGGGACTGGTGATCTGTACTACAATGTTTGTTCGATTACTGAAATTAAAGCTTTTTATGAAACGGGGATCGGTAGTACTTGTGGTTCCTATGAGACGGTTCCAAACCAACACCCTACGGCGATTATCAATTATCCCGATAATTTATTTTTACCAATCAGCACGCCTTTTGCGCTTACAGGTGCTGGGGTAGATCCAGACGGCGATCCCCTCACGTATTGTTGGGAGCAGTCGGACCGTGGTCCGTTGGTGCCGTTAGGTCAGCCACAAGGGAATACTCCTATTTTCCGGACCTATCCTCCAACTACCTCTCCAACTCGTACTTTTCCACGTATACAAACGGTAATTGCCAATCAGAATAATGTTGGGGAGTTACTGCCTACTTACAACCGCGACTTAACGTTCTGTTTGACCGTTCGGGATAACCGCTCTGGTGGTGGAGGGATCGGAATTGATACCCTTGAAATGCGGGTAACAGCCGCTGCAGGTCCATTCCGGGTTAGTTTCCCAAATACAAACAGTGTTGTTTGGCATCCGGGTGAGTACCAAACGGTTACCTGGAGTGTTGCGAATACCAATGTGGCACCGGTCAACTGTAAAAAAGTCAACATTAAAATGAGTAAGGATGGTGGGCTTACCTACCCCATTACTTTGGCAGAGGGCATAACGAATAACGGATCCGCCTGCGTCCTGGTTCCAAATGAAATTGGGACTACCAACCGGATCCGGGTAGAAGCTGCTGATCACGTATTCTTTGATATTTCGAATGCTAATTTCAAAATTGAGCCCGTGGTTACCCCTGGTTTTGCGATCTGTAGTCAGGAAACAGAATTCCAGGCTTGTTTACCGGGTGCATTCACCTTGCCTGTTGGAAGCAGCGCATGGGCAGGATTCAATGAAGAGTTAACTTATTCTGTTTTGGACTTACCAGTAGGTGCAACAGCCACCTTCTCTCAGAACCCAGCACCAGCGGGTACCGATATTGCGGTTAATGTTGATTTTGTTGGAACGTTGGAAGGTACTTATACCGTAAAGGTGGTAGCGGCTGGCGCTTCCGCCGCTGATACTATCTCAGTCAAGATGACGGTGGTATCCAATGAGTTTGGGGCATTCGCGCTCTCCTCACCAGTAGATGGAAGTGCTGGGGTCCCACAGGCGCCCATGCTGCGTTGGACCTCCATTGCAGATGCTAATCAATACCAAGTGCAGGTGGCTAGCAATCCATCCTTCGCACCTGGTACGCTCAAGTTAAATAACGCTACTGTTACAGCGGATTCGCTGCTAGCCAGTGCGAACTTGGAGAAGGGAACGATTTATTACTGGCGGGTACGCCCAGTTAATGAGTGTGGATCCGGCAATTGGGCAGGTCCTTTTGTGTTTGCTACCCAAGTGGATGCCTGTGCTTCTTTTAGCGCGGCCGACCTACCTAAAAATATTAGCTCGAATAGCACCAATCCAGTAGAATCCAAAATTACGATTGCAGGAGGTGGCCCAGTAAGTGATGTCAATGTCAAAAACTTGGGGATTTTCCACAATGCATTTAACCAGCTGGAAGTTCGCCTGATCGGTCCAGCGGGTGGAAACGGAGTGACTTTGTTTAAAAACCGCTGCGGGTTCTCCTCTATTACCATGGATGCAGGCTTTGATGATGCCTCCCCTGTTACCACGTTCCCTTGCCCACCCAATGGAGGAGTTAGTATTCGCCCCAACCAGCCACTTTCCGCCTTTAATGGTCAAAACAGTGCAGGGGTTTGGACTCTTTGGGTGAAAGATGGTGAAATCGGCTCCGGTGGTGCTATCAATAACTTCGAACTAGAGGTATGTTCTGCTGCGGCCTTGAACCCACCGGTAGTTATTAATAATAATGTATTGGTGCTTCCTTCCGGAACCAATGCCTTGATCACGACCGAGCTGCTGAAGTCTGAAGACAACAATAACACGGCCTCCCAGCTTACCTATTATTTGGTGACTGCTCCTCAAAACGGTTTGATTAATCTACAGGGTTATGGGGCTTTAAAAGCAGGTGATTATTTCACCCAGGCTCAGGTAGACAATGGTCTGGTGCGCTTTTATGATTGGGGACATCAACAAGGTGGTGACTCCTTCCGTTTTGCAGTGACAGATGGAGAAGGTGGATTGGCAATGGGAACCTTTGAAATTGCTGCTGTAGTAAGTACGCAGTCCCCTTTCCAGGAAATTCTGTTTTCCCTAGCTCCAAACCCAGCGGATGAAACCGTTCGTTTGGATTTTGGATCTGGCTTAACCGAAGATGCGAATGTGTCCTTGTTTAATACGGCCGGCCAGCAAGTTCGTAGTCTGATGATTGCTGCCGGAGTGGCGCATCGCAGTATTCAAGTTGCTGATTTACCAGGAGGGCTCTATACTGTGGTCATCCAGACTGCAAAGGGGGTATCCACCAGGAAGTTAATTGTTGAATAATTGATAGATTTTGGCCTAAAAAAAGCCCTGACAGGGAGGAAATTCCTTTTTGTCAGGGCTTTTTATTTTTAGGAAAAAAATTAGCTTAATCTTTTTCCTGTTTGTCTTGGCCGAATTCACGGGCTTTGTCCCAAAACTCTTTTGCCTCTTCCTTCATCTCGTTCACTTCTTCTTTTGCCTCTGCGAGGAGCTCGTTGGCTTTATCGCTCAAATAACCCATTGCACCCCCTTCATGTGCTGCGATATTTGCTTTTGCCGCTTCCAGCTCAGCCTTTTTCTCCGCAATTTCCTCTGCTAACTCCGCTTTTGCCTCCATGGCTTCCTCCTGGAGTTCTGCCAGCTTAGCGGCTGCTGCATCCTTCAGTTGGTCGAGTTTTTCACTCATTTCTGATGCTTTATCCAAAGCTTCTTCCTTCAATTTGTTCAATAGATTGTCCATAGGTGTACTTTTTTAATTGTTTATAACTAGGATGAAAGTTTACTATGTCGATAACTGTATCCAAAATAAATGACTAATCCAGCTAATAGCCAGACTAGAAACCAGAACCAACTGGAGGCAGGAATCTGCGCCATCATATACAGGCAAAATACCAAACCTAGCAGTGGGATGAGGGAGAGGTTGTGTTTAAATGCCAGGACAGCTAACACAAGGCTGGTAACCCAAAAGAGCAAAATAGGGGCTTGATCAAGTAAGCTTCCATCTTTTCCTAACCACAGCTGGATAGTTTCAGGTGAATACTGCTGGATAAGAAGTACCGCAGCCGACAAGATAATCGGGAAAATCCACTTTCCATTCAGATACGGTGTTCTGAACTTTCCCCTGGGTGCATTGGGGGTTACCTGCATTTTTAAAACCCCGCCACTCACTAAAACAAAAGCAAACAAGGTGCCCATACTGCAGAGGTCCAATACGGTATCACTTGGAATGAAGAGCATCGGGACAATTACAAAAAAAGCCGTGACTACAGTTGAAAAAGCAGGTGTTTTGTATTTTGGATGAATTTTAGCAAATTGTGGCGGAAGTAGTCCGTCCCGGCTCATAGTCATCCAAATACGGGGCTGACCCAGTTGAAAGACCAAGAAAACACCCGCCATGGCTACCACCGCGCTTACAGCAATGACCCCGGATAACCAGTCTAGGTGTAATTTACTAAATACAAATGCCAACGGATCCGTGACATCGAGTTCTTTATAACTAACCATCCCGGTCAGCACCAAGGCAATAATAATGTATAAAACAGTACAGATGACAATGGAGTACACCATCGCTCTGGGTAGATCCCGTTGGGGATCTTTACATTCTTCTGCGGTGGTGGAGAGGGCGTCGAAACCAATATAGGCAAAGAACACAGAGGAAACCCCTGCCATAACGCCACCGAAACCATTGGGTATGAATGGATGCCAGTTATTTACATCAACATAAAAGGCCCCCACCACAATGACCATGATTACAACGGCAATCTTGAGAATTACCATAATATTACTCGCCGTTTTAGACTCTTTAATCCCCACATACACTAAAATAGAGATTAAAATAGACATTATGATCGCAGGAATGTCTAATATAACAGGAAAGCTGCCCAACAGAGGGGCTTGTGACCAAGCGAGGTAAGCCTCTTTTTGTGCTTGGGTTAGCATTTCAAGGGTGGAACCATTCGACAGTAGACTGCTGGCCTCCTCAAATCCTTTTTGAGCAGAGACATAGTCAATATGAGCCCAGGCGGGGATTTCCCAGCCAAGGCTTTGCATCAGACCGGTGAAATAGCCTGACCAAGAAACGGCGACAGTGATATTCCCAACCGCGTACTCCATAATCAGTGCCCATCCGATGATCCATGCAATTAACTCACCAAATGCCACGTAAGAGTAGGTGTATGCACTGCCCGAGACAGGCAACAGGGAGGCAAATTCTGCATACGCGAAGGCCGCAAAGCCACAGGCAAGTGCGGTAAACATAAATAAAAAGACTACTCCGGGTCCTCCATTATAACTGGCAGAGCCAATGGTGCTAAAAATGCCTGCTCCGATAATGGCCGCAATTCCTAGTGCCGTTAAGTCCCAAAATCGCAGGTTTTTTTGCAGGCCTCCTCCATGAATATCTTCATTTTGAGCAGCCGCAATTGCGTCGGGAATATTCTTTTTCCGAAAAAGATTATTAAAAAAGGACATAGTGAAAAGCTTGGTTCAGAATAAAGTGCGAAAAGTAGTGCTTTTCATTGAAAAGAAGGAAGATGAACTACAAATGACGCATCTTTTTGTAATTGCTTGCGTTATAGGAACTAAATTTGCATCGGAATTTATTCCAACTAAAGACTGTGTTATGAAAAAATCACATCTCATTGCCATTGCTGTTATCGCAGTGGCTATCGCAACCCTGGTTTCCGCCAGTTCGGATGTTACCACCTATGCCAATTTTGACCAGGCTACTGAAAGTGGTGATAAAGTTAAGCTCGTTGGACAACTGGTTAAGGAGGCTCCTATTGAATATAATCCGGAAAAAGATCCCAACTACCTGGCGTTTCAATTAAAAGACGACGCTGGGTCTGTTCGGAAAGTAGTTTTGCGCTCTGCCAAACCACAGGATTTTGAGCGCTCTGAACAAATTGTCTTAACGGGGGAAATGAATGGTGAAATTTTTGAGGCCAGTGACATGCTACTAAAATGTCCGTCTAAATACCAGGATCAAGAGGTTTACATCCGATCGGAACAAGGATAATATCGAACATGGAATATATAGGTGAACAGTTGCTTCCAGGCCAGATTGGCCATTTTTTCGTGGTGCTCTCCTTCGTGGCGGCCCTTTTTTCTGCATTTTCCTACTTCATGGCTACCAAGAAGGAGGCCGATGCAGGTTATCCAGGCTGGCTCCGTTTAGGGCGTTACGGTTTTTTGTTTCATGGACTTAGCACGTTTGGGGTAATTATTGCCTTGTTTTATATCTTGACTGGAAAGTTGTACGAATACCAATATGCTTGGGCAAATGTTTCGGATGACCTCCCATTCAAGTATGTTTTTTCCGCTTTTTGGAAGGAGCAACAAGGTAGCTTTTTGCTCTGGAGTTTTTGGCACATTGTCTTGGGGATGGTTTTGATTCTGAAATCAGGAAAATGGGAATCTGCTGTAATGGCGGTTATTGCCCTCGCCGAGGCCATCATTGCTTCCATGATTTTGGGACTCTATTTTGGTGATTTTAGATTGGGTGCCAGTCCATTTGATCTTTTGCGGGACGTGATGGATGCGCCTATTTTTGCGCAAGCTGATTATTTGGAGAAGGTTAAAGGGAATGGTTTGAATCCTCTTTTGCAGAATTATTGGATGACGATTCACCCCCCTACCTTGTTTTTGGGTTTTGCCAGTACTATTGTTCCCTTTGCCTTTGCTATCGCCGGTTTATGGAAAAAGGAGCATAAGGAATGGTTAAAACCAGCCTTGAACTGGGCCTTGTTCTCTGGTGCTATTTTGGGTTTGGGGATTCTTATGGGAGGCGTTTGGGCTTATGAGGCGTTGTCCTTCGGCGGTTACTGGGCTTGGGACCCCGTTGAAAATACTTCATTAGTGCCATGGCTTACCTTGGTAGCTGGAATTCACACCAACTTAGTTGCCCGTTCCACTGGGTATTCCATTCGAAGCACTTATGGTTTTTACCTGGTCTCATTTATTCTAATTTTGTATTCCACGTACCTGACTCGAAGCGGTATTCTGGGGGATACTTCGGCGCACGCGTTTACGGAAATGGGCCTAGGATTTCAACTGATCCTGTTCATCGGTGCATTCTCTCTACTTTCCCTTCTCTTGTTTGGAGCGCGTGCCAAGGGAATTCCTAGCATTCAAGAAGAAGAGAAATTTGCCTCCCGTGAGTTTTGGATGTTTATGGGCTCATTGGTGTTGTTGTTTTCAGCGGTCCTTCTGACCGGGGCGACTTCACTGCCTGTTTGGAATAAGTTGGTTCAACTTTTCAAAGAGGATTATGTAGGAGCTGCCTTAAAGGATCCAGTGGAACACCATAACCGCTACCAAATGTGGATTGCGGTATTTATTGGTGTTTTGTCTGGAGTTGCTCAATGGCTTCGATATAGTGAGCGTAATTGGTCTGTTTGGGTTAAAAATTTTGGTTTACATTTAGGAATTGCCTTGGTGCTAGCCACAATTCTTACTTTTTTCCATGCTTCTTGGATCAAGGTGAGCGATTGGCGTTTGGCAGCCCTGTTATTCACCGCCATGTTTACCTTAAGTTCTAATGCCGATTACCTGATTTCCTTTGCCAAGGGCAATCTGAAAATGGCAGCTTCAGCAGTCTCTCACCTTGGTTTTGGTATCTTGATCCTGGGGGTAATGTCCTCCGGCTTGAATAAGGAGTGGATCTCTTCCAATAATTTTGCGATGGAAGGTTTGATTGAGGGGATGGATAACGAGGATTTGAACCGCAATGTCCTTTTAATTAGGGAGGCTCCTATGCCGATTAAGCGCAATTTTGAAGCTACTTATGTGCAGGATACGATTGAGCGTCAGACACGTACGTTTACCGTTCAGTTCAAAAAAAGAGATGAGGCGGGAAACCCAACGGGAGAGGAATTTGTACTGTATCCCAATGTCATGTACGATCGTCCCTTCACTAAGGTAGTAGCCTCCAATCCCTCTACCAAGCATTATTGGAATTATGATATTTTTACGCACGTCTCGTCCTTGCCTAAAGCGGAACTAGATCCTGAGTATGCGCAGCAACAAGAAGATAGCCTAAAGTATCAGCTGTACGATGCAGTGGCGGGGGATACCCTGTTTACTAAAGAACATTACATCGTAGTACAAGGCTTGACTAAAGATCCTGTACATCCTGAGTATAAAAAGCAGCCGGGTGACCTGGCATTTGGTCTGAAAATGAAGGCGTACTCGTTGGAAGACCGTACCGGTTATGATTTGAATCCAATGATGTACCTGCGTCCTGGAGAAGGTGCATTTGCATTGGCTTACTCCGCTCCACAGTTGGAAATCAAGGCAAAGCTTACAGAGAAGGGACTTGAAAAGGCATTAAAAATGGAAGAGGAGCTGCAATATCAGACCTTCCAAGTCAAACAGGGCGCTTCTTTTTCATTCCAAGGCTATGAGGTGAAGCTTGTCAACGTGAACCGGGAAATTAAACACCCCAACTATGTGCCTCAACAAGGGGATATTGCCGTTGCGGCAGAGTTGGAAGTGCTTGGTAACGAAGCAAGTTACCAAGTAGCGCCCGTCTTTCTCATCAGAGGCAATCAGCCGTTGAGCTTAAAGTCTGAACTAATGGACCTTGGTTTGCATTTTGTGTTTCAAAGTGTGGATCCGGAGACGGGTCTTTTCACCATTCGGGCAGCCAAAAGTAATCCGCAGGACGCTGGTATTCCGGTTGAAATCGCTGAAAATGCAGGCAGGTCGGATTATATAGTGTTAGAGGCTATCATTTTTCCAGGCATTAACTTTGTGTGGGCTGGATCTTTATTGATGCTCTTTGGTTTAGCACTCGGTTTCTGGAGGAGATGGAGGCAGGGATAGTCGAATAACTTGTTTTATCGTAAAAAAGGAGCGGGTTTGGAAGTTTGAACTTCTAAACCCGCTCCTTTTTTACGATAGCATTCTAAAATGCCTGCGAATTAGACATGAGCAGCCTTGAGAAAAAACAATGAGATAAAAAGCACTGATTTTAAACTCCTGGCACCGCAATAGCAATTACAGACGTCCCATTGCTCCTGCCAAGGCAGTGAATTGGAATGGGAAAGTTACCCAAATCCATTCAGGCTTCCAGAAAAGAATGCCCACCATTACTACTGTAGATACGACGAAAATCGCCCAATCGCGCTTTTTATTTGGAGTATACTCCTCGTTATGATTTGACATAAGAATTGGTAGTTTAAAATTCAAGTACTGCAAAGGTAATACCGACGAGAAATTACACGGCACTTCCGCCGAATAATTTTCTTCGTACATCGTTTTTTTCAAGGCGTAGATCGGAGGTCCTATCTTGGAAAAGCGAAAAAGTCCGTACCTATGCACCTTCAAAACAGCATTTGCTGCTGGTTTATAAACATTTAACCTGCTATGTTACTTTATTCAATGCCCGATCTGGCGTCGGCTGATACCTGGGTTAGTCTACTAACCCTCACCTTCCTTGAAATTGTATTGGGAGTCGACAACATTATTTTTCTATCCATCATTTCTTCCAAGCTGCCAGCGGAAGACCAGCCAAAGGCCCGCAACATTGGTTTGGTATTGGCCATGGTCCTTCGTATTGTATTACTCTTTGGTATCTCTTGGATCATCAGCATGAAGGAACCGTTGATCAACATTGATCTTCCGGGTATTCATGGTGGTCTGACTGGTCAGGGAATCATTCTTTTGCTAGGGGGTATCTTCTTGTTGTACAAGGCTACTAAAGAAATCCACCATAAATTGGAAGGGGTAGAAGAGGATACGAATCCAAAAGTGGGTTCTGGGAGAGATGCGCTTAGCAATGCCATTATTCAGATTACCTTGATCAATCTGGTCTTTTCGTTTGACTCCATTTTGACGGCTGTGGGCATTGCCGATAACTTGATGATTATGATTGCCGCAGTAGTGGTTTCTGTTTTGGTAATGATGATCTTCTCGGGTCCCGTAAGTAAATTTGTGAACGACCATCCAACGGTTCAAATGTTGGGTTTGGCATTCTTAATTTTGATTGGTTTCTCCTTGATTGCTGAGGCGGCCCATTTAGGACACTTCATTGAGGGTTCCGTGCCCAAGGGGTACCTTTACTTTGCTATTTTCTTCTCCTTGTTCGTTGAATTTTTAAATATCGGAATGTCGAAGAAGCGCAAGCCTGTTCAGTTGCATGGATATGGTGAAACAGCCAAAAAACAAGGGGTATTGGGTGAGGATATCCTTGATCAATAAGTTGTTCTAAAAAGTGCGGTTATTTTTTAAGATATACAGAGCAGTGGCGGTGATTTGTTTCTCCGCCACTGCTGTTTCTGCCCAAACTCCCTGGCTCGGGAAATGGTGGATTGAATTCAAGGATAAAACAGAAACCCCCTATTCATTGAGTCGACCACAAGAGTTTCTATCTGCCCGCTCACTTGAACGGCGCGCAAAACAGGGTGTGCCGGTTTTAGCGGAAGATCTTCCGGTGGCCCCTGCTTATTTGGAAGGGCTTCGGCGACTAGGACTGGATATTCATGGGTCGTCTCGCTGGATGAATGCAGCGGCTGTTATTGCCGATTCTGTGGTCATCAAGAGCGCCTTGGAGCTGCCTTATGTACATCAAGTGCATTACCTGGGGCGGCACATTCGAATTAAAAACCCACCTAACCGACCTGCAAAAGTGCGGACTGTCTTTCCCGAAAACCGCTCAGCTGAAGCCCAGTTTGGGCCGATGGGCTACGGGCTAATCAACGGTGCAGCGTTGCAGGTGCCATTCTTGCAGGCGGTGGGAGCTCGCGGAAGGGGTATTTGGATCGCAGTCATGGATGGTGGATTTACGAACGTGGATACCATGCCTTTTTTTGATAGTGTTGCTCTGCAACAGCGCCTCTGGCCCGGGCCCGATTTAGTGGAGCGGGATCAGGCCGTTTTTGAGAGTGCGCATCATGGAACGGCAGTTTTATCGGTGATGGCTTCCAATTCGCCCGGGTATTTTGTAGGGACCGCCCCAGATGCTACCTATTTCCTGATTAAAACCGAGGATACCGGTGGGGAATTTCCTATCGAGGAGGTCAACTGGATCTTGGGCGCTGAATGGGCCGATAGTATTGGAGTGGATCTGATTAATGCTTCCTTGGGGTACACTACCTTCAACGATACTTTATTAAACCATCGTTATGAAGAATTAGATGGTAAAACCACCATCGCGTCCCGAGGTGCATCCATCGCTGCCCGAAAAGGGATGATTATTTGCAACAGTGCCGGTAACTCAGGGGAGGAACCCTGGAGATACCTTGGAGTTCCTGCAGATGTTCCTGGGATTGTTGCTGTCGGTGCCACCGACAGTCAATCGGGGGAAATGGCACCGTTTAGCTCATGGGGTCCTACTGCAGATGGACGAGTTAAGCCAGACCTTACGGCGCCAGGTATGAATGTAGTAACAGCCGGAACGGTGGGGGAGGAACTCACGGTCTCAGCGGGCACCTCGATCGCTTCCCCAATCCTCGCTGGAGGCATCGCTTCCCTTTGGAGTGCTTTCCCAGAAGTGCCTGCTTCTCACTTGTTAAATGCTCTTTTTGAAACCGCCGACCACTACCATGAACCAGGTTTGCATTCTGGTTATGGCACTCCAAATTTGGCAAAAGCATGGCTCCAGCTCAAAGGAATCCATGTAGTTGGAAAAGATCGTTGGTATGGTTATCAAAATGACCAAGATCAGCTGGTGATACTGACAGAGTCCCAATACCCGCTTCAATCTGGAAGTGTCTTGATCAAAGATTGGTTGGGTAGGATCTGTTTACAAAGCTATGCCTGGGTCAGCGGTGATCAAGTGCAGGTTATCGAGATTCCGGGATTGGCTACCTTGCCACACGGTATTTATCGAGTAGCCATTTCTAGTGGAGGGTCTTTTTATTGGGGGAAATAAATGGTGCATTCTATGAAAAATCCCTTTGCCAGATCTGCGGATTTTTTAGGTTATTTGGGTCGCTGAAATAATAAACAGATCTGTTGGATGGTTTATTACATACCTTTGTAACGATACTAACCATCAAAAAGAGAGGCCTTGGATAGTTCAGAATTAATCAAGAAGGTCCGCAAGATTGAAATTAAAACGCGCGGATTAAGTAGTCACCTGTTCACCGGGGGCTACAACAGTGCATTTCGGGGAAAAGGAATGTCTTTTAGTGAAGTCCGACTGTACACCCCTGGGGATGATGTTCGGAGCATCGATTGGAACGTGACGGCTCGAACCGGTGAAACCTACGTGAAGGTGATGGAGGAAGAACGGGAGAACACCCTGATGTTGTTGGTAGATGTAAGCGCTTCTGCTGTTTTTGGAAGTCACACCCAGTTTAAGGAAGAGTACCTTTCAGAATTGTGCGCAGTGTTGGCTTTTTCAGCTATCTCCAACAATGACAAGGTCGGGGTTGTTTTGTTTTCGGATCAAATTGAGTGTTTCATTCCTCCTAAAAAAGGGAAGCAGCATATTCTGCGCATTATTCGGGAGATATTAACTACCCAGCCTAAAGGGAAAGGAACGGATGTTGCTAAGGCCCTCCGTTTTGTCAATAATATAGTGAAAAAACGCAGCGTGTGTTTCGTGCTGTCCGATTTTTTAGACAAGGGGTATGCAGATGCACTCAAGATTATGGCTCGTCGGCATGATTTGATTGGGATACATTGTTGGGACGCGCTGGAAAGGCAGTTGCCTGACATAGGAGTACTTAGGGTCACCGATGCAGAGACACAGCAGCAATATTGGGTAGACACGTCCAGTGCTGCCATCCGAAAAAAGTATCGAATGACGTTTGATGAGCACCTTCAGCAGGTAAAAGCGCTTTTTCAGAAAGCAGGAGCCGATTTTTTGAGCCTAGGCACCCACGAACCCTATGCTCCGGTTTTGCTTCGTTTTTTCCAGCAGCGGTTGCAGAGTCGCATCCAGCACGGTTAGATTCCCTGGGGGAATCTGCTTGCAAAATCTTTCGCAAAATAGGTTAAGATCACATCCGCCCCAGCTCTCCGGATACTCAGCAGTGCTTCGGGCATCGCTTTTTCATAGTCAAGCCATCCATTCCGGCAAGCAGCTGTCAACATGGCACATTCTCCGGATACATGGTAGGCTGCTATTGGAAGGGCGGAAGCCGCCTTCAAGTCGGAAATGATGTCTAAGTAATGTAAAGCTGGTTTAACCATCAGCATGTCGGCTCCTTCCTGGATATCCAATTCGGCTTCTATCAAGGCTTCCCTTCGGTTAGCCGGGTTCATTTGATAGGTTTTCTTATCTCCACTTTTAGGGGCAGAATCTAAGGCATCCCGGAAAGGGCCATAAAAGGCACTGGCATATTTGGCAGTGTAGGAAAGGATCCCTGTTTCGGTGTACCCTGCCTCATCCAAGGCATGCCGGATATAGCCGACTCGGCCATCCATCATATCAGATGGTCCCAACATATCGAATCCAGCTTGTGCTTGCGCGATGGCCATTTTTGCCAAGATGGGCAGCGTTTCATCGTTGACTATTTTCCCGTTCTGAACCAATCCATCGTGTCCATCACTGGAATAGGGATCCATAGCGACATCGCTGATCAGGGTGCATTCTGGGAATCGCTCCTTGATGGACCGGGCTACTTTTAGATAAAAATTATCCGTTTGGTAACTGTAAGTTGCAGTTGTATCTTTCAGATGGTCAGCTACTGCCGGAAATAAAATAAAGTTTTGAATGCCTAACTGGATGCATTCTTCCACCTCTTCAAGCAAATACTCGGAGGAAAAGCGATAAATACCTGGTAGTGAGTGAATTTCTTGTTTGATCCCGCTCCCGTCTACCAAGAACAAAGGGAAAACAAGTTGACTTGGGTGAAGATGAGTTTCAGTGGCCAGCGCTCTTAAAGCGGGGCTACGCCGGTTGCGACGAGGGCGACGTGGAATTGACAATGCGTTCATGGCAACAAAGGTACAAGTGGATAGAGCTTCATAGAATGGCATAATAGTCGTTTTTTTGCCATATTTTAACCTTTTTTGAATAAGAAATGGGCTTGATGAGTCCCGTTGAGCAAGGAGGTATCGTCGAACTCCTATTTGCCAGGGGGGCTTTGGAATCGTTTGTTGCTTAGAAGGTAAAGCGATGTGTTCTGCGCTTACTTTAGCCCAATTCATTTGTCCTTTCTACTATTGAGGATTTGATTTAGAACAATTTGCTTTGAAACCGGTTTCATTCTTTTGAGATTAATACTATGAAAATTGGCATAATTGGGGCCGGCATTGCTGGCATTGCAACTTCGATTCGCCTGGCGGCTGCAGGTCATGACGTGACGGTGTTTGAGGCCAATCCTTATCCTGGGGGAAAGTTGAGCGTATTTACGTTAGAGGGTTATCGTTTTGATGCGGGACCTTCTCTTTTTACGATGCCGCAGTATGTAGAGGAGCTATTTACTTTATGTGGGGAGCGTGCAGAAGACCATTTTCGATATGTTCAGGTGGATACAGCCTGTCATTATTTTTGGGAAGATGGCACCCGACTGCGGGTGCCTGCCGATCCAAACCAGTTTGCGGAAGAAGCGCAACAGGTATTAGGGGTGCCCGCCGAGCAGGTGCGTCGGTTTTTGATGCGAAGTGCTGAGAAATATGCTTTGGCTGGAAAAATATTTCTTGAAAAGTCTTTGCACCGCGCAGATACTTGGTTAAGCAAATCGGTAGCGAAAGCCATGCTTCGTTTACCCCGATTTGAGCTGTTCCAAACTATGCACCAGGCACACCAGAAGGCATTTTCCAACGAAAAAATGGTTCAACTATTTAACAGGTATGCGACCTATAATGGCTCTAATCCATATAAAGCTTCGGGTATGTTGACCATTATTCCCCATTTTGAGCATAATATTGGAGTGTTTTATCCAGAGGGGGGCATGCACTCTATCACAACTAGTCTATATGAGCTCTCGCTTCGGCAAGGAGTTAAGTACCAATTCTCTACCCCAGTTACTGAAATTATCACAGAGGGAGGTCGTGTAAAAGGCCTTCGTACCGATGGGGATTCGCTTCACCTACTGGATAAAGTGGTGAGCAACATGGATGTGTATTACACGTACAAGCGGCTACTTCCGGAGGAAAAACACCCGGAACACATATTAAATCAGCCAAAGAGTACTTCTGCACTGATTTTTTATTGGGGAGTTAAACGGGAATTTCCTGAGCTTGGGTTGCACAATATTTTTTTTACCGAGGATTATCGGTCCGAATTTGAAGCGCTAGAAGCGGGTCAGGTGGTGGATGACCCAACCATTTATGTCAATATTACCTCTAAACTGACACCAACAGATGTTCCGGAAGGCGGAGGTGAAAACTGGTTTATTTTGGTGAATGCGCCTTGCCATCAAGGGCAAGATTGGAGTCAGGTTATTCCGGAAATTCGGAAAAACACCCTTCAAAAGCTCAGTCGAAATCTAGGGGTTGACCTGGAGTCCTTATTGGTTTGTGAAGACATCCTTGAGCCAAGAGAAATAGAGCGCCGTACTTCCTCCCATTTGGGCGCACTTTACGGATACAGCTCGAACACCATGATGGCCGCTTTTTTACGGCATCCAAATTTTTCGAACCGCATTGAGGGGCTCCATTTTGTGGGGGGAAGTGTTCATCCAGGAGGCGGAATCCCCTTGTGCCTTCTTTCTGCCAAAATTACCAGTGAGCTAATTTAACGGGTTGACTTGATCCGCTCCGGCAGCTCGTGGTACTGTTTAATCGCTGTGAAAAAAGACGCTAAATACTGCTGAACCTGTCTGCTGTGCTTGGGTTCTAGGTGTGCTCGTTTGCAGCTTTCTATAAAATACGCCTCTTGTTCGTTGAGTACTTTCATAGCTTGTTGGATGGCGCGTTTACTTAATCCTTCTGCCATCAGTGCCCGGTCTCGGACCGAATTTAAACCAGACTCTTTCGTAGGGCTTGCATAAGGGGCGTCCACCAAGCCAGAAAAATCAAAATCGTAGGGAATGGGAATGATTTTGTCACTGGAGGGCTCTTTGTACAAGAGTATGTTCCGCTGGTCTGGAATGCTCCAATCGGTGTTGCCAATCATAAATTGGAAGGAAGCGTTTAGAGCAGCGTAATATGGATCAAGGTCTTCGTTCGACAGACCAAATTGTTGAATCAATCCTCCCCCTAGTCGCGCCATCAATTCTTCTTCATGTTCGAGCAGCATAGCCCATACCGTCGGTTGGCTGGTTTGGGTTGTTTGGTCATAAAGGCGAAGACGGATCAGACGTGCTTTAAGGTGGTAAGGACTCACTTTTTCATACATTCGGTAGGCAAGGTACTCTTTTTGTAATCTCGATTCTCCTTCAATATCGAAGGATTGAGGCAGTACAAGTCGAACCTCATTTAGGGTGTCTAATTGTAGTGCTTGGAGGTTTTTTTTGGAAAATTTGAATTTAAGGGGTGGGATTTCGCTGATGCGCCGGCGGAATTTACCTCTTGGTCGAACTTGAAGTGGCAATTCTTGCCCGTTCTCCAGACGGATTTTGGCGGGGAAATAAGTATTGGTTTTTTTCCCTTCTACTAAAGCGGGCAGATCCAATTCCAGCGTAATCAAGGAGGAGTCCTTTTTACTGAGGAATGAAAAAATACTTTTGGTCGTTTGTGCGGAGGCCTGGATACTGGGTATTGCTACCAGTAAACTTACGGCAATAATAAATCTAGAAACAGCGGTTCGCATGGAAAAAAAAGTGGTGGTGTGGGCAGTTGGCGCAGAGGGGAAATAGAATATTATTTGGTTGAATAATAATTTTATTTCATAAACAGCAAAAACAATGCCTTGTTTCTTTTTTTTAAGAATTTAATTTTATGATGCAAAATTGAAGGGAAAGGGTGAACCCAACCAAAATGCTCGTCGAACGCGGGCATTTGTTCGACTGGAGGCAGGAATTAAACGATTGATACTTGAGTAGATATCGATGGGGTATTCTCTGAATCCTGAGGGATTTTACTCGATCAAGACTTCGTCAATAAAGATCCAGCATTTTTGTCCTTTGCCGGGGTGCCAAGCAGGGTTTTGTAGCGGGCTGGAGATATGCATTTTTAGATATTGGGTTTCGATCGGGGTGCTGAGGGCCAGGCTTCGGACGCCCGTTTTTGAATTTTGCATGGATGTATTGACAGGGAAGGTCGATTTTCCGACCGGTATCCAGGATTTTTTATCCGTAGAAGCCCACAGTTCTAGTCCAGAAGGGGCAAATATCCAGGAACCGTTATTCTCGAGGTAGTGAATACCTGCCCGGGTGAGGTTTATTTTTTTTCCGAAATCGAGGACTGCACTTGCATGGCTTCCTTCAAAACCGAGGAATGCGGGATCTGTTGCATCCAAGCCTAGGAGGTTATCAATCAAGGATTCTCCTCCTTTCCCTGGGTATTTTTCAGAGGGTTTAGGAGATAGCGTTGCCGCTATGGGTTTGTGTTTACGTTTGGCAAAGGTAGCTTCTGCAACCGGGCTGTTTTCCCAACCTGGCTTAGCTGCAATCACCCGTACGGTGGCAGACTGATCGAGCACAAGGGGTGAACCATTGTATTGGGGGCTAGAGGAGGTAGGATCAGTTTGGTCCAAGGTGTAATGAAGCGCTACGCCTTTGAACGGAAATTCAAGCTTCACCTGCAAGGTGTCGTCAAAAATGGTTTTTGAGTAGAAGATGCTAGGGGATACCAGGGTCAATGGGGTCGATTGGGAATTGGATCCTGGGTCGTAGGTAATTTGAAGGTCCGGGAATTGGGTTTTTATGGATGCAATTTTTGCGGGCTGGATAAGGGTTCCCCAGACATAGAGTTCTTTCAAGCGCTTTAGCAATTCAACCTGGTCCAAGAACGAATCATCCACTTTTGTTTGGTGGAGGTTAAGGTACCGAAGGTGCGAAAGCCCGACTAGTTCAGCGATACCTTTTGACGTCACCATGGTATTGGATAGGTGGAGCCTGCTAAGGTGCTTCAGCATTTTTAAACTGCTCAATAGTTCATCCGAGCAGTTCGTGTGGGCTAAATCTAAGTGTGTAATTTGGTCAGCTATCGGGCGTAACAGCTGTAGGACCTCGGGTTGGAGGTCTTTTCTGCCGGTCAGAGAGACCGCTAACCAAGGTTGTTGTTCACCGAGAGAAAGAATGGCGATTCGATTATTTTTGAGCTCTTGGATATCGGCTGGGTCGGCAGGCGCTACGTTCACATTTGGAAAGGGGTTGTTAGATAGTTGATTGAGCAGAGCACTGGCAGGTAGCTGTGTAGTTGCTCCGAGCTCAATCCAACGCCGTACCCATTCTATTTCTTGTGGGCTTAGTTGGGCTTTCCCTTTTGGCGGCATATGGTATTCATCGTGTCCTGGAAGCCGCAGACGTTGATAGAGAATACTACTATCGGGGTTATTTGGAACTAATACGGGGCCATGGCTTCCTCCTAAGAGCAAATTTTCATAACTATCCAAGAGCAAATCACCTTTCCGTTTGGAAGGTTGGTGGCAACTGATGCATTTTTTTTGGAGAATAGGATAAATCAGGGATTCAAAAGCGGTTCCCTCCGCTTGGACAGGGGCGGTTTCGGGGGGGGATTGAAGAGCAAAAAAATCATCTCCGTGGGTGAGGCTTCCACCATAATGACCGGCTAGCAGCAATAGCAGCGTGGTGGCGTAGATACTGACAAATAGCCAGCGCGTTGTACGAAGCAAATAGGCAACTATAGAGGCAAGAGCGGTCGCGATTCCCAGCCAACGGTGCCAAAAAAGGGTATCAGATGGGTAAGTGCCAGCAGCAGCTAGCCACCAACCACTAAAAGCAGTGAACAGGGCTAGCAAGCTGGTGGTGGTGACCGCCAACTGAAGAATGGGGACCCATTCCTGCTCCCTCTTCCAATGAGACCATAGTGCGAGCAGGCAAGTAGGCATCAGAAGCCCAATGGGCAGGTGCAAAAAAAGCAGGTGCAGTTTTCCAAAAAAAACGATCAGTTGATCCATACCTAATTTTCACTACTTTTGCCTGCATAGAATCCTGTAGCAGGTGATTGGGTGGAACAGATGCATTATGCAGTGTGGTTTACCTGCCGCACAGCCCTATCAGACTCGACTTTGGTTGGATTGCTACAGGACGGATGCCTGTTTTATCCTTTTTGTCCAATGCCATAACGATATGCGCACCATTTTAGCAGCCAAAGTACCGCTCAGTGGGTTAATATTAACCGCTCTGATCGTTTTTTTTGCTTGTGTAAGTGAAAAAAAAGCGGAAGACCGTCCTATTAGCTTTAATTTTCAGGTGCGTCCGATTTTGTCGGATCGTTGCTTTAAATGCCATGGGCCGGATGAAAAACAGCGCAAAGCAGATCTTAGGTTGGATACCAGAGAGGGTGCGCTGGCAGCACTGGGGCCCAACAAGGACCACTTTGCTATTGTTCCGGGTCATCCAGAACAAAGTACCCTAGTCCATCGGATTTACAGTGCTCACCCGGATAGTATTATGCCCACCCCAGATTCCCATTTGAGTCTTTCTGCGTCTGAAAAACAGATCTTGACACAATGGATTGCGGAAGGTGCGAATTGGGAAAAGCACTGGGCTTTTATTGCTCCGGAAAAAACAGAATTGCCAACCGTTTCCAATACCAAGTGGCCTAAAAATGAAATTGATTATTTTATTCTCGCTGCACAAGAGGAACAAGGCCTAACCCCTAATCCAGAAGCAGAAAAAAGTCGACTGGCGAGAAGGGCTGCATTCGATTTAACTGGATTGCCGCCCAAGCAAGCACTTTTGGATCGTTTCTTGGAGGATAAGTCGCCGGAGGCCTTTGAGTGGCTCGTAGATAGTTTATTGGCTGATCCCGCCTATGGGGAACGTTGGACGACGTATTGGCTAGATTTGGCCCGATATTCAGATTCCCACGGATATCAGGATGATCTGACCAGGGTGATGTGGCCCTGGAGAGATTGGGTCATCCATGCGTTTAATCAAAATATGCCGTATGATCAGTTTGTCATACAGCAGCTTGCAGGGGATTTATTGCCGGGGGCAGACAAGGCCAATTTGCTAGCCTCTGCTTTTAACCGAAACCATAAAATTACCCAGGAAGGTGGGGTTATCGATGAAGAATACCGCGTAGAATATGTTGCAGACCGCACCAATACTTTTGGGAAGGCATTTTTAGGACTGACGATGGAATGCGCACGTTGCCACGATCATAAGTATGATCCAATATCGATGCGAGAATATTATTCAACCTTCGCCTTTTTTAATCAAGTACCTGAAGTTGGATTTGTGCCAAATTTGGCCACGCCAGCGCCCTATATGAAAATCACCTTAGCAGATGCAGAAGGCGCTCTTCGATTTCTTAACTTAGGAAATGTACTAAGTTCTCCCGCCGACTCTTTGTTGCAGATGGTTATGCGGGATTCTGTGGGCATCCGGAAGACCCATATATTGGCTAGAGGGCAGTACGATAAACCCGAGGAGGAGGTCCGTCCAGATTTGCCGAATGCAGTATTATCGTATTCTGAAGAATATGCACCGAATCGGCTTGGGATGACGCAATGGTTGTTTGATAAAAAAAATCCACTCACTGCCAGGGTAATGATTAATCGCCTGTGGCAGGAGTTATTTGGGAAAGGAATTGTTTCGACGAGCGATAATTTTGGACTACAGGGGGCACTTCCTACTCATCCAGCTCTGTTAGATTGGCTTTCTGCAGACTTTCGGGACAATGGCTGGGATATAAAAAAAGCGCTGCGAAGGATGGTGCTTTCGGCTACTTACCGGCAATCGGCAGTTTTGCAGCCAGGAGCACTAGAGCGAGATCCCGAAAACCGTTGGCTAGCCCGTGGTCCTCGGTATCGGATGCAATACGAATTTATTCGGGATAATGCACTGGTAGCTTCTGGATTGCTGGTGCGCCAGTTGGGAGGACCTCCCGTCAGGCCTTATCAACCACCTGGGTTGTGGGAGGCGCTTAGCACAGAAAAGTCCTCTAACAATTATCGTGGAGAATATTCCTATGTTCCAGATACATTGGCGGACAAACAGTATCGAAGGAGTTTATATACCTTTAATAGAAGAACCATTCCACCACCCGCCGCCCTCGCCTTTGACGCGTTGCCTAGGGATGTATGCGAAGTTAGTCGTGGAAGGACGAGCACTCCCTTGCAGGCTTTAGCAATGCTGAATGATCCACAAATACTGGAAGCCGCCAGGGTGCTTTCCGGGAAGTTGTTGGAAGCAAACCAAAAAGCGCCCGTATCCAATCAAATACAGGTTGCTTTTCGTCAAATTATTTCACGGATCCCAAGTAGTGAGGAGGTACGTATATTAGAGCAATTATACACGACCGAATACCAACGGTACCAACAATCACCCCATCGGGCAAAACGGATGTTAGAGGTTGGACGCTACCCATTTCAAAGTGATTTGGATCCGGCTATACACTGTGCCCTGATGCTTACAGTAAGTGCTATTTTTAACCTAGACGAAGCATTAAGCAAGAGTTAGGTGGTATTTTTTTTTAAATAAACAGAAGAAAAATAGGTTATTTTTGATGGTTTTGGTCAAAATTCCGACCTTTACAAGCCAATGACAGAACAAGAAAAAAGGAGTGGGTCACTTCCGAGTGTACGTTCGGAGGATCTTTCAGAAATTCTGGGAACCCCACCCGGTTGGTTAGTTCGTTGGGGGACTGGCGTTGTGGTGGTCGGGTTTCTTTTATTAATGGTCGTTGCTTGGTTGATTGAATACCCGGATGTGATCACTGCTCGGGTCGAGTTCACAACAGCGACGCCCCCGGTTGATGTGGTAGCAAGGGCAGAAGGGCATATTCAGCAGTTTTTGGTGGAAGAAAACGAGGTGGTACAAGAGAATCAACCGCTTTTGGTACTGGAGAATGCGGGGGATTTCAAGGATATCCGTTATTTGGAGCAAAAAATGTCGGAATGGGGGAGAGCAGAGACACCGGATAGTCTGCTTGCGCTTGGAGCCTTAGAGGGCAACCCAGAGCTAGGGGAGCTGCGGGGCGCTTACCTAACGTTTGTTCAGCAAATGGAAGCCTATCAATATTCCAAAGGGAAAAGGGTGGCAGTTTCAGAAGAGCAAAATAGAAAGGTTCAGCAGCAAATCAACGAACTAAAAAACAGTAACCGACTGGATCAGGAATTATTGTTGCGAACAGCCAGTGACCTGAAAGCCGTTCGCGCTGCCTTGGCGGTGCTTTCTAGGGCTCCAGAAGCAAAACAGGAGCTCGCGGCGGCACAAGAACGGGTTCAGATGGCAGAGCGTTTGTACATAGGATATCAGCAACAGATTGCACGGAGGCAGGCTGAAATTACGGATTTACAGCGCAGTATTGGAGTGGTTCGCTTTGATGAAAGCCTTGATACCAATTCCGCTCCCGGACGATTAAAGTCTGCTTTAAGTGATTTAAAAACAGCGTTGGAACGTTGGAAGCAAAAGTACTTGCTGACTGCTCCTATTTCAGGGCGGGTCTCTTTGAGTAAGTTTTATGTAGCCAGGCAATATGTACGCGAAGGAGAGCATGTACTGACGGTTGTTCCGCCAGCAGATTCTCGAATTATTGGCAGATCTATGGTTCCTACGCTGGGAAGTGGTAAAATTTTGCCTCAACAGCGGGTCGTAATTCGATTGGATAATTATCCCGCCTATGAATTTGGGACCTTAAGTGGGACGGTTCTTGGGAAATCGGCAGTTCCTAAGGACAATGCCTATTTGGTGACCATTGGACTGGACAGTATAGGTGGAACTACTACTAGTTTTAATAAGTCGATCGCCTTTCAGCAGCAATTACAAGGCGAAGCGGATATTATTACGGCCGAAAAACGATTTTTAGAACGAATTGTAGATCAGTTGTTTGCAGGTGCTCGCTAAGTTATTTACAATTTTTTGGGTATTATTAACAGCCTGTTATATTGACAAGCATTTTCCTGCTGTTACCTTTGCATCACGGAATAATCACCGAATTGGTTTTTATAAAATTTATTAACATCAATAATTATAGAACAATGAAAAAACTGATCTCTGCTTTCGCTTTGGTTCTTGCTTCAGTAGCCTTCGTAAACGCGCAAGCGGTTATGACCTTGGAAACCACTACAATTGATTACGGTAAAATTGATAAAGGTAGCGAGCGTGTTCGCAAATTCAAATTTACGAATACTGGAAATGAGCCTTTGATTATTAAATCTGCAAAAGGTTCTTGCGGTTGCACAGTTCCATCCTACCCAAAGGAGCCTATCATGCCTGGTGAAACTGGAACAATTGACGTAAACTATGACACAAATCGCGAGGGTATGTTTACCAAAACGGTAACTATTACTACCAACGAAGCAACAGATACTCATACTTTGACTATCAAAGGAGAAGTGAAGCCAGCTGCTGCTCAGGAAAGTGTTCCTGCAGGAAGCAATGGTCTTCAAAAAGGGTAATTCCCTCTTTGATCGTTTGAATTAATTGATAAACCCGGCTTAGCCTCTTTTGGCTCAGCCGGGTTTTTTATCGCATTCCCGTTATTTCTCTTGTCACCACTCGAATCCCTACCGGAACACCCCGGGTGTACACAGCGTATCCAGTTGTATATCAAACGAGATGATTTGGTGCATCCTTTTATTCAGGGTAATAAATGGCGCAAGTTGCGTCCCCTACTGGAATCGGTTTCAAGTACAGAAACCCCAGGTCTGATTACGTTTGGCGGCCCTTTTTCCAACCACCTTCAGGCGGTAGCGCAAGCAGGGCGTTTATACGGGATCAAAACGGTGGGTATTCTGCGAGGGGTATCCGCTAATCTTTCCAATCCTACGCTTTCAGAAGCATCCAAAGCAGGAATGCACCTTTTTCCGGTTCCGAAAATCGAGTATGATGCGAAAATGGATAGCGCAATTATTCGAGCAATAATAGCGCAGTACCCGGGCTATAGATTGCTGCCAGAGGGCGGAGCTACCTCAGTGGCGGTGGGTAGTTGTGCCACCATTAGCCACGAAGTGCTCCATCAACTCGGGCCCCTCTCCCATCAACCGCTCTTTATTGCGGTCCCAGCTGGTTCGGGTACCACCGCTGCAGGGATTTTGCAAGGACTGCCTTCTCCACATTCGGTCCTGGTCTTTCCTGCGGCGCGATACGGGCTTAGTAGTGCTTCCATTCTAGCGCAATCAGGAGTAAAGGGCGCTTCAGACCGGCTGCATTTTTTTTCGGATTACACCTTAGGGAAATTTGCTACGCCGGATCCTGCCATACTTGATTTGGCTCACTGGTTTGAGCAACATTACCAGTTGCGATTAGATCCAATTTATACCTCCCGAATGATGTTTGGCATTTTTGACCTACTCCAAAAAGGCTTTTTCCCCGATGAATCGGTTATTGTGGCGGTTCATACAGGTGGATTACAAGGCTGGAGAGGGTTCGATCTGCCATAAAGGCTGTTTGTTTGATAATTTACTGACAATTGTGCAGTAGCTGGCTATAGATTCCTTCTTGGTCAAAAATTTGATAGAGTTTCAATACCTACTGATAAACTCACATTAAACACATTGGTATGACCTACGATAATTTCACGATTAAAGCCCAGGAGGCCATTGTTCAGGCACAGCAGCTCGCTGCTGGCTACGAACAACAAGCAGTGGATACAGCGCACCTGTTGAAGGGTATGTTGTCGCTGCAGGATTCTGGGGTTGATTTTTTACTGAAGAAAACTGGTATTAGTTTGCCAAACCTAGAAGAGGCACTTCAAAAACTAATTTGGGAGCTTCCCAAAGTGCAAGGTGCAGACAAACAATACCTTACAAACGAGGCGAATAAGGCGATCTCTGCCGCTAAATCGCTGTTGAAAGAGTATGGAGATGAATTTATCTCCGTTGAGTTAATGCTGCTGGGTATCTCAAAAGGAAGCGATAAAACAGCTCGAGTACTTCGAGAACAGGGCGCTACCTTTGAGTTGCTCTCCGCTGCAGTGAAAGAGCTCAGAAAAGGAAGAAAAGTGACAGATCAAACTACTGAGTTGGTTTTCAATGCCTTGCAAAAATACGCTATCAACCTGACAGAACTGGCCGAATCAGGCAAACTCGATCCAGTAATTGGGCGAGATGAGGAAATAAGACGAGTACTCCACATTCTCAGCCGCCGGAAGAAAAATAACCCGGTCATTATCGGTGATCCCGGAGTTGGTAAGACAGCAATTGTAGAGGGAATTGCTTGGCGAATTGTCAAGTCAGATGTGCCTGAAAACCTGCAAAGCAAGAAAATCTTCTCCCTGGATATGGCGTCTTTGATTGCCGGAGCAAAATATAAAGGGGAGTTTGAGGAGCGTTTGAAAGCCGTGGTTAAAGAAGTGACGGATGCTAATGAACAGGTGATCTTATTTATTGATGAAATTCATACGTTGGTGGGGGCTGGCGGAGGCCAAGGGGCCATGGACGCTGCCAATATCCTTAAACCAGCCTTGGCGCGTGGAGAACTTCGTACTATTGGCGCCACTACCCTTGATGAGTACCAGAAGTATTTTGAAAGCGATAAGGCGCTAGAACGCCGTTTTCAGGCCGTAATGGTCGATGAGCCCTCGCTGGAAGACACCATCTCCATTCTTCGTGGATTGAGAGAAAAGTATGAAAATTACCACAAGGTTCAAATCCTGGATGAGGCAATTATCGCTTCAGCGGAGCTTAGTCATCGGTACATTAGCGAACGGAAGTTGCCAGATAAGGCCATTGACCTGATTGATGAGGCCGCTGCAAAACTCCGGTTGGAGCTGGATTCTGTACCCGAGGAAGTGGATAAGCTAGATCGGCAGCTGCGTCAGCTGGAGATTGAACGGGAAGCCATTAAACGGGAAAAAGATGAGCGTAAACTGGCTCAACTGAACAAGGATATTTCCAACTTACAGGAACAATTGGATGGTTTGCGTGCACAGTGGCAAAGCGAAAAGGAAATAGTGGAAGCAATTCAAAACTGTAAACAAAAAATTGAAGACCTCCAAATCCGGTATACGCGTGCTGAAAGAGAGGGGAATTATGAGGAGGCCTCCAGAATCAAATTTAGTGAAGTGCCGGCCCAAGAGGCCATGCTGCGTGCTGCAGAAGAAAAACTGGCCACCTTGGCTCCTGAAAACCGAATGACAACCCAAACGGTGACTTCCAACGACATCGCTGAAGTGGTCGCTCGCTGGACAGGAATTCCGGTTGGAAAAATGATTAAAAGTGAGAAAGAACGCCTGCTCAACCTCGAGGCTGAATTGCACAAACGGGTGATTGGGCAGGATGCAGCAGTCGAATATGTGAGTGATGCCATTCGGCGCAACCGTGCCGGATTAAGTGATCCGGAAAAGCCAATTGGCTCCTTCATTTTCAGCGGCCCAACCGGTGTAGGAAAAACAGAGCTGGCAAAGGCTTTGGCAGATGTTTTATTTGATGATGAACGTGCGGTGGTCCGAATCGATATGTCAGAGTACATGGAAAAACACACAGTCAGCCGTCTTGTTGGAGCGCCTCCAGGATATGTAGGTTACGATGAGGGTGGTCAGCTTACAGAGGCGATCCGCCGTAGGCCATATGCAGTTGTACTCTTGGACGAGATTGAAAAAGCCCATCCGGATGTGTTTAATATTTTGTTGCAGGTACTGGATGATGGTCGAATGACAGACAACAAAGGGCGTACAGCAAACTTTAAGAATACTATCATTATCATGACCTCTAATCTGGCGTCTGATCGTATTCAGGAAGTATTTGAGTCCTATGAATCGGTTTCGCCTAAACAACAGCTTGCCCTGATGGAAACGGCTAAGTCGGAAGTAATGGATGCTCTAAAATTGAACATGCGCCCTGAATTTTTGAATCGGATCGATGAAGTAGTTGTGTTCCACCCGCTTCAAAAGGGTCAAATTGCCAAGATTCTAACCATTTTAATGGAAGATATACGCGGGATGTTGAGTCGTCAAGATCTAAAAGTGGAAATGACACCAGCAGCGGCCCAATTATTGGCGGAGAAAGGATTCGATCCGGAATACGGTGCCCGTCCATTAAAAAGAGCACTTCAGCGGGAATTGGTGAATAACTTGTCTAAGTTCTTACTGGCTGGAAGCTACGAGCAGGGAGACACCATACTGATTGATGCTGATTCAGATCAATTGGCTTTTGGAAGAAAAGCGATTATTGAGGGGAAAGAAATTGTAACCCCTCGGCTTCAGCTGGATTAATGCGGGGCAAATAACAAGGTTCTAAATGCGGGCTATTCCGAAAACAAGGAGTAGCCCGTTTTTTGTGATACAGAGGACTGATGTCACGAAAAGAGAGGGGAGTTGGGAGAATTTGATGGAAATGGTGGATTGATGGAAATAAAGCGTCAACTTTTTCCTAATTTTGCGACAAATTTTCATGTCCTAAACCAATATATAGCGTGCAACCAAAAGAGTTTTTGCGTAAGTTAGGCCTAAAGGCTAAAAATCCAGGCACCTGGACTGGTCAGGAGTCGCTGAGCGGCAGTGCTCGTTCTATTCAGAGCTTTTCTCCTGTTGATGGCCAGTTGATTGGGAGTGTAACCATTACCACATCCCAGCAATACGAGGAAGTAATAGGGCAAGCAGAAGCAGCCTTTAAAGTTTGGCGGGAAATTCCTGCTCCGAAACGGGGAGAGATCGTGCGCCAGTACGGGGAAGTACTTCGGCAGTACAAGGATCCGTTGGGCCGTTTGGTGAGTTACGAGATGGGCAAGAGTTTGCAAGAGGGATGGGGAGAAGTGCAGGAGATGATCGATATCTGTGATTTTGCGGTGGGGCTCTCCCGTCAGTTATATGGTTTGACGATGCATTCCGAACGACCAGGCCACCGGATGTATGAGCAATGGCATCCACTTGGTATAGTAGGGATTATTTCTGCCTTCAATTTTCCGGTAGCAGTTTGGTCTTGGAATGCGTGCATCGCTTGGGTTTGTGGGGATGTTTGTGTGTGGAAGGCCTCTGAGAAAGCGCCACTGTGTGCCGTGGCCTGCCAGCTATTGTTTCAAAAAGTATTAAAAGCCAATAACTTGCCAGAGGGTATTTCTTGTATAATCAATGGAGATTACCGGGTAGGTGAGATGATGACCAAGGATCGCCGTGTCCCCTTAATTAGTGCTACAGGTAGTACCCGGATGGGTAAAATTGTAGGTAAAACAGTAGCGGAACGGTTAGGAAGATCTTTGTTAGAGCTAGGAGGGAATAATGCAATCATTATCACTCCATCAGCTGATTTGAAAATTGTACTTACTGGAGCGGTATTTGGCGCAGTGGGTACTGCAGGGCAGCGTTGCACCTCTACTCGTCGGTTAATCATTCATTCCAGTATCTACAACGAGGTTAAGAATGCGTTAGCAGGGGCTTATAAACAGCTGAGAATTGGTAATCCTCTGGATCCTGAGATGCACGTAGGCCCGTTGATCGATCAAGCAGCCGTTAACAACTACCTAAATGCCATTAAAGCTGTTAAGGAATCCGGAGGAACTATGGTGGTTGAAGGTGGCGTTCTGGAAGGGGCAGGGTTTGAAAGTGGTTGTTATGTAAAGCCGTGTATCGCTGAAGCCCAAAATGATTGGGAAATCGTCCAGCATGAGACTTTTGCACCAATTTTGTACCTGCTTAAGTATGATACAATCGAAGAGGCCATCGCACTTCAGAATGGAGTTCCACAGGGACTTTCCTCGGCAATTATGACTGCAAATTTGCGAGAGGCAGAACGCTTTCTGTCTGCAGCAGGATCTGATTGTGGTATTGCAAACGTCAATATTGGTACCTCAGGAGCCGAGATTGGAGGCGCTTTTGGTGGTGAAAAGGAAACTGGAGGCGGTCGTGAGTCGGGCTCAGATTCTTGGAAAGCTTATATGCGCCGCCAGACGAACACCATTAATTATTCAGAGACCGTTCCGTTGGCACAAGGAATTAAGTTTGATTTATAAATAACATTATTTTGTTATTTGAATCTTGTTAAGAATTTGTTAACAAAAATTTCCATACTTAGGACTTTGCAAAGACGAGTTTAGCGCTTAACTTTGCATCGTTAATTCTCTTAATTGAGAATCTGTTTGAATTATTGTAAATTTACGATAAAGAAAAATTACGGTAGGAAGATTGATTTTTCATGGGCCGCCCGACGTAAGTTCGGCGGCTTTTTTTATGCCTTTGGCGAGCTGTAATAGGTTGTCAAGAAGATCATTGCCAGTTTTATTGAAAAATCGACGGATTCCATCTGATCGTTCAGTTGCCAGTCTCTTGGATCGCTGGCATTCCAAACTTCCATTTCGAAATATCCTTTGCTGTGGTTGCACGACCAGCTTCCTAAGTCGTTGGTGTACTTGCTTCTATAGGTATATGTTTGGTCGTTGTCTGTAATTCTCCATTGCGTGAAGTTACCTTTCCAGATGGTTTTCATGGTGACTATTTTACCATCAAAGGTTCTAAGCTCCCATTCGGAGGGGTCGTTCTTCCATTTAAGCCGAATGGTTCCTCTCCGGTTCTCCACCTCAAAATCCCATTCTGTCCAGTCTTCTTGAACTTCTAACCAACGCAGCTGGAGGGATCCTACTACTACTTCTTCAGGTGGTACGGTGGTACTGAGGGAGTCTGGACCAAACAAGTCCCAAGCAACAAAGGAATCGCTGAATTGAGTACTGATACTAGTAACCACCTGGGCAGTGGCAGGCTGAAGGAGTCCGAAGACCAGAATCCATTTTAGCATAAAAAAAGTGTGTATGGGTGTGTCTAATCTCCGGTGAAAGTACGCAGCTTTGCAGTTTAAAACCGAACATTATGTCAAAATTTGATGCTCAAGATGCGCCCAAACCAGTTGGTGCTTATCCCCATGCTCGCCGAGTAGGGAACTTATTGTTTTTATCTGGAATTGGGCCAAGGGATCCGGAAACCGATGGGGTTCCAGGATTAGAGAGGACCCCATCTGGGAATTTTATTACGTTTGATTTTGAGGCGCAGGTTCATTCAGTCATGCGGAATATTCGGTCCGTATTAGAGTCGGCAGGCGCTCGTTGGGAGGATTTGGTGGATGTTACCGTCTTTCTTACGGATATGCAACGCGATTTTCATACGTTCAACCGGTTGTACGCGACCTATTTCCCAGATCCACAATTTCAACCTTGTCGAACTACGGTTTGCATTAATAGCCTGCCAACACCTATTGCAATCGAGTTAAAATGCATTGCTGTATTGAATGAGATAGGATAAGCTCCAGGGTTACTCTGTCGATTTATCCCAGCTCAAGCGTCCGTCTTATTAATTGCCATTGGCCTGCAGTGCTAGCTCAATCATTATGCCATTGGCAATGTGCCAGATCAAGTAGTGTCCAAGTCGGATAAAAAGACTGCCCCAAAAGCCTATTCTTTGGAGTGCAATGGCTTGCAGGAAGTTCATGGCAAAACCGGTAGTCAAGGAGTAGATTACCAACCAGTTGGGTCCTGTGGGCCATTGTTCTAAGGGTTCCCGAAGGGCGGTGAGCGTTGCAAGCACCCAAAATCCGGGCATAACATAAGCCCCTTTTTTATATCGAAGGAGCAGCAACCCTCCAATGGTAAGGGGTATTAACCGATAAAATACTTCAATTTCAAATGCTCCAGATCCGTAGAGGAAGAGGGAATACGGAAAAGGTTGGGTATATGGTGGGAGAGCAGTAGGAGGCTGGTGGGTGAGGAGGCGCTCCAAGATGATCCAGTCCAGCAAACCGAACACGAGCCCGATTCCTAATGGAAAGAATAGGGAAATCTGTTTTAGGTTCCATGATGGCCAATTCTGTCCAATACTGGCCCATGGTTGAAAGGCAAGAAAGGGAATCCCGAACAGTAGGAGTCCGACATTACGGTAAGTCCATACCCGCAGGTTGGTGAACTCTTCTTGAAGGGAATTGCCGTATTCTACCCCGACCATCGTGAACAGCACGAGCAGCAAGTAGGCGATTAAGTCCCGCTGGAAATGAGGGTTGGTGATTGAGTCATGGATAAACAAGCTGTTAGGGCGCATTAAACTACTCCATCTCCTCTTCATCCTCATCCAGTTGGATAGCTACATTACCTCCTATGATACCGAGGGCGATCATTGCGCGCTCACTCGCTAATTGTTCCGCACTTTTTTTATTGAAGTCGTCGGCGGTACCTACTTTTTTACCATCAACATAAACAGCCACTTTGAACTTGTCTCGTTTATCGCTTTTGTATTTAGTCAGTACTTTGTAATCGATTTGTCGGCCATTCTTTTGGCACCATTCCAAAAGCTGGCTTTTATAGTTATCGTCGAACTGCTCCAGCTCGTGGATATTTAAATAACGCCTCAGGATTCTACTAATGACGTATTTTCTCGTTTGATCGTAGCCAAGTTCAATGTAAATAGCTCCAACCAAGGCTTCGAGGGAGTTGCCCAGCATCGATTTGGACAGCCGGGTTTGGTTGAAGGAGGACAGGTACATATCCAGCCCCATTTTATCGGCAATAGTATCCAGTGAATTGCGCTTTACAATTTTGGAGCGCATTTTAGTTAAGAAACCTTCATCGCTGTTGGGGTATTTTTTGAAGAGATACTCTCCAACAATCGTGCTGAGTACGGCATCTCCAAGAAACTCAAGTCGTTCATTGTTGGAGATCGCGTAGTCTTTTGTTGAAAACGTGCTTTTATGATAGAAAGCCAGTTTAAACAGTTGCAAATGCACGGGTGTGAAACCGAGCAGGTTGCGAAGTTTGCGCGCCAAGTCCCTATCCCGATGGAAATGCAGGTTGTATATTCGAATTACAAACTTCAAGTGGAGTATGTGTTGCTAAAAGAGTAAAGGTTATAGTTTCTTTAAGATAACAGAAGCATTGTGTCCACCGAAGCCAAACGTGTTGCTAACAGCAGCCCGAACGGTTCGTTGTTGGGCTTCGTTAAAGGTTAGGTTTAGTTGTGAATCGATATCCGGGTCGTCTGTGAAGTGGTTAATGGTAGGAGGGATAAAGCCTTCCTTTATTGCAATGATACTGGCAATCGCTTCCACAGCGCCTGCTGCTCCGAGCAGGTGGCCGGTCATACTTTTGGTAGAAGAGATATTCAAATGGTAGGCGTGCTCGCCAAAGACCTGTTTAATGGCTTTTAGCTCTGCGATATCTCCAAGAGGAGTGGAGGTGCCGTGGACATTTATGTAGTCAATATCAGTAGGGAGGAGTCCTGCATCGGCTAATGCCAGGTTCATGACATTAATGACACCCAGGCCTTCCGGGTGGGGTGCTGTGATGTGATAAGCGTCTGCGGTGGCGGCTGCTCCGACTACCTCTGCATAGATCGTAGCTCCGCGGCGACGGGCATGTTCGTATTCTTCCAAGATCAGCGCACCGGCGCCTTCACCCAACACAAATCCATCGCGGTCTTTATCGAATGGGCGGGAAGCCGTTTCGGGACTATCGTTTCGTTCGCTAAGGGCTTTCATGGAATTAAATCCTCCGATGGCTGTTTTGGTGACCGTTGCTTCTGAACCACCTGAAACAATTACATCTGCTCTGCCCATTCGAATGTAATCGAAGGCATTCATTAGGGCATGGGAGGAAGAGGCACAAGCGGAGACTGTGGCGTAGTTGATGCCCATGAAGCCATATTGCATGGAGATCATGCCGGCAGCTATGTCAGAGATCATTTTGGGGATCAGGAAAGGATTGTGTTTAGGTACACCACTTCCCAATACATAGTCTTCTACCTCTTTTTCAAGGGTGGTTAGTCCCCCGATTCCAGACGCCCAGATAACCCCAACTCTTGTTTTATCTACTTTTTCTAGGTCTAGGCCAGAATCCTGAAGTGCCTCAGCAGTAGAAACCAGTGCAAATTGAGTGAAGCGGTCTATTCGACGCACCTCTTTCTTTTCGATATGGTTTTCTGCGACATAGTTTTTCACTTCGCAGGCAAACTGCGTTTTGAACTGGGAACAGTCAAACAGGGTAATACGCGCGGCTCCGCTGAGGCCTTTTTGAAGGGCTTCTGTGTATTCTTTTACGTTATTTCCGATGGGCGTAAGCGCTCCAAGCCCGGTGACAACGACTCTTTTCATAGTGGACTAATTTAAATCTTGTTAAAAAAGCAGCGCAAAGTTAAAAAGTCCGCGTCAATCGTACACATCACAGAGCAATATATGTGTTAGCCTTTCCACAAAACTTGTTAAAAATAAAAGAAATTTAGATTTTGCAATAAAAAAAAGAAGAGTCTGGTTACTTTTGGGCCATCATTCAGTTAGCGCTACTATGAAAAAGCTATTGCTTGCATTTGTTATTTTGTTTGGAATTCAGGGCTTTGCCTTCTCCCAAAAGTCGGACGCTTCCATTCAGGAGTTGGCGTCTCAATCAACCGCCCAGCTCACCGCAAAGTACCGCCTCAACCAGAGCCAGTCGGATCGGATGCAGCAGGTGCAACTTCGGAAGTTGAAAAACCTAGGCTCTATCGATGGATTGCAAGTTAGTGCTCCAGAGCAATATCATGCCAAGTTAAAAAATATCCAACAGGGAACGCTGGGCAGTATTCGTCGGTTGCTTCAAACGCAGGAACAAATTGCTTTGTACGATCAAACACAGGCAACAGTGCGGCAGCTGAAGGCAGCCAAGCAAAAGGAGTTGCTCGCTCAGGGAGTAAAGCCTGCAGCAATTGAGGTGGCACTGTTGGATATCTACCAGGAATAAAAACAAGACATTATGTTGATTTTCGCCGTCAGGCTGATTTTGGAGCGGGATGGTAAGCTGCTTTTTTTACATCAAACTAAAAAAAATGGCGGTGGATTTTCGCTGGTCGGCGGCAATGTGGAGGACCGTGAGTTTGCGAGAGAAGCCTTGGCGAGAGAAACCATGGAGGAAGCGGGAATCCGCGTCGATCCTGCCAAAATGCAATTAGTTCACGTGCTGCATCGACATAAGTTGAAAAAAAACGAGCAGCTTTTGGTCTTGTATTTCAAAGTCGCCGATTTCGTGGGTATCCCAGAACCCTTGGAACGGAAAAAGTTCAGGGATGTGGTGTGGTTTGCTGCTGATCATTTGCCGGAAGGAGTCTCTAAGGCCACCCGCCATGTAATTGAACGGCTGCAAGCGGGTGAAATCTATTCTGAGTTCCCAAGTAGAACGAAAGTACTCCTATACTGGGGTCAATTCGCGCAGTCTTGGCAAAATAGCCAGCCTCCCGATATTCTCTGAGCTATTGACGGATTGTAATTGGCTGCCCACGGTTTTATTAAAGGCAAATTAGCGACTTAATTCAACCACTGTTGGGCACTTCCATCAACAGTAATAAGGGCAAACATTGGTTCTTTGCTTTTCGATTGGACAGCAGGCCTGGTTTGGCTTTATATGGAGTTGGGAAATCTGAATAGATAATCGATTTTGCTTTATTTTATCCTTTGGGCGTCGGTAGGAAGTACGTACTGTTTGGCAATCTCGGTATGGAGACAAAGTGGGTTTTCCACTGGTAACGATTTGCCTGTTTTTTGCAAAACAAAAAAATAACAGATCTTTTTTTTGTGAATATTTAAGGGAAAGCGGTTGGTTTTAGAGGAAAAAAGAGGCTTTTCTATCCGAATCATTGTTGGAAAAACTGTTTAGATTTATAATAAACACAGGCTGAGTGCTTTAATTATAAACTTTTGAGGAAGGAAGGTTGTAATTAGCATTTGGTGCGACTTCTTTTGATCTAGGGGTTGCACTCGGTGTTGTCAATTTCTCCTTTTATAAAAAAATTTGCAAAAAAAGCGAATATCGTTACCTTTGCGCCGGGTCTTTTATTGCAGAATTATTTCTACGAATATGGACTCGCGTTTTTTAATCTATTTTAATACTTCTTTTACTCATCTAAAATAGTCGGTTATTATGCGGTTTCCCCACCTTCTAACGCTATTTATATTTCTTTTTTATGGAAATATAAATGCGCAGCGCACTTGTGCAGCAGAAGATATTTTCCATCAACACTTGTCTGATTCACCCGCTTTTCGTTCCCGTGTGGAAGAAATAGAGCGTCACACCCAAGAATACATTCAATCTTTGGGTGGAGCTCAAGAGCGAATTGTGGTAACAATTCCTGTTGTAGTAAATGTAGTTTGGAATTCTACTGTTGAGAACATCAGCGATGACCAAATTTATTCCCAGATAGCTATCTTGAACCAGGATTTTCGCCGTCTCAACGCAGATGCAGTCAATACCCCTGTGGCATTTCAATCTATTGCTGCTGATTGTGAGATCAATTTTGTGATGGCAGCCCGGGATCCTCAAGGCAATGCAACGAATGGAATTCGTCGTCAGCAGACAAATGTTACTGGTTTTGAACCGAATGACGCAGTGAAATATGCTGCAGCTGGTGGCTTAGATGCTTGGCCACGCGATCAATACTTGAATATTTGGGTTTGTAATTTAACGAGTGGCCTTCTTGGATACGCTCAGTTTCCAGGTGGCCCAGCTGCCACTGATGGAGTAGTCATTGATTATCAGTATTTTGGAAATTCCGGAACAGCCTTGTTCCCTTTTAACAAGGGTCGTACTGCCACGCACGAAGTGGGTCACTGGTTGAATCTTCGCCATATATGGGGCGACGATGGCATTTCTTGTGTAGGATCGGATCTAGTAACAGATACCCCCAATCAGGCGGATGAGAATTATGGATGCCCTTCCTTTCCAGCAATCAGCTGTAGCAATGGTCCAAATGGTGACATGTTTATGAACTACATGGACTACACGGATGATGCCTGTATGAATGCCTTTACAGCTGGTCAAAAAGCACGTATGCAAGCTCTTTTTGCTCCGAATGGCCCTCGTTTTCCATTGTTGAGTTCTCCAGGAGCTTTGCCTCCAGTCACTGGTACGATCTGCGCTGCTCCGATTGGAATGAATGCAACCAATGTTTCGCAAACCAGTGCGATCGCCAACTGGACACCTGTTAGTGGCACCATGGGTTATGTGTTGCAATACAAGACGTTAAATGCTACCAACTGGACTACTGTTACAGGTCTGATTGGTACTGCGCATTTATTAAACGGTTTGACAGCAGGAACGAGCTATCAGTACCGCGTTCAATCCCTTTGCGATTCAATTTTGTCTGTTCACTCTGCTATTGTTAATTTTACTACCCTTGCGGAGCCAGTTGTTTGCTCTGACGAGTACGAAAGCAATAATTCGTTGAATACGGCGAAGCCTATCCCAACAGGTACAACCATTGTGGCCCGTATTGGCAGTTTTGGCGATCGCGATTATTACCAGTTTAGCAACAACCCCGAAACGCGCAACATCAAGATTGACCTGACGAATTTGCCAAAAGACTATGATCTGCGTTTGTACAGGGGGAACATGTTAGTTGCATCCTCGCTAAAGCCAGGCTTAACCAATGAGGTTATTCGCTTCAATACCACGGTGGTGAGCTCTCAATACCGCGCCTACGTATTTGGATACAACAATGCTTGGAGTGCAACTGACTGCTACAACCTGACTGTAAGTTTAAGTGCTACTCCTTGGCGGACGGAGGAAACCAGTGAAGGTTCTGAGACTAGATTGGAGGTTCCTGTAACCTTTGTATCACAAGGCTTTGGTATGTTCCCTAATCCGGCGAATTCCAAACTTACCATTGAAGTAGAGCAAGAGTCCGACAGCGATGCCCAGATTGTATTAATGGACGCCTCCGGACGGGTAGTGCTGGAAGAGAACGTACTTTTTGTTCGTGGAACCAATCAGCATTCTATTGATTTGGAAAGCTTATCAAATGGTGTGTACCTCGTGCGCTTGTTGAATGGTGAAAGTGCTTCAACTCGCAAGCTGATTATTCAAAAATAAATTAAAGGATACCTAAGCGTTCATTTTAGGACTTTTGTATACATAGCCGAAGAAAGGGTACTCTATCGCTGGATAGGGTACCCTTTTGCGGTCTAGGTTAATCCCCCAGTAACCGCAGAAGTTCCAGTTGGTTGCAGGCGCGTTCGAGGTTGTGCTCTGAATGCTTCGTTTTATAATAAACGTCTCCTGCCAGGTAATCGGTTAAAAAGCGCAAGGCTTGTTCTGTTACGATCCATTTGGCACCCAGTTTTAGGTAAGTCCGTTCTGCTGGCAGAAGCTGGTCGCCAGCAGTCTCCAGGAAGCCAGCGTCGAGGGCTTGCCACACCTCTTTCCTAAGTTGAAACCCAGGGATGGGAGCATCTTCTACGCGGTCGGGCACAAATGTCCGTACCATATCTCCGTAATCGGATAATACCGTGCCAGGCATCACGGTGTCCCAGTCGATTACGGCGGCGGCGGAACCATCGGAATGATGCAGCAAAACATTTCCTGCTTTGGTGTCATTGTGTGTAACCCGGATAGGCAGGATTCCTTTTTGGATTAAGTTGTCTACTTCCTGAGCATACTGTTCGGCTTCCAGCAACACTTGTACCTCTTTAGCTACTCGACTGAGCCGTCCGACTGGATCTTTTTCAAGAAGTGTTTTGAAGGCAGTGTACCTGGAGAGGGTATCATGAAACCCTGGCAGGGGTTGATAGAGCTGCTCCGGAGGAAAATCGGAAAGGGCTTTAAAAAAGGAACCATATCCTTTTGCGGCCTGGAAAGCTTGTTCGGGACTAGGGAGGGCAACAGGAGCAAAGGTGTCTTCTATAAAAGGGAAAACCCTCCAGCAATTTCCGATTGAATCCTCTTCATAATATTGGCCAGAGCGGGTAGGATGTGGATAAATGACTTGAAGCGGGTATTGTTGGGAGGATTGAAGGTGCCGGGCAATCGCGACAAAGTTCTCCATCAGTGCCTTGGGGTTCTGGAACAAAGCGGTGTTAATCCTCTGTATTATCCAACGCTGATGATTAGGAAACTGAAGGAGAAAGGTTTCGTTAATCAATCCCTCTCCTATGGGTTGGAGGGACTGAGGGCTCATAGAGGGGAAAAAGGCGTCGAGTATTTCCTGACTAATTTCGTTAAACATCTGTAATATTTTTGATTGGATTCCGGTCAAGTCGATTGAATCCATTTTCTTTGCAAGATTATGAAAAAAATTACTGCTGATTGGGTTTGTCCGGTGATTTCTGCTCCGATAAAAGAAGGAGTAATTATTTGTGATGATGCGGGCAAAATCTTAGCGATTGAATCAAGGGAGCACCACGACTTGCAAACACTAGAGGTGCACGAAGGAGTTTTAATTCCTGGTTTTGTAAATTCCCACTGTCATTTGGAGCTGTCGCACATGAAAGGAAAGGTAGACACTGGGACTGGGCTTATTCCTTTTATTACGGGGGTAGTGACCAAACGGGGGGCTGAAATGGAGCAAATTCAAGAGGCGATCCGGATGGCTGAGCACGAGATGCTTGAAAATGGGATCGTGGCATTAGGTGATATCTCAAATACTACGGATACTTTTCGGATCAAATCAAGCGGCCGGATGCGGTACCACACATTTGTGGAGGTGTTTGACTTCTTACAAGAGGACCAAGCTGTTTCGACCCTGGATAAAGGGCGTGCTGTTTGGGAGGAATTGGATCTGGCACAAGGGAGTGCCCGGACCCTGGTGCCTCATGCTCCTTATTCTGTGAGTCAGGCCTTGTTTCGCCTCATCAATGAATTTAATCCATCAGGAGGGGCAACGATTTCGATTCATAACGAGGAGACTCCCCCGGAGAATCAGCTTTTTTTAAATAAAAAGGGTGATTTTTTATCTTTTTATTCCAGCTTTGGCATTTCCTTGGATCACTTTGAGCCAACAGGAAAATCAGCAATTTATTACGCTATGGACAACCTAGCGGCACATAATCGCACCTTATTTGTGCACAATACATTGGTAGACCGGGAAAAGATCCAAGCTGCTCAGGAGTGGTCACAGCATGTTTACTGGGCTACCTGTCCGAACGCAAATTTATATATCGAAAACCGTTTGCCGGATTACGCCGCTTTTATTCACAGTAATGCCAAAGTGACGATTGGTACCGATAGTCTTACGTCCAATTGGCAATTGAGTATATTAGAGGAGATGAAGACGATTGCTCGTTTCCAAAGCTATGTGGGTTTCGATTATTTATTGCGCTGGGCCACGTTGAATGGGGCGGAGGCTTTGGGCTTCGATGATACCCTGGGTAGTCTGGAGCCAGGTAAGCGGCCGGGGATACTTTTGTTGTCTGAAATGGGGCCTGATTGGAAACTGCAAGCTGCTACTCGTGTGCGTCGTTTACTTTAAAACACAAAAAGAGATTTATTTATGACGAAGCGAACTTGGTTGTTCCTTTTCTTTCTTGCTGCTTACCGTGTAGTGGTAGGTCAATCTATCAAGCCAGATGAGGTATTGATCCAATTGGAATTGGGTGCAGATATAGAAACGATGCTCGACCGAATGGAGCAAAGTGCGAATCGGGTGGTCTTAGAGTGGAAGTCAATCGCCCCGCGTTGGCGCATCTATAAGGTGCAGTTGGAGCCTGTTGGGCCAAGGGAGGCAGACGCTGCACAGTTACAGAAGTGGAGGGCTTTGCCGGGCATCCGGCTGGCTCAATGGAATCATGAAGTGGAGGAGCGGGATGTCGTTCCGAACGATGAATATTGGATAGAGCAGCGGGACATGGGGTTAATCGGAATGAAAAAGGCTTGGGAGAATACAACGGGAGGACTTACCCCTGCTGGGGATACGATTGTAGTAGCGGTTTTGGAAAAAGGTATGCAAAAAGAGCATCCGGATCTGATCCCAAACTGGTGGCGTAATTATAAGGAAGTACCTGATAATGGGTTGGATGATGACAACAACGGTTACATAGATGACTACATTGGCTGGGATGCGGCTGGCGTAGGTGACGGAAATGGTACAGGAAGTAGTCATGGCACTTCGGTTTGCGGTATTGTGGGTGCCCGTGGTAACAATGGTTTTGGCGTGACCGGAGTCAATTGGAATGTTCAGATCATGCCCTTTGTTAATGTACGCTTTGAAGATGAAATTGTGGGTGCCTATTATTATGCCAGTGAAATGCGTAGGCTTTACAATAGTACACAGGGGCAGCAGGGGGCTTTTGTGGTATCAACCAATGCTTCATTTGGGATTGACAACGTATTCCCGGAAGATTATCCACTCTGGTGCGCTGTTTACGACTCGCTCGGGGCAGTGGGGATTATAAGTGTAGGCGCCACCGCTAATGCAGACAGGAACGTAGATGAGGCGGGCGATATGCCTACGACTTGCGGAAGTGAATTTTTAGTTACGGTTACGAATGTAGAGGTGAATACCGGCAGGAGGGTAGTAAATGCAGGGTACGGAGCTACTTCTATTGATCTTGGATCTCCGGGGCAGGGGACCTTTACGACGACTAATCGGGTAGTAACTTCAACAGATACGACTTGGTGCGGAAGTTTTGGAGGCACCTCCGCGGCTTGTCCCCATGCATCGGGCGCCTTGGCTTTACTTTATAGTGTAAAATGCGATGGTTTTGTTGCGGATGCTTTAACGCAGCCGGTGGATTGCGCTCGTAGAGTTCGGGACCTTCTTTTGGAAAGTGTCACTCCAGAGCCAACGTTAGAAGGCTTGACCACTACTGGAGGTCGGCTAGAAGTATCGGTCGCAGTGGAAGAGATTATGGAATTGTGCTCCGGTATCACGGGCCCATTGGATGTTTTGGATCTTCGCCCAAATCCAGTACGCTCTCTTTTAGAGATCCGGTACCAAACACCGGACTACTCGGATGATTATGTGTTCAGGGTATACAACATGCTGGGGCAACTCATGATGGCAAGGGACCAATATGGTGTGATAAGGACTGATTTGGATTTCACGCCTCCTTCATTTGAGTCAAAACGGGTACTTTTGGATGTTCAACAATGGCCAGCTGGGACCTATGTACTCCTATTAGGGAAGGGCAAGGCCATGGTTCAAAAGAAATTTGTAAAAATTTAAAAAAACTATTTGGTAATTTCACAGTGGTTGAATTACCTTTGCAGCCCGAAATGATTAGGGTTTGGCTCCGTAGCTTAATGGATAGAGCATCTGACTACGGATCAGAAGGTTAGAGGTTCGAGTCCTCTCGGAGTCACAAGAAAGGTGTGTGAGCATTTTTGTTCACACACTTCATTTTTAGAAAACATCGGTATTCAATAAGAATTTAGTCATGGCAAAAGTTTGTGATTTGACGGGTAAAAAGCCAATAACTGGCAATCACGTTTCGCACTCCAACCGCAAAACGAAGCGTCGTTTTTACCCGAATTTGCATGTTAAGCGTTTTTTCATTCCTGAAACTGGAGAATGGGTGACGTTGAAGGTGAGCGCAGCTGCTATCCGTACCATTAGCAAATTAGGTATTTACCAGTACATTCAGAAACTCGAAAAGAAGGGAGAGGTAGTATTTAACTCCGAGCCTGTAGTAGGTTTCTAATTGTATTCACCGATTGTTCTCTAATTAAATTACACTCTATCATACCCTACTAGTATGGCAAAGAAAAGTAAAGGCAATCGCATTCAAATTATTCTTGAGTGCACTGAGCATAAAACAAGTGGTCTGCCAGGAACGTCTCGTTACGTAACTGAAAAGAACCGTAAAAACACCACTGAGCGTTTGGAGTTAAAGAAATATAACGCCATCATGCGCAAGTATACGGTGCATCGCGAGATTAAGTAATCTGGTAGGTTATTTATTTCGGTTTCATTTCTCAACTTTAACCTCCTTTTTGCGTTATGGCAAAGAAAGTATCAAAAAACGCCCGTGTAGCCCAGCGTGCAGCCAACGCCGGATCGGGTAAAGATCACGTAAAAGTAGTAAAATCGATTAAAGACCCTGTAACTGGTCGCTACACTTATAAGACAGCGATTGTTCACAAGGACAAAGTGAAGGATTTCTTTGCTGGTATTTAACAGCAAGTCCACATATTCATAGTATTACTCAATACGAGGATCATTCCCCCCGTCCGGAGGATTGATCCTCGTTTTTTTGCCGTAAGGCGATTTTTAGAATGACATCATTTAAAGATTTGGGGTTAGCCCCCGAACTCCTCCAAGGTATCGAAAGCCTTGGTTTTGAGACCCCAACCCCTGTTCAATCCTTAGTAATTCCCCACGCATTAACAACTGAAGGTGATCTTATCGCGCTGGCGCAAACCGGTACTGGAAAAACAGCTGCATTTGGTCTCCCACTGTTACAATTAATTGATCCTGCTGAACGAGGAATTCAAGCGGTGGTGCTATGCCCTACGCGTGAATTATGTGTTCAAGTGGCCAGTGATCTAGAGAACTACTCTAAGTTTGCACACCAATACAAAGTAGTGGCTGTGTATGGAGGGGCAAGTATCACCACACAAATAGCACAAATTAAGGCAGGTGCTCAGATTGTAGTCGCTACACCAGGTCGCTTAGTGGACCTAATTGAGCGGCGTGCTGCCAAATTGGAGAACGTGAAACGCGTGGTCCTGGATGAGGCTGATGAAATGCTTAACATGGGATTTCAGGAGCCACTGGAGGCAATCCTCGGAGCGGTAACCGCGCGGGAATCTATTTGGTTGTTTTCAGCAACCATGCCCGATGAGGTGCGCAGGATAGCCCATAATTACATGGAGGATCCAAAAGAACTCAACGTAGGCGGGAAAAATGAGGTAAATAAAAATATTGTTCACCAATATTATGTTTGCCGTGCCGATGATCGGTTTTCCACCCTGAAACGGGTAGTAGATGCCAATCCTGGCATCTATGGTCTGATCTTCTGCCGTACCAAAAACGAAACCAAAGAGATTGCAGAGCAAATGATCCGAGATGGCTATAATGCCGATGCGTTGCACGGTGATCTCGCACAAGGCGATCGAGACCGGGTAATGAATCGTTTTCGGGAGCGGAACCTGCAATTATTGATTGCTACTGATGTCGCTGCACGCGGTATTGATGTAAGTGATATCAGCCACGTCATTAACTACGGAATGCCAGATGAGATCGAAACGTACACCCACCGCGCCGGTCGTACCGGTCGTGCTGGTCGTACCGGGGTTAGCATCAGTATCGTTACTCCAAAGTACGAAGAGAAAATCAAACAAATTGCCCGAAAAAATCGTGCTGAGTTTGAGCGTTTGATGATTCCAACTGGGGTAGAAGTTTGTGAAAAGCAGCTTTTCCACATTATCCGGAACATTCATGAGCAGGAGGTCAATAACGAGGCGATTGAGCAATATATGCCCGCTATTTATGAGGAGCTGAAGGATTTAAGTAAGGAGGAGTTGATTAAGCGTTTCGCAAGCGTTGAATTCAACCGTTTTCTTGAATATTACCGCGATGCTCGGGATATTAATATCTATCCAAAAGAAGGCCGTCGCCGTGATGGCGATAGTGGAAAGGCAGCTGGTGCCAATGGTATGTCTCGGATGTTCGTTAATATCGGTACTATCGATGGGGTTTCAAAGAAAGATTTTCTGCAACTCTTGGTGCAGGAAGTGGGAATTCCAATGCCCTCCATCGGAAGTATTGATATGGGACGGACTAACTGCCACTTCGATGTGGAGCCCTCCTACGTCAAGCAGTTGATGAAGAGCCTAAGTGAGTTCAACCTTAATGGCCGCCGAGTTCGGGTAGATGAAGCGCTTCCGCGCACCGAGAAATTTAGCAAATCAGGCGGTGGTGAAAAAGGCCGTTTTTCAAAGCCTGACTTCGGTAAGTTTGGGGATCGTGGTCGTTCCTCCTCTAAATCCGATTTCGGAAAGCCTGGTAAAGGATTCGGAGGAAAAAAGAAAAGTAAGTATTAAAAGCGGGATGTTTGGGCTTATTGTCCTTCGTCTTTCCATAAAAAAGGTGGTGAGCTAAGTGCTCACCGCCTTTTTTTCATTCTAGGAGCAAAAAGATGCTCAAGGGTGCTTTCCAATTAATATCTGGACTGAAAAACAATAGCAAGCGCCGTCTCTGCTTTGCCGGACTCCAGGTACTTAGCCGCCAACTGGTGTAATGCGCTTATTTGGGCATCTCCCTCCAACCTTAGTGCCGCGGCCACATCTGGGAGTTCAGCGGCCCGTTCCAATGCTTCAGGAGAGGGTAGTTTTTCTAGATTTCCGAGGCGCCCCAGTTGGTTTCCAGTCAATACTGCGCTTCTTCGTACGGGTGCTGGAAGCTGGTCTACGCCAATCCCTTTGGTAGTGAGTGGCTTGGGGATTTCAAACAATGCGTCTCCACTGGCTCTACAGTACCAGTTGGCGCCCATTCGTGCTACCAGGTCTAATTTTTCGGTATCGAGTTGTCCCGCTGGGTTTAGATAGGTATCTTGGATATGTAAGAGTTGGACTTTTGCCACCACCAAATTCCCGGCACCAGGTCCATCGCCCAAGGGAATGACCTGCTCCACCGAACATTCTAGTGCGACAGGAGACTCAGCCACCCTGGGCGGTCTGATTTTTTCTGAAGGTAATGGGGTTAGTCCTGATTTAATAAATTCATTTACGCCCTTTTCATACTCTGTGCTTGAGAGGGACATTTGTTCCACCATGGCGTAATTGACAATATTAATGACCACCTCTGGTATTTCTTGGACATTTTCCAAGGTATGTTTAGTGGTTCCATTGGTTACTCTCCTTGCTGGTGAAAAAATCACAATTGGAGGATTGGCGCTAAAGAGATTGAAAAAGCTGAAAGGGCTCAAATTGACTTCTCCCGCTGCATTGATGGTGCTGGCGAGTGCAATAGGGCGTGGTGCAACAGCGCTTTGCAAAAAGGCTTGCACTTGTTGGGTGCTTAAGGAGCTTGGGTCTACAGTCATAATTTGCTATTTTCCGATGATTGTTCCTTCAACTGTTCCGAATCCTACTCGGATCTCAGTGTTTTGGGCAAAGCCCCGCATAATAACCCGATCACCATCTTGGAGAAAGGTTCTGGTGCTTCCATCGGCCATTTGTATGGGCTTGGTTCCCATCCAGGCAATTTCCAACATGGAGCCAAAGCTACCTTCCTCTGGTCCACTGATGGTTCCAGAGGCCATTACATCTCCGATACGCACATTACAGCCATTGATGGTATGGTGCGCGAGTTGTTGAAGCATGTTCCAATACATAAATTTATAATTGGATTTGCTTACAATGGTCTCGGTACTGTTGGATGGCTGAATTCCCACTTCTAAGGCCACGTCGAAGTTCCAAGGACCCTCGAATTGTAAATACGGTAGAACGGCAGGCTCCTGCTCTGGTCCGTTGATCTTAAACGGTTCCAGCGCCTCTAGCGTAACGACCCACGGGGACATAGAAGATCCAAAGTTTTTTCCCAAGAAGGGTCCTAAGGGGACATATTCCCATTGTTGGATATCACGGGCTGACCAGTCGTTGAAAAGGGCAAGTCCGAAAATATAGTCTGCTGCCGCCGTGGTGGAGATGGGTTGACCAAGCTTGCTTTCCTTTCCGATAATGAAGGCCATTTCAAGCTCGAAGTCCAGGCGAGCGCTGGGTTGAAAAACAGGTTGATCAGCCCCTTTTGGCAAGACCTGTCCGCTGGGTCGTTGAATGGGGGTTCCACTTACGACAATGGAAGAAGCTCGGCCGTGGTATCCCACTGGAAGGTGTTTCCAGTTAGGCAATAAAGCATTTGCGGGGTCACGGAACATTTTCCCCACATTAGTAGCATGTTCGATACTGGAATAGAAATCGGTGTAATCACCCACTTCTACCGGTAGGTGCATGGTGGCCTCTGACTGAGGGACGAAGACGGAGGGGGTCTGCTTGAGAGGAGAGCGATCGTCTGTCAGCAGGTCCTGTAATTTTAATCGGATTGCTGAGGTAGCGGTTTTCCCCAAGGCAATAAACCGGTTCAAGCTTTTTTCGGAAAAAACACTTTGATCGGGCGCCCAATTTTCCAGTAGGCCTTGTTTTGCCACCTCTTGTAAGTCAACAATTTGATCTCCGATGGCAACGCCTACTCGAGGGGTACGTGTTGTAGTGGAAAAAATCCCAAATGGAAGATTGTAAATTGAAAAATCACTGTCAGTGGGCACATTTACCCAAGTATGGATAGTGGTCATGTGGTGGATGTAATCTGCTTAGAATTAAATGCAAAGGTAATCTAGTTCTTTCAGCTTGGGGTAGATAATTGTCACGCTTTATCGGGTGCAGAAGGGATAAAGCGCAGTGGGGTAACCAGGGAACCTCTGATTTTATCGAATGGTAAACGTGGTTCTTCGGTTTTGTTGGTGCTCTTCCTCCGTACAGGCTTTACAGATGCACGTTGCAGCTGGTTTTTGCTCTCCATATCCGACTGCACTGAGCCGTTCGTAAGCAATACCTTGGCTAACCAAATATTCTACTGCGCTCTCCGCTCGGCGTTGGGAAAGACCGAGGTTGTATTTATCATTCCCTCTGCAGTCGGTATGACTTCCTAGCTCTATGTTAATCGTTGGGTTGAGTTGGAGCATCGTTGCAAGTTTGTTCAACGTTGGCATGGCATCTGTCCGGATGCTCCACTGATCGAAGTCGTAGTATATGTTGTCCAAAACGATTTCTTGATTTTGGAATATTTTATCCAGGACAATTTCCACTTCAAAATACTGGATCGGATTATTGGGGTCCTTGGCAAGACCTTTGCTGCTGAATCGAGTGCTATTGGTTAAGTAGCCAGATCGGCTGGCGCTAAACTCATAATCCGTTTGGTCCATGGTTTCGAGTTGGAAATAGCCATCCGGACCGACATTGATCTTTTTCTTGCCGTTGGTGGTTTTAATTTCGACGGTGGCTCCTTCCAGGGGTTTTCGTCCCAGTACCTTTGAGTTAGGATCGGTGGAAAGGGCATAGATTTTTTCCAGGACATACCCTTCCAGGATGTTTTTGAATTGAATGGGGCTGCTGTCTTTGGGCGGTACGGGAGGTTTGGGGAGCAGTCGTTGTTCAAAGTAATAGATATCATCTCCACCTCGCCCGTCGGAAGAGAGGCGGTTGGAGGTGAAGTAGCCTGATCGCAAAGTGGAACCAGCCTCGGTAGGGGTAGGTTTACTGGAGTCAAGAGGCTGTAAAATCAATCCAAAATCATCGTAACTGGAATTAAGAGGGCTTTTTAGGTTGATCGCGGGGGCCCAGGTGGATTTATCCAGTTTATACGTCCGGAATAAATCAAGTCCACCCATCCCTGGTAATCCATCCGAGGCGAAGTACAAGGTATCTGCATCGAAATTAGGGAATAGCTCATTTCCGCTCGAGTTTAGGTTGCGGGAAAGAACTTTGGGCTCGCCCCACCCGGTTTCGCTGTTGGGTTGAATCATCACGGCATAGAGGTCAAATCCACCCCAGCCACTGGGATCATCACAGGAGAAGTACAGAATTGTTCCATCTGGGGAGAGGCAAGGATGAAGATAATTCAGTTGGTCTTGCTGAAAAGGAAGCAGTTCGGGTGTTGTCCAAGCCCCATCGATGAGGGATGATCTGAATAATTTACAGGAATGAGTTGGATTTTTTTCTGAAGGTAAGCAGCGGACAAAGTAAAGTTCGGTGCCGTTTTTGTTGAAACAAAGGGTCCCCTCATTATTTTCTGAGTTTAAGTTGCTGGCGAATGCCTGAGGGCTTGCTCCATTGGGTTCCACGATGAAGATGTCCATAAATTTATTACTGGTCCATCCGTATGGTTTTTTCCCAGTGGAGGAAGCTCGATCGGAGGTGAAAACCAGGCGGCCATCGGGTGCCCAGACGGGTGCATAGTCATTCTGGGGGCTGTTAAAGGCGGTGGGTTGGACGAGGTAGCCGGATTGATCGGCTTTCAGGGCCCAGTCTTGGGCGATTGCGCAGGTGGTGATTTCCTTCCGGTATTCATACGGACTACCTATCTCGATTCCCAAATTTTTGAAGGCGTCTTGTGCTTCTTGATAGCGTCCTGCTTGTTTAAGGGCGTAGGCGTACCCTTTTAACGCCTCTGGTCCAAAGCTGTTTTGGTAGGCATTTTGAAACCAGGGGAGTGCTTTTTCGGGTTGACCGGTCCTGCTGTAGGAATCTCCTAAACGAAAGGCGATTCTTCCTTTTTCCATTCTAGAGTTGGCGCGTTCATATTCCTTATGGAGGAAAGGAATGGCAGTGGCATATTGTTTAAGTTCCCAAGCTGTTTTTCCATCTCGAACGGGGAGTGTGTAGGAGCAGCTGGAATACAAGGATAGGCAGCAGGCCAGGAGGAGGAGAGTATGGGAGAAATTTTGCATGGTGCGTAGATGATTAGGCAGCCGCAGGAGAAATGGGTAGGCCTTTTCAGTGGGTAAATTTCGCTGTTTGGAGCAGTTGTTTCTGAAAAAGGTTCGATAATAATCTCTCAAAGCTGTTTCTTTGACGGTCGAAATGATGCTCAATAGTACTATCACCGCTGATCGAGTGCGAATTTACGGTTTGTTAATCATATTTTCGTTGGTTTTCCCGTCTACTCTCTGTGGTCAGACGGATTCTTCTATGCTGTTATTGCCGGAAAAACTTTCCGATTCAGACGTTCGGGTATACGATATTCAATCTTTTCGGGAGAAAATCATTTCGGCTACTTTAGTGGAGGAGGATCCGTTGGATCTGCCTTTTTCTACTTGGGTACTTACAGCAGAGGAAATTGCTCTGTATGGGTTCAGTACCTTGGGAGATGTATTAAAAGCTGCTCCTGGTTTGCGGGTTTCGCAGCCAGGGACCGTTCAGGAAGGAGAGCTGTTTCAGTTGCTTGGATTATCAGGGAATCAGTATGTAAAAATATTATTGAATGGGGTGCCGATTAAGCCCAGCATGGCCTTGGGAATGCCTATTGCTGCGCAATTACCCATTCGGCAAGCGGAGCGCATCGAGCTTCTCTACGGGAGCGCTGGTGCTTTTTTATATGGGAATGAAGCATGTGCAGGGGTAATTAATATTATCATCAAAGAAAGTGAGCGCCCGGTGTACACACAAGCCGATTTGGTATTTGGTAGTTTTGGACTTAATAGCCTTGATTTAATCTTGGGTGGTAAATTGTTTAAAGGTAATAATATCGGTAAATTCAGTTTGTACGGGAGCAGTACTGTTCGTTCCAATAGTGATTTGTTTTGGGATACCTCCATACAGAGGCCTGCTAATTATTTACCAGCAGGTTTTTCGATCTCGGATTTAGCAGGTTTTTCTAATATCCAGGTGGATTCATCAGGGGCCTTGCCCCGCCTTGCCCCTGCCCAGCAGGAGAGCAGGATGTTTGGTGCACAGGTAGAGTGGCGGGGATTTCGATTTCAGTTTCATCGGATGAATCGCTCGGAGGCGGCCTTTTTGGGGGTTAGTCCACTGGCGATGGCTTACACAGCCTTGGGCAATAGTTTTCGGGATCGACTGGAGGCCTATTCTTTGCAGTACACGCGATCTTCGGAACGAAACCAGATTTTTGCCACTGTCAGTGTTGAAAATTATGAGGTAGAAAATACCAGTTCTGCCCGGTACGGATTTGATCGGCTGCGGCAGTTTCGGTATTGGGCCTTTCGGGCGGATACCTTGGCGGATGCATCCAGACGGTTATTTCTTCAGCAAGAGGACAGTCTTTTTTCGGCTGGACAACGATTTATGGCGGCACAAGGACTGGATTTAAGGATGGATCTTCGTTTTCGGTGGAAATTGGGGAGTCGACTTTGGTGGGATACGGGGGTTCTATTAGTAGGAACTGCGGGGACCCCTCTTTCTAGTTATTATACGACTCCTCCTGTCTTAGGGGATGAAATGGCTCCAGTAGATCTTCGGGTAAATGCATCGGTTCAACTTTACAGTGGACTCGACTGGCAAGGCAAGCGGTTTAGGTGGATGGCTGGCATGGCTGTTGCGCCACTAATTGGAGAAAGGATGTTGCAGGAAGGAGGAGCCATTCCGGTGGGTTACGCACCTCGTTTAGCGGTTCAATTCAAAATTGATAGTGTACAGCGTGTTTACGCCAATTACTCGAAGAGTTTTAGGGCTTTTCAGGAAGCGCAGGCCAGTATGAGTTATACATTTAACTCCTCCCAACAAGTGCTTTATACGGGCGGGGAGTATGCGCGCCCATTGGAGCAATTGGAAAGTTTTTTTCTGGGTTATCGCTTCCGAAAGTCGGAGCTGATTGGATTTTGGCAGCAGGGGATGAATATATTGAGGGATGGTTATTTGATCTACACCTTGGACAATCAGGTTTTGGGAGGTTATCAGTCGGTGAGCGGGCTGGGTCAGCGACTTTGGGGCGCTCAACTACGGTTGGTTTTTGAAAAAAGTACGCAAACCCAGTTGCGGCAAGGTAGGTCTCAGCGGCAGGTATTGTGGAGGGCAGAATACTGGTTGCAGAGGACGGAAGGGAAAGAATATTTTGGTTTTGGATTACAGCCTACAGAGGAGATACGAAATTTTCCAGAATGGATGTCACAAGCCCGGTTATCTGGCACGCTTAGCAGGCTGCAATTTTCGGTATTGATGAATCGCCAGGGCTCTACGTTGCCATTGGCGACCCCCTTCCTTGAAAGTTGGAAGCGAAGTTTGCCTAAATCGCGCATTCCCGGATATAGCACCTGGGATTTTCAAGCTCGTTTTTTTGTCAACAAACATTTTCTGTTGTTATTTGGGGTACAAAATTTATTGAATAAGGCGGCATACGGATTAGATCTTAGCGGTGGTCCTGAAGATCAGTTGTTACCTTTGCAGCAGGGACGGCTGTGGCGATTTGGAGTGAACTATAATATGAACTAAACGAATTAATGCGAATAGAACCATTTTCATTACTGTTGCCCAAGGAATTGCCGACGAAAGCGATTAATGCTTTTTTTGAGGCGTCCAAATATGATATTCGACAAAATTTAGAAAACGGGCTGTATTCTGCACCTGTCAAAAATGCCCTTTATGTCTACCGGATCAGCACGCAAAGCTCAAGTTCAATTGGGGTGATTGCGTTGAACGATGTATCTGATTTTTGGGAAGGTAAAATTAAGAAACACGAAAAGACGTTGACTCGCCGGGAAGAGGAATACGTCACCTTATTAAAGGAGTGGACAGCAGTTATCAAACCTGTTTTGTTGACGTATCCATCCAAACCGGTTATTACGGAATGGTTAGTTCAGTTTTCGATTGCCAATCTTCCAATGATTGATTTCAAGATGGAAGAGACTGGAGAACAGCATCAGCTGTGGGCAGTGACAGAGCCATCTGATCTGGAAGCCTTGCAAACTTTTTTTAGTGAATTAGTAGATTGTGTTTACATAGCGGATGGTCACCACCGTACCACGACCATCGCGAATTTGTCGAAAGCACCTGAAGGTACCCAGGGTAATTTGGATTTTAGCCGATTATTCAGTGCTTACTTTTCTGAGGATCAATTAGATATTCTTGGTTATCACCGATTGTTGACATTGCCCGATGGTTTATCGGTTGACCAACTTTTAAGTGGGCTTCAAAATTGGTTTGAAGTGGAGCAACTCCCCCAGGCACGATTTCCAAGTGCAAAGCGTGAATTCTTGGTATTGACGGATTCTGGAACCTTTCGTTTAACCCTAAAAGAAGAGGCGGAGCGCCATTTACTGGATGCGCATCTTTTAAATGAATATGTTTTTTCGGGGGTATTGGGACTGCAGGATATACGATCAGCTTCCAGTATTCGGTACATCGAGGGGTCTAAATCTCTTTCAGAACTGCATCAGTTTGCAGGCCCCGATCAGGTACTGTTTTTATTACACCCAGTTTCCTTTGAGGATTTGTTTTACTTGAGCGATTTGGGCCTTGATTTGCCTCCCAAGAGTACCTGGTTTGAGCCAAGAATAAAAAGTGGTTTGGCTGTTTATAGTTTAGTTCATTCAACTCTAGCATAAAGCGCATTATGAGTCATTTCGCTGTATTAAATCTACCGAACTTATTAACGCTATCCAATCTTTTTTGTGGTTGTTGTGCCATTTTATTCTTGTTTCAAGGGGATCCAATCACAGCTGCTGGTTTTACGGTGGCCTCCTTTGTGCTTGATTATGGGGATGGGATGGCTGCCAGGGCCATGAAGTTGCAGTCTGAGTTAGGGAAGCAGTTGGATTCTTTGGCAGATGTGGTTAGTTTTGGGGTAGCCCCCGGTGCCATGTTGTATTTATTGCTTGCCAATACAAACTACGCTGTTGGAATAGTTCCGTTGGATTTCTGGGCGATACCGGCCTTTGTATTATCAGCATTTTCTGGCTTACGGTTGGGTTTGTTTAATTTGGACAAACGTCAGACAACGTATTTTTTAGGTTTGAGTACCCCGGCTACAACCGTTTTTGTGATGGGATTGACTTTAGCGGCGTATGAAAACCGACTTGGAATAGGCGATTGGTTGTTGTTAAATAAGTGGTTGGTTTATGCCTTGATTCCTGTATTGTCCTTGTTGCTAATCAGTGAAATTCCTATGTTTGGTTTAAAACTACGAAAAGCAGACTGGAAAAGCAATTGGCCTTTGGTGGTTGTTTTGCTTCACTTTATTGGAGGATTCTTTCTGTTTGGACCATTGGCTTTGAGTATTTCTGTGGTGCTATACATTTTATTATCGGTACTATTTCGTAGGAAGGTAACGGAGTAGCAGGCCTAAATAGGGGTAGGAATAGTTAAGGGATAATTGGAATAAAAGTGGTAATTCGCCTTCCGCCGCGGGTTTTTTAACGGTTTTTATTTTGCTGTATGGGTATAAAGGTAAGCATTATTATTTGAATGCCAAATAATAATGCCTTTCATTGTATTTTCCTGAAAAAAAACCTAATGGTTGATGTTTTCTGTTGCCTCGGTTTTACGACGTTTACCAAAAAATTTGGGATGTACGACCAAGAGGCCAAAGGATTCGCCGTCTTCCTTCCCTGTTTTGGCATGATGGGCACCGTGTGCACGAAGGATTGCTCTAGAATAGATGCTATCTAATTGCCGGAACCAACTAAAGCGTTGATGGATGTACACATCGTGGATCAGAAAATAAGTAAGTCCATATAAGGAAATCCCTACTCCAATAAAGAAGACCCAAAAATATTGGTCTGCTTTAATGCTTCCGAACATGTAACAAAAAGCAGACGGTATGGCGAATACCAGGAAGAATCGATCGTTTTTTTCGAAAAACCCTTTTTTTAGATGCTTAGGTTGGTGATGGTCTTCATGCCAGCTCCAAAGCAAGCCATGCATGAGGTATTTGTGGGTAAACCAAGCCATAAATTCCATGCCTACATAGGCAGCCAAAGTAACGAGCGTGTACAACAGCATAATGTTTATAACGGGTAATTCTAGGAAAATGAGAGTGAACAAGGCCAATCAGCATAGAAAAAGAATGCCGAACTGCCAAAGCAATGTCCACTAAACAAGGATTTGCTTAAATTGTTGCTGACGGATCGAGGGCTTTTTTATAGGTTTCCAGGCAACGGTTCCTCGCAAAAGCATGGTCTACCATCGGTTTAGGATATTTGACAGTTCCAAACTCCGGAACCCATTTTCGGATGTATTTATACTCTGGGTCGAATTTTTTGGTTTGTTCAGTGGGGTTAAAAATCCTGAAATAAGGAGCGGCATCAGTGCCACAGCCGGCCGCCCATTGCCATCCACCGGAGTTGCTGGCTAGGTCGTAGTCCAACAGTTTTTCTGCAAACCAGCTTTCGCCCCAACGCCAATCAATCAAAAGGTGTTTGGTCAGGAAACTTGCAGTGATCATTCGAACACGGTTGTGCATGAATCCAGTTGCAGCCAGTTCGCGCATTCCAGCATCTACAATGGGGTACCCGGTTTGACCTGCTTTCCAAAGCTCAAACTCGTCCAGGTTGTTTCTCCAAGGGATCGCATCGTATTTGGATTGAAAAGATTGAGTAGCTACTCTAGGAAAGTGTGCCAAAATTTGACTGTAAAAGTCTCTCCAAATTAGCTCGTTGAGAAAAGTTGCATTGAGGCGCTGGGCAGCTCTAGCTTTTTCACGTAAACTGATGGTTCCAAACCGGAAGTGAACTCCCAAGCGGGAGGTTCCTGCCAATGCGGGAAAATTCCTGGTTTGGTCGTAGTTTTTAACTATTGATTGCGGGATTACTGTGGGTGGAATTGGGATAGAAGATTTTTGGAACCCCAGGTCTTCCAAGGAAGGAAGGGAAAGAGGGGAAGTAGGTAAAAATTGATGAAAATGGGCTTCTGTCTGGTAAGGCAGGAGGTACTGAGAGACCATTTCCATTTCCATAGGAGCCTGTTGACTATTAAGTTTGGTTAGCCATTTACGGCTATATGGAGTGAAAACAGTGTAAGGCGTTCCATTATCTTTCAGAATTTCATCTTTTTCAAAAATAACGTGGTCTTTGAAGGTGTGCAACGGGATTCCTTTGTTGCCCAGTAATTGACCAATCAGTTGGTCGCGATCGAGTGCGTAAGGCTCGTAATCCCGATTAGTGTATACGGCGGTAATTTGATACGATTGCAAAAGCTCCTCCCACACTTGTTGAGGGGACCCTATTTTTACCAGGATAGAACTCCCAATTTCCTGGAGTTGTGTATGAAGTTGACTGATTTGCTCCTGGATAAACTGGACTCTTGCGTCTTGTTTATTGGGTAAATCGTCTAGGATCATTCGGTCAAAAATAAACAGGGGGAGCACGGGCTGAGGGCCGGTGAGGGCATGATACAGCCCGGCATTATCGTGCAAGCGCAAATCGCGGCGAAACCAAAATATGGAAACAGGAACGTTCATGACTTTGATTAACAGTAAAGCCTTGCTGCTGGTTTGAATTTTAGCAAAAAACACGCATAAAATACACTGATTTTTACTTTTTAAAAATGTATCTTTGCGACTGTTTTAAAAAGAGCATTCATATTTTTTTGTTAAAAATTTGATTATCAATCAATTGTAATAAAATGGCTTTAATCGGTACGATTCGAAAAAACGGATGGATCCTTATTGCGACCATGGTATTGGCCCTTGGAGGATTTATTTTAATGGACGTAGTTTCCAACAGCCAGCGCTATCAGGCGGCTGATGCTAACTCACTGGGTGTTGTCAACGGTAGGGAGATCCGCAGTGACGAGTTTGAACAATATAAGGCTGCGATTTATGCCAACTCAACGGGTAATGACTACCAGGTTCGCGCGCAGGTTTGGAATTATTTTGTGGAGGATGCAATTGTACGTGAGCAAGCGGAGCCACTTGGTCTTGGTGTTTCCAAGGAAGAGTTGAAGGAGCTGCAGTTTGGAACGGCATTGAGTCCAATTATTACTGATCGTTTCCGCGGTAGTAACGGAATGGTTGACATGAATTCGCTCGGTCAGATCAAGTCAGCTATTGAAAGCGGACAGTTGGCGGAAGAGCAGTACAAAGAATTCCGTACGCGCTGGATGTTCCAAGAAAAGGAAATTCAGAAGCAGCGTATCCAGGATAAAATGATGAATTTGGTGGTAAAAGGCCTGTATGCCCCCAACTGGTTGGCGGAGGCTGTGTTTGCGGAAAACAACCAGCGGATTGACTTTTTATACGTTCGTATACCTTATGACAAGGTTGCAGACAGTGACATCAAGGTAACAGACGAGGATTATGCTCAGTATTTGAAGGAAAATCCGCGCTTATATGATCAGCTGGAGGAGACACGGGTGGTTAGCTACCTGAATTTTGAGGTGTCCGCCACTTCTGCAGATTCGATGGTTTCTTATGATCGTTTGATGAAGTTGTTGCCTGGTTTGAAAGGAAAGGATGATTCTTTATTTGTAGTGAACAACGATGGAATTTACGACGTAAACTACAGAAGTAAAGAAGAGTTGCCAGCCAATTTTGCTTCAACGATTTTAGCTACACCCAATGATTCAGTGGTAGGTCCATATCTTGACGGAGGGGCTTACACGATTGCCAAGGTGTTGGCGAAAAAGGTATTGCCGGATTCAGTGAAAGCACGCCACATTTTATTGCAGGGTGCAACTCCTGAGAATCAACTGAAAATTGACAGTTTGAAGAAAGAGATTGAATCTGGTCGTGCTGCGTTTGATGCAGTAGCGCGTGCTGTGAGTCAAGACCCTGGTTCAGGTTCTAAAGGAGGTGATCTTGGGTATTTTACGAATGGAATGATGGTTCCTGAGTTCAATAACGTTTGTTTCAACACCGGTGAACAGGGTAAACTATACACAGTTGCTACGCAGTTTGGGTGGCACTTGATTGAAATTACTGGTAAGAAGTTTATCAATAATCAGGCTTCTGTTCGCTTGGCGACCATTAGCGAAGCGATTCGCCCATCTGCTGCGACCCAGCAATCTGCCAAAGACAAGGCGCTCGAACTGGTTCAGTCAGTTAAAAACCTGACGGAGTTAGAATCAAAGGTGGCTTCTGAGAATAAGTCATTGGAACTTTCCCAGGCATTAAAGGCGTCTGACTTTAATGTGGGACTGTTAGGTGCTGGTAAAGATGCTCGTGACATCGTTAAGTGGGCATTCGATGCTGATACAGACGCTGGTGATGTTTCCAAGCAGGTGTTTGCGATTGTAGATCCAAATGGTGGATACTATGATGCTCGTTATGTGGTGGTTGCTTTGCGCTCTATTTCGCCAAAAGGAGCTGCTACGGTTGCAACGCTTAAAGCAAATCCACAGGTAGAAGTTGAAATTAAAGCTCGTAAAAAAGCGGATGTGATAAAGTCTAAATTGCAGGGCACTTCCGACTTGGCTGCTGCTGCTGCTGCTTTCCAAGTAACGGTGGATACCTCTTTTGGTGCAACGTTCCTTCAAACAGCACTTCCTAAGGGTGGTCCTGAGCCACGTGTAATTGGTGCTGCATTTGCAACAGCAAAGGGTGCAGTAAGTAAGCCAATAGCCGGTAAGACGGGTGTTTACATGGTTCAGATGGCGAGCGGCTTGCCAGAAGTTAATTTGCCACCAGACATGACCATGTTCCGCCGTCAGGCAGTTTCTGTTGCACAGTCTTATGTTCGCTCTGGTTTGATGCCAGCAATGAAGAAAGCAGCAGAGATGACGGACAACCGCCATTTATTTTTCTAGAAATTACTGAAAAACAATTGATAGCGCACAATCGGGTGAATTCCTGGTTGTGCGCTTTTTTTTGCCCTTGCCTATAGTTGTTATCTTTAAAGGTATTTAGTGAGTAGCGGGCAGAAAAATAATAAACAAAATGTTTTTAAATAAAAAACGAATTGTTTTATATTTGTAGCGGAATTCAGTGGCGGTCCCTTCATTTGGACGAGCTACAAGTATATTGAATTGGATTTTAGCTATAAAGTAGATCGATATGGTTGCTTTTTTATCAAAACATTGGTTTTACCTAGGATTATTACTACTAGGTTTGATTTATTTTCGAAGGGAGTTGCTACCCTCCAACAAGGGTACTTCTACATCCAGTTTTCCAACCTTTGCAGAAAATAAAACTAGAGAGGTGGCTGAACTAGGAATATCCAGCGGCAGTACCACTATGGTCAGTATTTTTCCAGAAGTGGAGGAGCAGGAGGAGCGTGCATTTTTGAAGAGGTTCTCCAAGGTGGTTCAGACAGAGCAAACAAAATATGGCATCCCTGCTTCTGTTTTACTTGCCTTGGCTTATGTCAATAGTTTTTCAGGACAGCGTGCGCTGACGAGGACCCACCATAATTATTTCGCTTTGCAATGTGGTTCTGGTTGGGAGGGCAAAAAAGTGGAGATTGGAACGTATTGTTACAGGAAGTACGAAACAGCTTGGGAGAGTTTTCGAAATGCTAGTTCTAGTATTTCGGCCACGCGTTGGGCCCAGGCACTTGTGAACCGAAATGCGAGCTCAGAGGATTGGTTGGGGGCGCTTGTGGAGAATGGGTACTCAGATGTGCGGGACGCACAGCGCTTGATGAGCACTGTCATTTTGCGCTACCAGTTGGAGGATTTAGATGGACAAGAAGTCCCGTAAATGAAAACTAAAGATCCGAGGGCAAACAAGCCCTCGGATCTTTAAAGAAGGCTATCGCCAGATGGTCTTTTTTTCGATATCTCCTCGTTTGCCTGGAAGTTCAGGAGCGTTGTGCCATCCGATATAAAAAAGGCCGAGACAGCGTTGTCCTTCTTCAAGATGGAGCCATTCTGTTGCCTCTAACGCCGCTTTAGGAGTGCTCCAATAGCATCCTAGACCCACTTCTGTGCAGGTGAGCCACATATTTTGAACGGCCATTGCGACTGCTGCGATTTCTTCAAATTCGGGCACACGGGCATCCAAATCTCTTTGTAGGATAATAGCAATCACTGCCCCTGCTTTTACGGGGCTTTCGAGCGCCTTATCATACTGAGAGGGTGCGAACAGGGCAGGTGGGGTATGGTTTTTGTAATAGTTTGCCAGGTATTGACCTAGTTCCTGACGGCTCTCTGGGGTGTGAAACACCTGAAAGCGCCATGGCTCAGTTAGGCGGTGCGTAGGCGCCCAATTGGCATTTTCTACCAGCTGTTCTAATAATTCTCTGTCGATAGGTCGACTAGGATCATAGCTGGAGGGGAAAATGGATCTTCTGTTTTTGATTAGTTCGTTGATCAAAGCAATTAGCGGTTTTATCTTCTAGAGTAGTTTGGAGACTCTCTGGTAATGATGATGTTATGTGGATGGCTCTCATTCATACCCGCGTTGGTAATCTGAACAAATTGTGCATTTTCCTGCAGTGAGCTAATAGTTGGAGCACCGCAGTACCCCATTCCAGCACGAAGACCTCCAATATATTGAATCATCACCTCTTGCAAGGTGCCTTTGTAAGGTACGCGACCTTCGATACCTTCCGGGACAAGTTTTTTGACATCATCTTCAACATCTTGGAAATACCGGTCTTTAGATCCTTTTTCCATTGCAGCAAGGCTTCCCATGCCACGGTAGGTTTTAAATTTCCGGCCATCAAATATGATCGTCTCTCCAGGAGCCTCTTCCACACCTGCAAAAAGGGAGCCCGCCATGATCGTATTGGCGCCTGCCGCTAATGCTTTTACAATATCTCCGGTGTATCGAATTCCGCCATCTCCTACGATGGGTACCCCAGAGCCCTTTAGCGCTTCGTAAGCATTGTTAATAGCAGAAAGTTGTGCCACTCCTACACCGGCAACAATACGAGTAGTACATATACTGCCCGGACCTACACCTACCTTCACACCGTCTGCACCTGCTTTGGCGAGTGCCAGTGCTCCTTCACCTGTCGCAACATTTCCTCCTACTACTTGAAGCTCTGGGAAGTGGTGCTTCACCTGCGTAACGGCATCCAGTACTCCCTTAGAATGTCCATGTGCGGTATCAATACAGATTGCGTCCACTCCTACATTTACAAGCATCTGGACCCTTTCAAGAAGATCGTGGGTTACTCCAACCGCAGCGCCTACCACCAGACGTCCCAAGGAGTCTTTGCAGGCGTTGGGGAAGTTTACCCCTTTCATAATATCTTTGTAAGTTATTAGGCCAACCAGAAGGTTGTGCTCATCCACAACTGGAAGTTTTTCAATTTTGTGTTGCTGGAGAATATCCCGAGCTTGTTCCAGCGTAGTCCCTTTCGCGGTGGTGACCAAGTTGCGTTTGGTCATAATATCCTTTACCTTTCGAGCAGGGTTTGCTTCAAAACGAAGGTCTCTGTTGGTCAGGATTCCAACGAGTTTGCCCGCTTTGTTTGTAATCGGTATTCCTCCAATACTGTGTTGGCGCATTAGTGAGCGTGCTTCTTCAACACTTGATTCAGGGTGCAAGGTGATTGGGTCAATGATCATTCCTGCTTCTGACCGCTTGACGGCGCGCACTTGTTCAGCTTGCCGTTCAATAGTCATGTTCTTGTGGATGATACCGATACCGCCTTGTCGAGCGATAGCAATCGCCAACTCTTTTTCCGTCACCGTATCCATTGCGGCGGAAACGATGGGGGCGTTCAAAGTAATTCCCTTTGTAAACTGTGTTGAAATCGATACCTCTCTTGGAAGTACTTCGCTATAAGCGGGAACGAGCAGGACGTCGTCAAATGTGAGGGAGTAGCCGAGAAATTTAGGCTTTGCGTTGCTAGGATGCTTTTCCATGCGCAAATGTACGACGAACTATTTTTTTGTCCAATACTTATTTATCTTCCGTTTCTGGATTCTGTTTGAGTGAAGTGTAAACTCCAGCTGCTAACATAAGGGCAATCACAGAAAGAGAGGCCCAAACGGGTATGTGGATATGCAGAGGAATCAAGATCATTTTAACACCAATAAAGGACAATATGGCGATCAAACTGTATTTTAGGTGCTCAAAGCGGTCCATAAAGTCGCTCAATACAAAGTAGAGCGAGCGCAGTCCCAAGATCGCAAATACATTGGATGTAAAGACCAAAAATGGATCAGTGGTAATGGAAAGTACTGCAGGGACGGAGTCGAAAGCAAACATCAGGTCGGTGAGTTCTACTACGATGACTGTTACCATGAGGGTAGTCATCGCTTTTCTGCCATCCTCCATGATGGTGAAAAAGTGACCGTGGCTTCCTTTCGTGTAGACTGGGTACACTTTACGGATTAATTTGACAATTCTATTTTTATCTATTTCGTCCTCGTCAATCGGACCTTCCTCTTCGCTGCCCACCATTTTATAAGCGGAGTAAAGTAACAACGCACCAAAGAAGTAGAATACCCAAATAAATTGATGCACCAAACTAGTGCCAACAGCAATCAGGATGCCCCTAAATACCAATACGCCTAGGATTCCCCAAAACAACACTTTATGCTGATACATTTTGGGTATCCGAAATTTGGCAAAAATTAAGGTCATGACAAATAAATTGTCGACACTTAATGCCTCTTCCAAAAGGTAGCCAGTGAAATATTTAAGTGCTGCTTCAGCTCCCCGCATAGGCTCATGCACATAAGTACCTAAACCCATCCACTGATTTTCGTAGGCGAAATAAACAAAAACACCAAATAGGCAGGCCAGCGAGATCCAGATCCCAGTATTGCGGAGTGCCTCCTTTGAGGAGGGAATATGATCGCGTTTGTTAAAAACACCTAAATCGATGGCCATCATCAGGACCACCAAGGCAATAAAGCCCACCCAAACAGAAAGAGAAACCATAACCGTTTTAAAAAAAAGAGCGCGTTCCAATATTGAAACGCGCAAGAGGCTGCAAAGTTACTAGGTTGCAACCCTTAATTAATCATAATTGTGTCCTTTTTATCTTCTGAAAGACGTACTACGCTGATTCCGGTAGACTCCACTAGTGTATTACGGTTACCGAACCAGCTGATTTTTGCCGCTGGCCATTCAAATATTCAATTTCAGCAACCCAACCATATACTCCGTCCGGTGCTTGCTTCCCGAGGTGACGTCCGTTCCAGCCTAATAATGGATCATTTGGTTGGAAATCACGGCGTTCAAACAAAAGTCCACCATATCGGTTATAAACTTGGAGCAGGTTGATTTGTTTGACAAATTCATCCGAAAAAAGGGTGAAATACGCATCTTGGTTGCTACTCAAATCGATAATATTGGGGGCGTAAATATTGGGTTTTCTGACCTGAACAGTACGCTGATCTCGGGCCGTGCACCCTGCGTTATTTACCACTTCAACAGAAAAAGTAGTGCTTTCATAAAGCGAGATTTGTTGCTCTAGTTGATTGGGGTTACCAAACAAACTAGGTGGCCTCCAGTTGATAGTTCGCACGAGAGTACCAGTCGGACTAATTTCTGCTCGTAGGTGTATTGACTCCCCGGAGGTAATAGTGTCCTTATCTGTCGCCAGAGTGACTTGTAAAATAGGGGGCTCTGCTACCTGTACAGCGGCGTTCCATTCACAACCGACGGAATCTTTAACAGTAACTGCATAAAGACCGGGCCAGAGCAAATCAAATATGGGACGAGTACTGTAAGTACTTCCATCAATCGAGTAATAATAAGGTGGAGTTCCTCCCACGACCTCTTTTATTTCAATTGTTCCGTTCCGAAAACTATTGCATTGTACCGGACTGGATTCAATGTTGGCAAATTCGATGCAACCCAATTGTCCCAATAGCGGTATAGGTAAGAAGAAAAGTAAATTTGATAGCTGTCGAAAGCAGAAAAAAAGTCGGTTACCCATCATGATTCAAAAGTAGGGAGATGCGGTGAAAGTACCAAATCGCTGCTTGAAGGAGTGAGAGGAAAAGTCATGAGCCATTTGCTTACAAATCGTTTGGGCCTTTCATCCAGCTTGTTTTCTGTACCTTTGCGAACATTGAGGCAGATTCCTCTGTTTCGAAGTTAAAAAAAACTTGTTTTGTCAAATCCAGGATCTTCAAAATTCAACTTTTCACTCTTTCGGCAAGTTTTGTCGATGGTTCGACCGTACCGGGGAGTCTTTATTCTTACCATTGTATTAACGGTTGTTTTAGCGCCTTTGGCGGTTTTGCGTCCTAAACTGGTGCAAGTGATGGTCGACGATTATATCAGTGTGGGAGATGTGAATGGAATGACCCTCGTTGCTTGCGGCATTCTGGGTATCCTGATTCTAGAGGTGGTGCTTCGGTATTTTTTTCTGTACCATGCGGATTGGTTAGGTCAAGTGGTACTGCGGGATCTCAGAACGCGTGTTTTCAGGCACCTGCTTAACCTTCGATTGACCTATTTTGATAAAACTCCGATTGGTCAGAGCACAACCCGGACCATCAACGATATTGAGAGCATCAATACTGTTTTTTCGGAGGGAAGTGTTACCATTCTTTCGGACCTGATCAGTATTGCTGCAGTATTAACAGTCATGTTGACGACCTCTTGGAAACTCACCTTGGTGGTGTTGAGCGTATTCCCATTGTTGATTTGGGGATCCTACCAATTTAAGGAAAGTGTCCGAAAAAGTTATGAAAAGGTGCGGAATCATGTAGCAACCATGAATGCTTTCTTACAAGAGCGGATTTCGGGAATGCGGATTGTACAGCTATTCAATGCGGAACAAAGGGAGGCAGACAAGTTTAAAAAAATTAACCACGACTATACGGGTGCAAACTTAAAGAGCATCATGGCGTATGCTATATTTTTCCCGGTAGTTGATTTAATCAGTGCCCTTTCCTTGGGGCTTATGGTTTGGTATGGAGCTCGAGGGGTGCTCTCTGAGGAAGTCACGCTGGGTGCTATGGTGGCTTTTCCCATGTACATCAATATGTTGTATAGACCCATTCGGATGTTGGCCGATAAGTTTAACAATCTTCAGATGGGTATGATTGCTGCGGAACGTGTATTTGGATTGTTGAACAAAGAGCAAGTGGCGCCCAACAACGGTCATTTACATCCTGAGAAATTGAATGGGGCGGTTTCTTTTGAAGATGTTTCTTTTTCCTATAATGAGGATACACCTGTTTTGAAAAAAGTAGGTTTTGAGATTGCTCCAGGGGAGACCATGGCCATTGTAGGCTCTACAGGAAGTGGTAAATCTACAATTATCAACTTGCTGGGCCGATTTTATGAGATTGATGCTGGGGTTATTCGGGTAGATGGGGTAGATATTCGGGAGTACGATGTTTTTGCTCTTCGCCGCCGGGTAGCAGTGGTATTACAAGATGTATTTTTGTTTTCAGGAACGGTATTGGAGAATATCACCTTACGGGACAGCCAGATTTCGGAGTCAGCTGTAATTGAAGCATCCAAACTAATTGGTGCCCACTCGTTTATTGAGCGGTTGCCCGGTGGGTATCATTACCAAGTGATGGAGCGAGGTGCTACCCTCTCTATGGGGCAACGGCAATTGATTTCGTTCGTAAGGGCTTTGGTATTCAATCCAGATATTTTGATCTTGGATGAGGCTACCTCTTCGATCGATCCCGAAACGGAGTCGGTTATTCAGTATGCGATAGAACAATTGATTTCAAAGCGGACCAGCATAATTATAGCCCACCGCTTGTCGACCATCCGGCATGCCAAGCAGATCCTGGTATTAGAAAAAGGGGAGGTAGTTGAAAGGGGGAGCCATGATCAGTTGATGCTAGCTCCCAGTGGTAGGTACCGCGAGTTATATGAACATCAGTTTAACATGGAAACGTTGGCAGATTAGTCTGCACGCTCCGATTTTTCCCAGATGACGCTCTGTTTTTTCTGAACTAATCGGAAAAATCCAGCGTACATGGCATAATTCATAAGGCAAAAATAATAAGGAATAAAAAACAGCTTGGCTTTTAACTTGCGTTGTTCCATTATCCAGCCAAGTGCAGCCATGGAATAAAAAAGGACTTGCAAAACCAAAACCCACTGGAAAAAGGCGCTGTTTTGAAGTGCTAAGGTTAAAGACAAAAACAGCAAAAGCGGGAGCAATAGAGGAGCTAAGGTCCAGCGAAGCAGCCTGTGAGAGATGTACTGAAAACTCAGGGTGCCATACTTGAATATATTTATCAAAGGTAGCAATCGCCAGGCTGCCTGAAGCCCTCCAGCAGCAATGCGGACCTTCCGCTTGAGTTCTTCCGCAACAGAGGCAGAAGAAGATTCTACGGCATACGCATTGGGCTCATAAGCAACGCGGTAGCCTCTCATCGCGATTTTGGTGGTCAAATAAAAATCTTCTACAATCGTGTCCTCCGGGACCGGCTCATAGAGATCGGAGCGGAAGGCGAACAATTCTCCAGCGGCTCCCACCACAGACCAGAGTTCGGCGTCCCATTTTTTTAGCGTGCTCTCATAGCGCCAGTAGATACCTTCTCCAGCCGCGCTTGCAGCATCCACATGATCCATTTTTATCCGCTTTTCTCCGGCAACTGCCCCCACTTTTGGGTTCTGAAAATGTTTAATCAGCTGTTGAACGGCCAACCTGTTCAGGAGTGTATTCGCATCCGTACTTACGATGATGTGTGCTGACGCTGGGTGGTTATCCCATTTCCCGAAATGGGTCATTGCGCGGTGAAAAGCCGCTATTTTTCCTTTTCTAGCAGGTTCGTGTAAGACGAAATGAGAGGTCGGTTTGGAATCAATTTCGAATGTTTTTTCGGCAATTTGGGTAGTCTGGTCGTCGGAGCCATCGGTCATGACCACGAAGCGAATGGAGTCAGTAGGATACTCCAGCTGTAAGGAATTTTCTATTTTTTGTGCGATCCACTTTTCTTCGTTATAAGCGCAAACGATAAAGGTAACTTTACACTCGGTGCTGGAATTTGGTAGGGAAGGTCTGCCAATGAACCATCGTTTAAGGTGCAGGAGCAACCATAGGAGTAGCCCATACCCGATGTAGGCATAAAAGATGATCGCAAATCCAATCCAAAAAAGGTAGTTATAAGGCCAGCCAGACATAAGTTTTATTAATACGGGGCAAAGTTGGCCAAAAAAGCACTTGCATTGATTGAAAGCCTTGGTTTTTTCTATAAATTAACTCAAAAGGGGCGCAGCGTTCTTGCTTTAAGCAATTTCTAATACCAACCCTGTTTGTTCGAACGAGTGTGATTAACCACGTATTTTATTGAATAATTGGTTGAAACGATTGGCTTTTTACGGTTGTCTGCCTGACAGTGTAAACAGTCTACCCAATTTGCTGTTACTTTGTGCGAATGAAAGAGCTGTACGTTTATTTAAAAGATTATTTTTGGAAATACCGAGGCAGGTTGGTGTTAGGGGTGGTTTTTGTTGGTTTGGCGAACTGGTTCCGGGTTTGGCAACCAAAAGTGATTCGGGAGGCCTTGGATACGGTAGTATCTTTTACCCAGTTTTACCAGGCAAACGGAGGGCTTTCAGCACATCCGGAGGCGTTAGGAGAGATTGGATCAAGGGTAGCTTGGTTTGGACTTAAGGTGATTGCCTTGGCCTTGTTAATGGGTTTGTTCATGTTCAGTATGCGGCAAACGATTATTGTCGTAAGCCGTCTGATTGAATACGACATGCGTAAATCCTTATTTGCGCATTATGAACGCTTGGATCAAGGATTTTACAAGCGCAATCGCACGGGTGATTTAATGTCCAGGATTTCGGAGGATGTATCAAAAGTGCGGATGTTCTTAGGTCCGACGATCCTTTATGGACTTGATTTGATCTTTTTATTTACGCTTACCATTGGCTCTATGGTACGGGTGAGTCCGACGCTCACTTTTTGGTCGTTGTTGCCGCTCCCTTTTTTAAGTATTTCGATTTATTGGGTCAGTACCTTAATTAACCGTAGAAGTGAAAAAATACAGCAGCAGCTTGCTGTATTGACCAGCTCTGCTCAGGAGGTCTACAGTGGAATTCGGGTTGTCAAAAGCTACGCTCAGGAATCGGCAATGGGTTCGTGGTTTGCAGACCAAAGTGAGCAATACCGTGCCAAGTCGCTCTCCCTGATTCGGGTGGACGCTTTTTTCTTTCCCCTAATGACCCTGTTAGTAGGTGCAAGCGTTATTATCACGGTTTATGTAGGTGGCTTGGAGGTAGTAGCAGGCAGGTTAACGGCAGGAAATATAGCTGAATTTGTGATTTACATTTCGATGCTGACTTGGCCTGTAACCGCAATTGGTTGGATAGCATCTTTAACCCAACAAGCCGCGGCCTCCCAGAAGCGCATTAATGAATTTTTGAAGACACAACCAGCGATTGTGAATCCCGCACCTTCTGTACAGGTTCCCATTCAATCTGCTTTTCGCGGGGAGATTACGTTTAAGGAGGTGACCTTTATTTATCCTGATACGGGTATTAAAGCTTTGGATAAGGTTTCTTTTTCCGTTAAAGCGGGAGAAACCTTGGCGATCGTCGGAAGAACCGGAAGTGGGAAAACCAGTATTGCTGATTTATTGGTTCGCATGTACGATGTGACAGAGGGCGCAATTCTAATTGATGGGGTGGATATTCGCCAATACGATTTGTTCGAGTTGCGCAGGCGCATTGGATACGTTCCTCAGGATGTGTTCTTGTTTTCCGATACCGTGTATGCCAATATTGCCTTTGGCAAGGAAGGGGTCACCAAAGAACTAGCGGCAGCATATGCCGAGGGAGCAGCTATTCACCAAGAAATTTTGGGCTTGCCTGAGGGGTACGATACAGTTGTTGGAGAGCGGGGAGTCACCCTCTCCGGAGGCCAAAAGCAGCGGGTAAGTATCGCTAGGGCTTTTGCCAAACAGCCCGATATTTTATTGCTGGATGACTGTCTGTCGGCAGTAGATACGAGCACAGAGGGGAAAATTGTGGGGTATATGAAGTCAGCACTCGCGCATAAAACGGCGTTGATCATCACACACCGGGTGTATGGAATGCTCGAGTTTGATAAAATTGTCGTGTTGGATCAACATAAAGTGGTTCAGGAAGGAACCCACGAGGAATTAATGCGAGCCGGAGGTTATTACGCAGAAATGTATGAACGGCAGTCAAAGGAACAATAACAAAATGGGGGTGCTGCAACCGAAGCTACAGACACCCCTCTATATATCGACGCCCACCAATGCAGGGGGCGGAGCGACGGCTGTCCCGCTCCTATGTCGGGATTCAACCGTTTTCTTCAGACTACCAACTCTCCAGCCGTAGCTGCAGGGTTTGTCCGTTGTAGTAGAATTGGGCCTCTTCCCAGGTGGGCGCTCTAAACTTTGGTCGAGCGCCCTGTGAAAACGCGTAGGGCTCCGTGGGGATGCCCAAGAAGTTTTTGTCGAGAACTCCATTGTTGTTGATATCTTGGAAACAAGAGATCGCGTAATTACCGGGAGTAGGTAGGGTAATTTGGAGGGTCATTTCCTGTTTATTTGGGACCGGGTATCCTTGTTTGAAAACAGCGGCCTCCAGGTTTAGAAAGCCTTGTGCCTTGTTAAAGACGGCCACCATTATTTGCCCTTTCCCAGGTTGCAAATTGGATAATTCGATTTGCATAGGTTGTTTTTGGAAGAAAAATAGAAAAAGAAGACAGAACATAGGGTGCTTGGATGAGAATATGTGGTACTAAATTCTATTAAAAAAGCGGGGAAGCTCCGTAAGCAGCCCTTTAAACAGTCACTTCTACCTGAAACAATCATTAGAAGGTAGTTGTTTTGCAAAAGAGCAGTCAATTGCAAAAACTTACCATCCTATTGAGCGTATAGACGTGGCAGCTCAAATTATTTACGTACTTTTGCGGCCCTTTTTAGTCTTTTTCAAACAATATGATAGAAAAATTAAGCGCGATTCGGGATAAATACGTTTACCTGGAAGAGCAACTATCCGATCCGTCCATTGCGGGGGATCAGAATAAAATGCGCAAAGTGAATAAAGAATACAAATCACTTCAACCGATTATTGAGGCCTTTAACCGCTATGAAAATGTGGTGAATAACCTCAAAAGTGCAAAAGCCTTGCTCGAGGTTGAAACCGATCCTGAAATGCGTGAAATGGCTAAAGAAGAAATTGAAGCCTTGAAGGATCAGGAGGTAATCATTGAGGAGGAGCTTAAAGTGCTGCTAACACCAAAAGATCCCGATGATGAAAAAGATGTAATTTTTGAAATTCGTTCCGGAACGGGTGGTGACGAGGCGGCTCTTTTTGCGGGTGACCTATATAGGATGTATATGCGATACTTTGCCAGCCAAGGTTGGCAGGTGGAGGTGGTGGATGAAAGCCCTGGCACAGTAGGTGGTTTCTCAAAAATTATTTTGGAGGTGACCGGTGAAAATGTATACGGTAAATTGAAATTTGAATCGGGTGCACACCGGGTTCAGCGTGTACCTGAAACAGAGGCAAAAGGCCGGGTGCACACCTCAGCTGCAACAGTCGCAGTAATCCCTAAATATGAGATGGAAGACATCGATATTCGAAAGGAGGATATCCGAACCGATGTATTCCGGGCAAGTGGTGCAGGTGGACAGCACGTAAACCGGACAGAATCGGGTGTTCGTTTTACCCACCTTCCAACCGGTGCGGTGGCTGAAAGTACCGAAAGCCGCTCCCAACATAAAAACCGGGAAATCGCAATGGGGCGTTTGGTGCAACAAATCAGGGAGGCGCAAGCGAGTCAATTTCAAAATGCACAAGCAGCTCAACGAAGAAGCTTGGTGGGTTCAGGTGATCGATCTGAAAAAATTAGGACCTACAACTGGCCTCAAAACCGGGTAACCGACCATCGCTTAGAAGGAGACAACAAGAATTTTAACCTAGATAAAGTGGTAGAAGGCGATATAGAAGGCTTGATTGAAACATTGATCATCGCCGATAATGCCGAGCGTATGAAGGGGGAAGAGGCTGGAAATTAATTATAGCTTCTATCAAGTTAGAGGGTCGAAAAAGCAGGGCTTTTTCGACCCTCTAACTATAAATCGGATAGATAGCAACAGGACTTTAGAAGGATAGGGATTTTTTAGGAAGGGTCTAGAAGCAGGGTTTGTAAATAAGAAGCCGCTTGGTAGTACCCTTCTAAACCAAGACCGCTAATTACCCCTTTCGAAACCCGTGACAAATGCGAGTGCTGTCGGAAGGCCTCTCTGGCAATAATGTTGCTAATGTGCACTTCAATGACGGGAGCTGCGATAGCGGCAACTGTATCCGCTAAGGCGATAGAGGTGTGGCTTAATCCTCCCGCATTTAAAATAATTCCTGCTGATTCCCAGCCATGTGCCTGTAGGAAATCAATTAAAGCTCCCTCGTGGTTGCTCTGAAAGTAAACCAGCTGCACATTGGGCAAACGATGTTTTAGTTCTTCGAGAAATTCCTCAAAGCTGCGTTCTCCATAGATGGAGGGTTCGCGTTTGCCCAGTAAGTTCAGATTGGGGCCATTTACAATATAGATGGTCACTCCCATCCCATCGCTTTTTTTATTCTTGAATAAAGGTTTGTATTGTCGTATACACCTGAAAATAGTTCTGCTCCTGGCCCGAATGCAAACACAGGAACCATGGAGGCGGTATGACCGTTGGAAACAAATTTCATCTCCAGGGAATCCATTGTGGATCCTTGTAAAATGCCCAGACCACCCGTTTCATGGTCAGCAGTGACCACCACGAGCGTTTCGCCATCCTCTGCTGCAAATTGGAGGGCAGCTTCTATGGTTTTTTCAAAATCCAGCATTTCTGCCAGTAGACGAGGTCCGTCATTCCCATGGCCAGCCCAGTCAATTTGAGAGCCTTCTACCATCAGAAAAAATCCTTTTTCTGCGCCCCGATGCTGGAGATAAGTACATCCTCGTCTCACCATTTCCGGAAGGTAATTTCTACCCTCCGTGGCAGCGGGTGGATCGTCTTTTGCATTTAACCAAAGGAAAGGCCTGCTCGGATCCGGAAAACCAGGGAGAGAGTCATGGGAATTCAAATGAATAACATAGTCCATTGCGCGCAGCTCTGCTAATAAATCGCGCTCGGGAAGACTGGTTCGGTTTTGAAAGTATTGTTGGCCACCTCCAACGAGGTAGTCAACCGGGTGGTCAATAAACCAGGTCGCAATGGCCTCCATTTCTTTTCTGGACGTTACATGGGCGACAAAAGCTGCGGGAGTAGCGTGGGTAACACTACAATTGACAGCAATTCCCGTTGCTAATCCAAGGGAATCTGCAATTTCGAGCAGTGATACACAGCGCTTTTTATGTGCATCTAACCCGATTGCCCCGTTGTACGTTTTACATCCGCAAGCCAATGCAGTACCTCCAGCACCAGAGTCGGTAACCAAATCAGAGGAGGAGTGGGTGGTTATCAGACCGGTGATCGGGAAGCGCTCAAAGACCGATCGATTTTTTTGGGAATAGAGGGATGCAGTCACCTGACTCAAGCCCATTCCATCTCCAATTAAGAAAATAACTCGCTTTGGTTGAGGAGCATTGGACAGTGGTGTAAAAGCACTTAGGGCTAGCAAAAAAAGCCCGGATAATACAATTAGCTGTTTTTTCATTTCCTGGCCAAATATACTCCAGTGAGGATAATTCCTGTACCCAAAATTTGAGGAAGTGTAATTTGCTCTTTGTCCAACAAGCCAATCAGAAGGGCAAACACCGGTAACAGGTAGGTAGTCGAGGTGGCAAATAAGGCGCTGGTGCGTTGCATTAGCCAGAAGTAAAAAATACTTCCCGCAACGGTCCCAATGGCTGCTAAGTAAAATACGTACCCAATTCCCGCCATTCCGTCTGAGTGTTGCTGAACCGCCTGAATTCCATCATTGGCCAATAAAATACCTACAAACAAAAGTCCAGTAATTAAAAAGGCGGATGACGCAATCGCGGCAGGATGAATTCCACGTAGCTTAGTACCGACAATATTCGCATTGATGGCGTAACAAATAGTCGCAAGCACGCACAAAAAGGCATAAAATGCTTTTCCGGAAAAGTCGCCTCCACTGCTGAATACTACTAAAAGAACTGCCCCAAGCCAACCAATACCGACACCCACTAGTTTATTACGGCTCCAGTGCATTCCAAAAAAGGACACGCCGATTAGGAGGGTGAACAAAGGGGTAAGGGAATTGAGGGCCCCCGCTAGTCCGCTGGTTACCTGTTGTTGGGCAATTGAAAAAAAGAAATTGGGAATGGCCGAGCCAAACAGGGCAACTCCGATTAGGTGTTTCCATTTGGACCAGTCTATTTTAGACCAAAAAGCAATTGCGACAGGGATATAAACCAAAAAAGCCAACACCATTCTCCAGGAAGTCATCTGAATCGGAGTAAAGATACCGACTGCTTTTTTAATCATAATAAAGGAAGCGCCCCAAGTAGCGCTCAGCCCAAGTAGAAGCATCCAGTCAAGTAGCTCAGGGGCTTTAGGTTCCGCATGCGCGGACGAGTTGCTCATGTTGAAGGTTTTAAAATTTCGGGGACAAAGGTGAGATTAATTTGAAAAAAGAAATGTCATCTTACCGTAGAACTTGGGGCCTCTTCGTTGGTTGCCCATAAAACCTCGTAAATAATACGATATTTGCCCTTCTTCAGCTTGCCTTGACAGATTAATTCTGACTGCTTTGCAGCTGTGCCTATTTTAAGTACTTTTTTCGTAAATACTAACTTATTCAATACGTATGCATCAAACAATTAAAATGGTACTTATGCTGGTGGGGGTACTTGGTTGGTCGTTTTCGACCGCGCAATCCAGCTATAAAAAGCCCTCTGCAGAGGTCGTAAAAATGGTGGAAGCTGCCCCCACCCCATTTGTCAGTGTCAGTCCTGAAAAGGATGCCATGCTCTTGGTGGATTACAATCCAAATCCTAGTATTGCTACGCTCGCCCGCCCTTATTTGAAGTTGGCTGGTTTGCGTATTGACGCTGTACTCAATGCCCGCCAACGCATTACTGAATACACGGCTGTTCAAGTGCAATGGTTATCCGATAATAAACAGGTGAAAATCCAACTTCCGGCAAACAGCCGTTTGTCTGGTATTCCCCAGTGGTCACCGAATGGCCAAAAAATTGCTTTTGGCTTGGATACTGATCAGGGCGTACAATTGTGGGTTGCCAGTACGAAGACTGGGAAGGCAAATCGCCTGGGTGCCCTGTACATCAACGATGTTTTAGGAAGTCCTTTTTCCTGGATGGATGACAGTGAGCGCTTGCTGGTTCGTCAGCTGCCCGCACAACGTGGATCGTTGCCTCCTGCCCCATCGGTTCCAACAGGGCCCAATATTGAGGAAACAGCGGGAAAAAAGGCGCAGGTAATGACCTTTCAAGATTTATTAAAGTCTACCTCTGATGAAGCACAATTTGAATATTTAGCCACTTCTCAATTAACAATAGTCAACTCCGTCAGCGGAAAAACCCAGCCCTTAGGTACTCCTTGTCTGCTGATGAGCACAAGTTGGTCTCCCGACGAGCAGTATCTACTGGTAACTTATTTAAAGCGGCCTTTCAGTTATAGGGTCACTTATGCCAACTTTGCACGGGCCACGGAAGTGTGGGACAAGTCTGGCAAAAAAGTGTATCAAGTATCTGAGCTGGGGGTTACCGATGAGATCCCTCGGCAAGGCGTCGTGACCGGCCCAAGAGATGCGCAGTGGCAGGCATTGCACGGTGCTCGTCTACTATGGGCGGAGGCGCTGGATGGGGGTGACCCGAAAGCAAAAGCGGCGTACAGAGACCAATTAATGGTTTTAGATGCACCCTTCAAGGGGGCGCCGGTTCCATTAACTAAAACCAAACACCGGTACTCCGGAATGGAATGGACGGCACAAAAGGATGTTGCTTTTCTCTCCGAGTACGATCGGGATCGCCGTTGGATGGATACCTGGAAGTTTCAGTTTAGCCAACCAGAGTTGCGGGATACCTTGTTTAGCTTGAGCATTAACGATGATTACAACAATCCCGGAGATCCGGTTTATGAGCGGCTTCCTAATGGAGAATATGTGATTGCCCAAGAGGGTGACTGGATGTTTTTTCAGAGCGCCGGGGCTTCTCCGGAAGGAAGTTTCCCACGTTTGGATAAGATCAACATCAAAACCCGCGAGAAACAAACTATATTTAAATCCGCAACCGGAACTTTTGAAGAGTTTATTGCTTTTTCTGGAAAAGGACATGCGTCAATCATTACGCGTTTTCAGTCCAAAATTATACCACCTAATTATTTTTGGCATGATTTGAGCTCCGGAGCCCGAAAAGCATTGACCATGTTTGTGGATCCGGCCCCTGAAATGACAGGGGTGAAAAAACAGTTGGTGAAATATCAACGCAAGGATGGGGTTCCACTTTCAGGTACCCTTTATTTGCCGGCCGACTACCAGGAGGGGCAAAAATTGCCTCTGTTTATTTGGGCGTATCCGTTGGAATATTCGGATGCCAGCACAGCTGGTCAGGTTCGTGGATCGGATAATCGCTTTACCTTCTACAGGGGCGATTCTCCGTTGTTTTTTGTTACCCAGGGTTTTGCCGTTTTGATGGATGCAACCGTACCAGTAGTGGGTGATCCGGAAACCATGAACAATACATTTGTAGAGCAGATTACTGCTGGTGGTCGTGCCGCTATCGATTATTTGGACTCTTTGGGAATTATTGATCGAAAGCGCGTTGGAGTGGGCGGGCACTCGTACGGGGCCTTCATGACAGCCAATTTGTTGGCACATTCGGAAGACTATGCCTATGGGATTGCGCGTTCAGGCGCTTACAATCGGACGTTAACTCCTTTTGGGTTTCAAAGTGAGCGTAGGTCTTTCTGGGAGGCGCAGGATACGTATATGAACATGTCGCCTTTTACGCACGCTCACAAGATCAATGAACCTTTATTGCTGATCCATGGAGAGGCCGATAATAATCCTGGTACGTACACCATCCAGTCAGAGCGTTTGTTTCAGGCGATTAAAGGAAATGGAGGTACCGCTCGTCTGGTATTGTTGCCGTATGAGAGTCATGGTTATCGGGCTAAAGAAAGCATCGAGCATGTTCTTGCTGAGATGTTTGATTGGGCTAAAAAACATAAGAAGGAAGGATAGTATCGGCCGTTCTTCCGGTTGATTGCCACCTATTTGTAAGGGTATAATTTCGGGCGCACTCTGCTACGTAGAGGCGCCCGATTTTTTGGTGTGATTTTGGTATGTATATTAGCTAGCTCCCCATCGTTCACTCTTATTAAAGAAAGTCAAAAACTGTCATTTTGTTTTTTTTCTGCCGTTAGCGGTGCTAATCTCAGGTAACGAAAAAGGAAAGCGCAGGGATTTGGCTACTTTTGAGGGTTCCACCTGCAAAACGAAATTTCCATTCTAATGCGCTTCTACCTATCCCTGCTCTTCTGTTTTCTTGCTTTTGCTTTAAAGGCACAAAATGTATTGATTACCACCGTAAATACGGACCAATTATCGGTTTGCGGCACCGATACCTTCCATATCCAACTTTCTAATACGGGCTCTTCGACCCTTACTGGTTTAAATTTGGTATTAACCCTACCTTTAGGAATATCGTATGTTCCAGGGACCGTGAATGGACTAGTAGAGCAAAACCTAAGTAACCTTAATCAGCCTGAGTTTAGTTTGGCTACCTTCAATCCGGGCTCAATTGTGTCGGTTCGGGTGCTGCTTTCAGCAGATTGTGCATTAGTAGGAGCGATTAACAGTGGGCAATTATTTAACAATCAAGTTCAGGTTACTTACCCTGGCGGAGCAGACCAGGTTGTCTCCCTTAGTTATGCGGTGGAGACTGGATTGGTGGTCATCGCATCCGTTAATCAAAGTGCTGCGGGAGGCGAGTTGGGCGACACGCTCTTGCGGACAATCAAGGTGCGAAATACGCGGTTGGGTCCCATTCGGGCGCTCTCCTTTTCGGATCAGCACTATCCAGGGTATGATGCGCAGTTATTGGGTGCGGTGCAGGAGGTAAATGGGCCTGTTCTTTATCGATCGGTTCTTCCCGGTAGCTTTTTTACTGCATTTGGGAACGGGGATACGCTGTTTCAATTTAATGAAGAACTCACTTTAATTGAACGGGTAATCATTACGGACTGTGGTACTCCATCCTTCGACAATCCCTCCATAATTCGGATTGGATGGGGCTGCGGAGTTGACCAGTGTCAGTATGACAGTGTGGATTTGTTGGTGAGTATTTTACCAAGCACACAGAATCCTTTGTTAAGATTTGAGGGGGTCTACCAGCCTCCTGTTGATTTTTGTGCCTCCTTGCCAGCCACTAATATACTGAGGGTCATTAACGATGGTGAGTTGCCAGCACAAAACGTCTTTCTGGATGTTCGATCGGGTTTGGGAGATTCCTTTTCCGGGATGGACCCAGCTTCTTTTGAATATAATGCCGGGGCGGGATGGTTGCCGATTGCTGTCTCGTTGGTTACCAATCAGGAACTGCCTGATTGTGGGGCCACCTATTTGTCGAGAGCTGCCGTAATCCTTCCAGAAGTCCCGGCAAAAGATACGGTCCTGTTGCGTTACCAATATTTTACCTGTTTTCCAGAGTGCAAAAAAGGGATTGGGGTTCCGTTTGTGTTTACGTTTTATCGAAAGGCCTGTCCAGAAACTGCCACGGTTACAGATTCTATTCCTTTTGTGGTAGATAGTACTAGCCTAGCTATTCAGCATTTTTTTCGGTTAAATTTTAATGGGTGCATGGAGGAAGGACAAAGTTACCCAGTGGAATGGGTAGCGGTGAGCCCTCGATTTCTGACTGACACGGGTTTCTATCAAGTAAAATTGCAGTTGCCCTCCGGATTGGTGTGGGATCCCAGCTGTATTCCAACGATTGGAGGCATGGCCCCGGTTTTTATGCAGGTAGATCCAGGGCAGGATCCTGTCTTATCTTTTCCTTTGCCATTTACGAATGACACGGTTGACTTTCAGTTTTGCCTTCAATTTGTTTGCGGCCCCGGTTTAGGCTGTACGCCGCTCAGTACTGATTTGCCGCAGGAAGGGGGAAGCACCACGGTTTTCCCACAAGCTTGTCTGTTTGCATGCAAATATGAGGTGCACTCGGTAGGGCGGATTGTCAAAGAGGCAGAGGAAGTGGTGGATTGTGGCTTGTCCTCCTGTTATGATTTTCCCATCATTGTCAAACCCGAGTGTGGCAGCGGCGGCGGCGGATTACCTTGTACTACCCCTTTGATTGGGGTATCCCTGGATTACCGGACGTATCGAACCAATTATGGCTGGTTGGACGCGGATGACAACCGAATTATGGACGCGCCATTGCCGGCCGATTCGGCACAGATTCGGTTGGATCGTTATATCCCGGGTGATACTCTTCGATTTGAGTTAGAGGGAAGAATTCTGGTCAATTCGTTTGGCGATGTTCCCCTGAGGGTATTCACTGAATCGCTTGCGTCGGATGCGGGTCTATTGGATGGGGATGAGATTGATGTAGTTGCTGGCAGAACGATTTTTACACATAAGGACTCTCTCGGCCTGGTACGGGCATGGTTGCGGGTCAAGCGTTTGGATGGAGAAGAATACAGTTGTGAGGCCCCAGTGATTGATTATTTACATCAAAATTATGTTCAGGTACAGGCAGTTAACATCGAGCCTCCTTTAGTGATAGATCGGTTGGTTACGATGAACAGGCGTTTTTTGTTAAAGGTTCAGAGTTGTGCTCCGGATGGCTTGCCCTTGAGTATAGGAGACTCCCTCTTTTTTACCTATGAGTATGTTTTTTTACAAAATTACCGTCCATCGGCTGCAGGTTCTCCTCCTCCGGCTTTGGTTAATTTTCGGAATATACCTTGGGATGGCGGATTCGCCTGGACCACGCCGGAGCTCTTTGGGTTTCACAGGCCTTTAAGTCAGTATTCGGGCTACCACGTTGAACGGGGGCATCCACGTCATACAACCCGTGCCTGCGCCACTTCTTTTCAGCAAATGCCGTTTTCATACTCCATTCGGTTAGCCAGAGGGAATCTGTTTCCCTACGAGTTGAGGCCTATTGCAGCCTTTCAGCGATTGGAGTATTCTTTGCCATTAAATATTGATCCCCAATTAATTACCTCTAATCTTGTTTTGCAAGAGGCGATCAATTGGATTCAAAATGAGCCAACTCCATGGACACGGGATACTACACAGATGAAACTCGATTTACAAAGTGGTATTTTTGAGACACCTGTAGATGAAGGTTTTGAATTGACAACTCATTTTCAGTATGCACCCAGTTGTAGCTTTTATGGGCCGGATACAGCTCGTTTTTCATATGATATTGAGTATCCGGATGGTTTTCCGGGAGCGTCCCTGCAAACAGTGGACCGGATAGATCCTTTGGGGTACATTGATGCGTTGCCGAGGTTGAAATTGGAGTTGGCGCAAACGAATATTAACCTTAGTGCAAGTGATTTTGCCTTGAATTTTAATATCAGAAACCTGCGTCCGGCGGAAGCTCCAAACGCTTGGTTGTATTTAGAGCCCTTGAATGGGACCTTGACGGGACTTGATTTACAACGGATGCCTGGCGGGGTAAGTCAACCTATGCAATCCAATTTATTCCAATTGGGGACGATTGGTTTTTTGGCTAATATTCCCTTTTTACTAAAAGGAGTAAACTCCAACTGTGATGCCCTAAAGTTGAGGGTAATACTTGGCTGGGATTGTTCGTCCGTCAGTAACCCACTGACAAATAGTTGTGGAAGAGATACGATTTTGCTCGATTTGAGGTTAAATGGGGCTGTTTTGGAGTTAAATGTGATCAGTCAGCCAATGGAGGTTCCACTCTGCGCAGCTTCTGACTATTTTGTGGTGGAGGTATCGAATGCCAATGACGGAAATGCGATGGCCTTAACGGCTTCCATTAAGTTGCCGGAGGGAATGTCGGTACTTGCGGGATCTGCCCAAGTACAATATCCCTCTCCGGGTGGTACTTGGACTTCAATTTTAGATCCTCAGCTTTCCACAGGAAACGTATATTTTTGGGAAATGGGGGCACTATTGCCTTCTTTAGTCACTGGACTTCCAGGTTTTGAAGCCTTTCCTGCTAATACCTTCCGTCTGCGGTTTAAGACCATTGCTGCTTGTAGCGTTGTGGCCAACGCACAGCCAGTTTACGGGGTGTCGGGGGTTCAACCCTGTGGGACCTTTACCAACTCCCTTCGAAAACCAGGTGATCCTATTGGGCTGGAGGGGCTGACACCTGCATATGGGGTAGACATAAGTCTGTCACCGCTTTCCAGCTCCCCGGTTTCATGTGGGGAGGAATTGGTCGTTGCAGTTCAATTACTTTTACAAGGTACTCCGTCTTTGGGAGATAGTTTCTACCTGTTATTGCCAGATGGAGTTGATTATGTGATGGGCTCTTATGTTCCTGGGCAAAATGCACCGGGTTCGGCACCGCAACTTATCGGAAGGGTACTACAGTGGCCCTTGAGTGCTGGTTTGGGAGCAGGTGAGGTGATTAAGTTTAACCTTCGGTTATTATACGAGGATGCGGCATCTTGCTTGGACCAATTTGTGGTTGTTCAGACGCGGCAGCAGGTAAGTGGATTCTGTCCATTAACGAATCAGACCTGCGGGGTATATCTAAGTACAGGGGAGGCCTTGATGCCTATACCAACTGCCAATCCAGATTTGAAGATTTCCGACTTTGTTTTTACAGGAACAGATCCTTCGGGGGCGGTTGGCTATTCCATCACGGTGGATAATCCTGGAATGGTAGCTGCTCAACAAGCAATTGTGCAGCTTTGGCTGGATGTTAACGGCAATGGTTTGCCAGACAACAACGATGTGCTGGCGCAGAGTATTTCTATGACATCGGCCATTCCTGGAGGCAGTAGTTATACACAAAGTGGAAGCCTTGCTATACCCTTGGAGGCCCTTTGCCAACTTTTATTGGTATTGCCCGCAGCAGAAAACTGCAGTTGTGCACCCAAGTATTTCCCTATTTCTGGTAATCCGCGGGCAAGTTATGAGTTAGTGCGTTGTGCTGTACAGCCTGTAAGCTTTGGGGTGCCTTTGGTGAATGGGCACTCCTATACTTGGATCAATCCAAGTAATCTTAGTTGCACAGCCTGTGCTGAAACAACATTTCAACCGGGCGGGAACGTTCAGCAAGGAGATGCATTCACTTTTTTACTTCAAGAAAACACGGGAGATTGCATAATTGAACATGCATTTACGCTTCGGTTTATTTCTGGTCCGGGTATTGAAGGGGGAGACCAAAATATATGTAAGGGGGATTCCATTCTTTTGCAGGCTACTCCGGGGGGAATCTATCAGTGGGCAGGAGGTGGACAGGTTAGTACGCTTGCACAGTGGTGGGTAACTCCGGAAGTAACTACCAGTTATCAGGTAACTGTTACGCTGCCGGATGGGTGTGTAGATTCGTCCTCTATTTTAGTGAAGGTTTTAGATGCAGTTCAAGTAGACTTGGGGGTTGTTCAAATTTGTCCGGGGCAGGTAGCCACTATTTTAGGCGTTCCTCAGACCAATCCCGGGGTGTACTGTATTGAATTAGCCCAACAAAATGGCTGTGACAGTACGGTCTGCCAACGACTGGAATGGGTCCCGGTAGCCAGCTCGAGTTCGGTGCTGATTTGTCCAGGGGACTCAGTGGAAGTTTTTCCAGGGCAGGTGGAGGGTTCTGCGGGGCAGTACTGCAAGGTGTTTCAGAACCAGTTGGGGTGTGATAGCACTCATTGTACTGCTGTAGCACTAGCGGAGCCTGTTGATGTCCCTCTACAGGATACCCTTTATGTGCAGGAGGGTGATAGTATTTGGTTAACGGCTCCATTGGGCTTGGCATGGTACTATTGGGAAGAGCAAGGAACAGCATTGAATTGCAGCAATTGCCAGCAGGTGCAAGTCGCTCCAACATCGGCAACCACCTATACATTAATCGTCCGGAATGAGGCGGGTTGTGGAGATACGGTGGAGTACCGAGTGGTCGTGTATCCCCCTTGTTTTGAAGAGTTAAATGTGCCCAATGCCTTTACACCAGATGGAGATGGAGTGAACGATGTTTTACGTTTGGTGCCTTTTGAGGGTTTGGATAAAGCGAAGAGCCTACAAGTGTACAACCGCTGGGGTCAGAAAATTTACCAAAGCAGCACCCATCCAAGTTGGGATGGAACCGTAGGAGGAAAGCCTGCTCCACCCGATGTGTACCTTTATATTTTGGATGTTGAGTGCAACGGAGTTGTTTTCAGGTTGCCTCAACGAGAAGTGACACTTATTCGGTAGGTTCTTGTCATTGTGCATGGAGCGTGTGGTGATTTTTCGAAAAATCGGAGGATATTTGGCTTTTGACAGTAAAGAGCCAAAAAAAAGAGAAGGGTGATTGTTAAAGCTGGTTAGCCCTCTGGCGGAATTGAAAGAAGTCTATTATATTTGCAGCGAAAATTCGCTAAATTATTTTAAGAATAAAGATATGGAAAATCTAAATGGTGGTGCTTTTTTGATTTCGGATAGTCAGCCAGAGTGGACGTTTATCCCAGAGGAGCTAAATGAGGAACAACTGATGGTTCGCCAGATGGCTCTGGACTTTTTGGAGCAAGAAATTTTACCGGTGATGGACCAATTGGAGAAGCAAGTACCTGGAGTTTCGCCAGGATTGATTGAGCGGGCGGGAGAATTGGGATTATTGGGGGCGCACATGCCAACGATGTATGGCGGAACGGAATTGGACACTAATACCAATACCGTGTTAGCGGATGTGATGGGGCCTGCTGGTTCCTTTTTGGTTTCCTTTGCTGCACATACTGGGATTGGAATGTTACCAATCTTGTATTTTGGGACAGAGGAGCAGAAGCAGCGTTACCTTCCACCTATGATATCGGGTGCTATGAAAGCAGCGTATTGCCTGACGGAGCCAGGAAGTGGCTCGGATGCACTTGCAGCTAAGACCAGGGCTGATTTGACGGAGGATGGAGCGTTTTATCGTATAAATGGTCAAAAGATGTGGATTTCCAATGCTGGCTTCGCGGATGTGTTTATTGTATTTGCGCAAGTTGGTGGGGACCAGTTCACTGGATTTATAGTAGATCGGAACACGCCGGGTATTTCATTGGGAGCAGAGGAGGACAAGATGGGAATTAAAGGCTCTTCCACTCGGCAGGTATTTTTTGAAAACGTTTTGGTACCAGTAGGACAAGTTTTGGGTCAGATTGGAAAGGGGCACCATATTGCCTTTAACGTGTTGAATATCGGCCGATATAAGTTGGGGGTGATGTGTGCTGGAGCTGGAAGGACAGTGGTGACAACAGCGGTTCAGTACGCCAATGAGCGGCACCAATTTGGACAACCGATTGGTAGTTTCGGAGCGATTCAGCACAAGCTGGCGGAGATGGCAATTCGGACATTCGCGGCGGAGAGTGCCTCTTACCGGATTTCTCAATTGATGCACGTCAAAAAAGAGGCAGGAAGTGCGGAAGGGAAAACCTTTGCACAGGCTATGTTAGAGGCAGCGGAGGAGTATGCAATTGAGTGTTCCATTCTCAAAGTGTATGGTTCGGAGGTAATTGATTTCTGTGTGGATGAGAATGTGCAAATACATGGGGGGATTGGTTTTAGTGAGGAGTATCCGGTAGCAAGGGCTTATCGGGACAGTCGAATTAACCGGATATATGAGGGGACGAATGAGATCAATCGCCTGCTAATGATCGATCAGTTATTTAAGCGTGCGTTAAAGGGGCAGCTTGACATCGTTGGGCCTGCCTGGGCGGTGCAAAAGGAGTTGGCTTCCATGCCCTCCATGGAGCGGTTGGAAGGACCTTATGCTGAGGAGAAAAAAGCAATCAGCGATTTCAAAAAGGTTATTTTGATGGCAGCTGGTGGAGCAGCTAAGATGCAGATGGATGGAAAGTTAAACCTGAAAGAGGAGCAGGAGTTGCTGATGAATTGTGCAGATATGCTGATGGATCTTTTTGCAGCCGAATCCATGTTACTACGGATTCAGAAATTGGCAGGAAGGTCTTCAACCGCACAGCCGATGGAGGTTTACGATGCAATGCTAAGGGTGTTTTTACACGATACTACTGCGCGCATGACCAAAAATGCGACCGACGCAATCGCTTCTTTTGCCGAAGGTGATCTATTGAAGACCTTTTTAATGGGCGTTAAACGCTACACCAAATACCCACCGGTGAACGTAAAAAAGGACCGTCGTTTAATTGCAGAGGCATTGCGCGCTGCAAACGGCTGGTGCTTCTAGTTGGAGAGAGAAGTGTAGTTATGGGCAGTTGTCAAATTCCCTGTATGTTTGCAGTAAATAACAGAAAAAATGATACGTCAAACTGCTCTTTTGATATCGGTACTACTCATTTTTGTAATGGGTGGACTGGCTGGTTGGTATGTTTTTGCCCCAAAGTCTGTCACGCAGGAGGAATCCCAGATTATGCTGGAGCGTATACGATCGGTGATGAAATTAGTGACGGTAGAGGGGAACTACACGGAAGTATATACGCACAGTGATTATTCTGGTTTTTTTACCTACTTCTGGGATAAAAAAATGATTATGCGGGTGACGGCTACGGTTTCTGCGGGGTATGATTTGGAACAGGTAAAGATGGAGGTGGATGGGAAAGCCCGTTTGCTAAGAATTGGCCCGATGCCGGCTCCCTCTATTTTGAGTATTGATCATAAAATAGATTATTACGACATATCGGAGGGCGTTTTTACGTCTTTTTCCCCGAGCGATTACAATCAGATCAACGAGAAAGCCAAGGAGTTGATTCGGCAGAAGGCACAAGTACAGTTATTACCAGCTGCTAGGGAACAGGCGAGCAAGACCTTTGATTTGCTGCGTTCGATGTTAGAGGGAGCGGGATGGAAACTCGAGTTGGTAGAAGAGAATCGTTTATTTAGATAAGAGTACCGATTGGAAAATAAAAAGAGGCCCCGCGCAAGCAAGGCCTCTTTTGTTATTAGGACCAAAGGATTGGAACGTTAGAAGGGGAGGGCGTCCAAATTTCCACTATCCATAGGAGCATCTTTGTACTCTGGGAAGGGGTCAGAGGGGAAGTTTTCAGAACCGCCCCGTTGGTTACCACCGGATCCAGAAGCACCCTCCATTCGCCAAGCATTTAAGTTGGTCAGGTATTTACCATTCCATTCCCTGCCACGCAGGTCGAAGGAAACCTTTACTTGATCGCCCTCGTTAAAACGGTCGAGCATAGAGCACCGATCCTGGACGGCTTGAAACTTTATAAGTTGCGGATAGTTCCCATCGGCCACTTCTAGGACGAACTCTCTGGTTTGGAATTTTTCGGAGCGGCTTTCGGTTGGGAATACACGGTGTAAGCGACCTTCTACTTCAAATGACATTTTTTAACGAATTTTATTGCCACAAAGGTAGCGGAATTATTTTGGAAATGTTTGTAGAGGAAAGTAAATCCTGTTAGTTGCCAAACGTGAAGGTTATTGCTTTAACTTGGAGAGTCTGGCAACATAGCCTGGTCGCAGGGTAGTGGGTTGATGTTCAAAGGATTTGCTGGCAATTAGCCTGGATTTGGGAGCGTACAAATAGATTTCCGGTACCTCGTCTGCCAGAATAGCTTGTACTTTTTGATAGAGCTGGCTGCGTTCTGCTTCATCGGTGGTGGTAGCGAGCTGGTCCATGGCTTGGTCTAGTTCTGGTACCACTAGTCCTGCTCTATTATCGCCTTTTGGGGCGAGGTTTTTAGAGTGATACAATTGACGGAGGTCAACAAACCCCGGTTGTAAGGCAACGGCTCCGGAAGCTAGTTGGAAATTTCCAGCCATGGTTTCTTTTGTGAGGGTGCTGAGGTCTGCGGGTTTTATATCGAGTCGGATACCGACTTGTTGGAAGGATTTTTGCAGGTTGGCGGTGAGTTGGTCGACCACACTGGTACCGGTAGTACTTAACAGGCTTAATTGGAGGTCAATCTTTTTTCCGTTGACGATTTTGTCTAGAACACCGTCTTGGTTAGTATCTTTCCAACCTGCTTCTGCAAGCAATTCTTGGGCTTTTTCTACCTGAAAGCTTGGATTAGGAAGGTTTTTCGCGTAATAGCTTTTGGAAGGGTGTATAGGACCTACAATGGGTTGTGCCATTCCTTGCTGGATAGAGTTCAGGATATAGTCGTAGTCCACTGACAAGGTGAGGGCTTTTCTTACTCTTTTATCTGCTAAAATTGGATCTTTAGTATTAATAATGACCCGGTTATAGGAAGCTGGGGCATTGGTGGTGAATGTGTAGTAATTTTGGAAAGCGGGATCTTTTTGCATTTCCAGGAAACGTTGTGTGTTCACATTGGCCACCAAGTCCAGTGCGCCCGTTTGCAGCATATTGATAGCGGCATCTTCTGCTTTAACGAGCAGGTATTGGATCGTATCGGGGAAAGCAGCCAATGCTGGATACTGATCGGTCAAAGAAGTTCCCCACCAGTTGGTTTTTTTGACCAGTGTTACTCCTTGTTCTGCATCAAAAAAAGCAACTTTATAGGGGCCGCTCCCATTTATTTTTTCTTTGTTAGTTCCCATCTCTGCACCGCCAAATTGCTCAAAAAAGGCAATTTGCGCGGGATCTTTTGCGATGGCTGCTGCTTTTTTAGGGTCTAGCAAATCGGTTATCGAAACGGATGCTAATACGTTGTTGGGATCATAATGATAAGCTGGGTAAATAGGAGCCTGGCAGATGCTCTCTAGTGCCAGGAAATAATATTCTTTGAATTGAGCGGTGAATTTTTTGGGTTGCGCAGGATCGGTTTGCAGGTCTGTAAGCTGCTCAAAATACCCCCTCCACAGTTTATTAGGAAGCAATGGGTGTAGAATTAATTTTATGGTGAATTCAACGTCTTTGCCTGTCAGGGGACTTCCATTATCCCAGTTGGCTGCTTCGAGGAGCTCAAAGTCGTAAGCTATGCCACCTTTGTTGGGCCCTTCCGTAATGGTGGTGGCGGTGGGGAGTTTTACAATTAAGCGCGGGATGAGTTCAGTGCTGATGGGGTCGAAGGTGGCTAGCGACTGGAATACGTCTTCGGCTACGTACCGAGCATAGCCGGAGCTGGGCATTAGGGGGTGAATGATATTGGCAGCGGCTTCTAATCGCACATTCACCTTGTTGGTTTTGCTGGTTGAAGTGGCTGGATTGTTTTTACAGGCTTGAAAGGAGAAGATGCTATAAACAAAAAGTAAGATGAGGATAGGGAAACTGCGGATCATAAATAGGATATGTTGATTAGTAGTAAGGAAATATCAGAGCGCAAGCGGTTTGTGTGGGGTACTTTCTATTGGATGGACTGAAGAGCCGTGCAAGTCAATCAGTATGCGCACAAAGGTAAGGTAGAAAACGAAATAAGGTCGAACTGTTTTAGCTTAACGGCAGCTAAAGAAAGTGCCTAGAAAACCCAGATGGTAGTTTCTGAGCTTTCTAGGCAGGCTTGAAGGAATTATAGCAGGGAGCAGTTTGTTCAATTAAAGGAAGCAGGCTCCCGCGGCTGTTTTTGCGCTGTATTGCAGGATTTTGGAAAGTGTGTCAGAGGAGGGATTGAAAAGTACTTTTGGTAAAAGCGCTTTACTTGTCCCAAGCTCCTCGTATTCTGTCCTTAAGTCTGCATGTTGCTCCAATGCCCTAAAACAATGACGGGTATCGGTGGCATTTAAATCGTGGTAGACCAGGGCTACTAATTCGTTCAGTGTAGGTGTGTGATCCATAGGCAACATGCTGTTGGTGAATTTTCACATAAAACCGAGAATGCGATGAAAATATTGCCTATGATCTACTAAATCCAACAATTTAACATTTAGGTGGATTTATTCAGTCCTTTTTTCGTAACCTAAGAAGTCAACCCGGCCAATTTTTAGGTTTTTAAGGGCTTCCGGCAGGGATTCATAGCCGATAGCCATTCCAAAGTTACGCTTATCACCGGGGAGCATTTGTCCGTAGCGGTCACTGGCTACCACCGCAGTATCTTGGTTGAGCTGCAATCCCTGTGTAAAGTAGAGCCGTTCGTCTGTTCCATACAGTAATACATCGATGCAAGGTTCTAATACAACGCCTGGAAGCGGATTTTCCAAGGTTCCGTTGACCCTCCAAGCCACTTCGACTGTTTTGGTAGAATCTTCTGGATCCCCGTTGATTACTTTTACAGAACTGGTTTTGGTGGCGATTAGGATAGGGCCAGCAAAGACCTCTTGTCCCATAGCATCAATGAGCCGAATAGAGTCTGGTTCACCAGCTATTTTTCGTTTGTCGAATGACCAAGTAAAGGACGTTCTTCCCCGTGGGGGGACTGCTGAGGAGTGGGTTGGGATGATTGCAAAGGAATCTGCACCGATGAGAAGCTGTTTGCCGGAGGCGTCCAGTAAAGCAATTTTTACCCAAAAACGCTTCCAAAAGAAGTCGTCACTGTCAAGCAAAGCTGCCACCATAAACTGGTTGTTTTCAGACCAGCAGTTAACGTCTGTAAGGTGTGCTGGGGTAGGTTTAGCGGTGGATGGCATTTCAAGCGACTCCTGTTTTGTAGTGGTATTGGCGCCTTCGGTAGAGGATTGTGCGCACTGCCAGGTCAATAAAAGGAGCAGGCTGGAGAGGAGAAAGATACCTAATTTTTGATGGATGGCTTTCAACAGCCTGGAGAAATATAGATTGGATACCATTGTACGAACCGAATAATTTATAAAAGAATGTAATTGAAAGCGCTGGCAAAGGTCGTAAATCTGAGTATGATCCACAAAAATAATAGGTAAAAGAAAAAACCGTCCTATATTTGGCCGCCTCATTTGATCACATTTCATCAAAACGTTATTGTTCAACAACTACTGTTTACTTAGCTTATGTCTAACCTTTGGGTAAAAAAACCGTTGTCGAAATTGCTAGATATGGCATCCGACTCGGAAAAAGGATTGAAACGAACATTAGGCGCTGGCAACCTGGTGGCACTTGGAATTGGTGCTATTATTGGGGCGGGTCTTTTTGTTCGCACTGCTGCTGCTGCTGCTGAGGCAGCGGGTCCGGCGGTCACACTTTCTTTTGTAGTAGCGGCCATTGGCTGTGCATTTGCCGGTCTTTGCTACGCTGAATTTGCAGCGATGATTCCAATTGCAGGTTCTGCCTATACGTATGCGTACGCCACCATGGGTGAATTAATGGCCTGGGTCATTGGTTGGGCGCTGGTAATGGAATACGCCTTGGGGGCGGCCACGGTTTCGATCGCCTGGAGTGAATATTTGAATAATTTACTGGGGGGGGCGATTCCTTATGAATGGTGCCACTCGCCTTTAGAGCATGTCAACCGGGTGATGGGGGATGCTTTGTTGCAATTTCCTGCGGACATGGTAGCGAAGGCCCAGCATGGAGTATTGCTTTTAAGCGATGCAGATTTGGCTGCTTTGCCTGCAAATTTGCAGGCGTTGGTGGTGACCCAGTCTGGTCTTATTAATGCGCCTTCCTTGTTGATTCTCCTGGCATTGACCTTGTTGTTGATTAAAGGTACACAGGAATCTGCGTTGGTGAATGGCATTATTGTGTTCATCAAAGTGGCAATTGTGTTGGTATTTATAGTGGTTGGTTGGGGATACATCAATCCTGATAACCACACGCCTTACATGATTCCTGCTGGTATAAAACATCATGAAGGAGTTTTCAAACATGGTTGGGGCGGAGTTCTTGGTGGTGCTGCTATTGTTTTCTTTGCATTTATTGGATTCGATGCGGTTTCTACCGCTGCACAGGAGGCCAAGAATCCTCGTCGGGATATGCCGATTGGTATATTAGGCTCTTTGGTGGTTTGTACGATCTTGTATGTGTTGTTTGCACATGTATTGACGGGAGTGGCCAACTGGCAGGAATTCAAGTTAGCGGGCAAGGAGGCTTCAGTTGCCTATGCCATTGAGAAGTACATGCATGGATTTGATTGGTTGGCTACTGCCGTTACGGTGGCAATATTGGCGGGCTTTTCGTCGGTTATTCTGGTTATGCTGATGGGGCAATCTCGGGTGTTTTACTCCATGTCTAACGATGGCTTATTACCGAAAGCGTTTTCTGAATTGCATCCAAAGCACCGTACACCGTTCAAGGCCAACTGGATCTTGTTTGTATTTGTTGGTTTGTTTGCGGCATTTGTGCCTGGAAGTATGGCGGGTGATTTGACCTCTTTTGGTACCCTTCTTGCGTTTGTTTTGGTAAGCCTTGGGGTTTGGATTATGCGCCGGAGTGAGCCAAATGCGGATCGGCCATTCAAAACACCGTTGGTTCCGTTGGTTCCGATCTTGGGTGCGTTGATTTGTTTGGGGATGATTATTGCATTGGATCACGCCACTTTAATTACAGCATTGATTTGGATGGTTTTGGGTCTTTTGGTGTATTTTGGATACAGCCGACACCACAGTAAGCTTCAGGAGTAAAAGAGTCTATTTTCTGGAATAAAAAAACGCTCATCTGCTTTCCGGCGGATGAGCGTTTTTATTTTTAGATAACAGCTTAATAACGTACGATCTGCTCTTGAAAAAGTTCGTTTTGAAGTCCTCTAATCTGCATGGTAACTACTGGCCGATCTTGGTTCCACTGCACTTTAAGTATTCCAAAGTTGCGTTTTACCTGCATTTCACCCACTCGGTACCGGTTGGGTTCGTCTTTGGTACTTCTGATATGAGTGAGCCCACTGGAGGTAAAATCATAGAGTGGGTAAGGAAGGCCTTGAATATCCATTCTTGAAATTTCGGCCATGTGCCGGTCACCTGTGAGCATCAGGAGGTTACGGGGCTGCACTTGATGGATCAACGATAAAAGCCTTTTTCGGGAAGCGGGGAAATTGCTCCATTTTTCATAGGCATGTTCATCTGGTAAGATTTGAATACTGCTACAAAGAAGGTGTAGGTTAGCAGTACTGTTGCGCAGCTCTGCTTCCAGCCATTTCCATTGTTCTTCCCCCAGAATATCTCCCTCTAGGTTAGGCAGGTAACGACGTTGTTTGGTAGGATCTGCCTGTAATGAATCGCGGAAGTAGCGGGTGTCCAACACGATAACCTTTATGGATTGAGGGGCTGTGCCAAAGGTATAAGATTGGTAGGCTCCTTCTCGGCGACGAACAGGGGCTCTCAGAGGTACATCTAGGAAGTCTAGCAGGATTTTCTTGGATTGCTTTTTAAACGGATAGGTACTTCCTGCATCGTTTGCGCCGTAATCATGGTCGTCGTAGATACCAATTACCTGGGTAGATTGGCGAAGGTTTTTGTAGCCTGAGTGGTTTTTTTGGGTTTTATACATTTTTGCGAGGGCACGCATATCGGTAGTGTCTCCGTATATGATATCGCCTAGCCATATCCATAGTTGAGGATGGTTGGCCGATACGGCTTCCCAGATATTTTGGGGTTTGTCCAATTTATTGCAGGATCCAAAAGCGATAACGGACGGGGCCGTCAGCGTATCGATGGCTTTGGACAGGAAGAAATCTGCGTCAGAAGTGTACTCCTCTTGGTTCGCAGCTTCCTCTGAAATGGGAACTGACCTAGGCGTTAGTACATCTTCACCTGCTTGTCCGGACAGGAAATGGCAGCTGAAAAGCAAAAAGGCGCTAGTGAGGAGGCGCTGTTGGATTGGATTCAGTGAAAACCTTTTCATATTCCTGTAACGATTTGGGTCTGAATTTATTTTTTAGGCGAGTCTGCAACACAAAAAAAAGAGTGACAGGGACTACCCGATCACTCCTTTACTTAATTGTATTCAACTAAAGTTACTATCGTACAAGACAAGGCATTTAGGATGGATTGAAACCGTACTGAGAGAGGATTCTTTCTTTCAGCTCCTTGCGAGCAAAGAAAATACGGCTTTTGACGGTACCTAGTGGAAGATCCAACTCATCAGCAATTTCTTGGTATTTGAAACCTTCAAAATGCATCATGAAAGGAACTTTGGTACTATCGTCCAACACTTCCAACATACTGTTTAACTCTTTCATCATAATGCTACCCTCTGCAGAATTCGGAATCGCATGGGATCCAGAATTGAGGTAGTACTGATTGTCAGTCGTATCCAGTACGGTATTGGCCTTGATTTTTTTACGATAATTATTGATGAAGATATTCTTCATAATAGTGAACATCCAAGCCTTAAAATTGGTGTCAGGCTGGAATTTATCGCGGTTGGAAAGCGCCCTGAATGCCGTCTCTTGATAAAGATCTTTTGCATCCTCTGAGTTTTTAGTCAGGTTGTAAGCAAAAGAGTGCAAAACGGAGGCCAACCCACTCAACTTGGTATTAAATTCAATAGAGGTCATGGCTGCTTACTTTGTTGATGTTGATTAACAGTACAAAGGTAATCAATTGTGTTTAACTTTTAGTTAAAATATATTAAACGTTTTGTGAAAAAAAATTGAATCGTGGCTCAATTATTAAAAATGAAATACAAAACATTGATAATCAATATGTATGTTATTTAGATTTTATCTATAAAAAAATAAAGTTTCAGAAAAAAATGAAAATTGATGAAGGTTTTTGTCTAAAACTAGCACAAAACAGCTTATTTAGACATAGGGATTCCTGGCAAATTCCTTGCCTGGCTGTTTAAAAATGTCAAAATGGCAGTGAATTAGGAGAGTGCGCTCAGGAGTAGCTCCAGGTCTGTCCAGCTATTCCAATCCCGCGCATAGAGGAAGTTGAGGCGTCCGATGATTTCTGGTTCCAGTTCCGCTTCTTTTTTAGAGGGTGCGGTATTGAAAACTCCCTGTTTGAGGATAGGCAATGTTTTTACATCTGGGTGTGGTGCGTATCCAACCCAAGTTTTTTGTCCGCGGAATACTGCCCACCAGTTTTGGAGTACGGTTTGGTATTTTATTCCTAAAAAAGGACACAACGGCAGAAACGGCAAGATTAATAGGCAGAAACCTACATCCAGCATTCGCTTTCGTTTCTTTTGGCCGGGTTGATTAATAGCGTATTGAATGTCGATGGTGTAGAGCTCACCTGGTTCATTTTTATTACTGCTTCCAATAATACTAAGGCTTTCTTCAGGTAGTATTTTATAATCGATCGTAGGACCCAAAACGGACATCCAGCTAAGGATTTCTTTGGAGGGAATGTCTTTAGAGCAAAAGATAATCTCATCTGCTTTAAAGATTCGGGTGATTTCGTCGAGCCGACCGGTGTTTTGGGTTTTGTGGACGATGTTTTTTCGGACGCCGGCCTTATTGAGTAATGTTTCTGCCCGTTCGCATTCTTCTTGGCTGCCCACCATGAGCATATTTTTGATCCGCTCTTTTCCAATCCGCAGATTATTGTAGTCCCGAAAGTGCAGCAAGGCTCTCCAGCCAATCAATGCGAAAGCGGACCAAGCTGCTCCCAGCACAATCAATGCTCTGGAAGGTCGATACGCTAGGTCTAGGAAACCATAGATCGCGGCGAGTAAGAGGGTGCCCATCCCGAGGGATCGCACTAAACGCCGCAGGTCATAAGGTTCTTCATATCCTCCATGTAACCAAATGGTTGCAATCCAGACGCTGGTATACAGAGGGAAATTGACCCAAACTAGGGATGGTTTAAAGTAATTGGGGTCTTGGTAGAAATAGAGTGCCCAGAAATCTTTTAGCAAGAGCAAACCAAGGAAAATAAGCACTGCGTCGGACAGGGGGAGGCGAACTCGTTTAACTAGGTTGGCGACGACGGTGATTCCTGCTCTTAGCCAGATGGCAATCTGAAGCATTCCGACAAACCATTTAGCGCCCCTGCCAGTGAAGTGTTTATTGGCGAAGATAATCATCGCCTGGTAAAAGGTTTTGACGTAGTTAAGACTTCCTTTTTTGGTGCTTTCTCCTTTATAATGGATGATTTTGGTGTCGGGCAGGTAATAGTTTTCGAAGCCTGCTTTTTTAATTCGGTACGAGAGGTCTATATCCTCTCCATACATAAAGAAGGCCTCATCTAGCAATCCGGCTTTGTCTAAGGCTGATCTTCGCATAAACATGAAGGCGCCTGCCAGGACATCTACAGGGTGGGTTTCTTCCGCGCTCAGGTGGCCCAAGTAGTATTGATTGAACCGCGGGCTTTTAGGGAAGAGCGCATGAAGTCCCACGGTTTTACAAAAGGAAACCCAGGGAGATGGGAATCCCCGTTTACTTTCGGGGAGGTATTTGCCAGACCCATCCAGCATTTTAACGCCGACGGCTCCTGCTTCTGGGTGGGCATCCATAAACTCAATACAAGTGGAGAAGGTATTTTCCTCCACCAGTGTATCTGGATTGAGCAGTAGGATATATTCACCTGAACAGGCGCGAATGGCTTGGTTATTAGCGGTGGCGAATCCAGTATTTTGGGTATTAGCGATTAGGTGAACATTTGGGAATTTCGCGCGCACCATTTCTACGGAATCATCTGCAGAGTTATTGTCTACAACCCATAATTCCCCATCCAAACCTTGTAGTGCCCTTTGGGCAGACAAGAGGGCTTGTTCCAGGAAATAGCGAACATTGTAATTGACAATTATAACAGATAACTTCATGCCGGATGTGGCGGCAAAAATGCAATGAATTGCCGGCTTTGGGGTAGTTTTGAGAAATAAATTTATTGAAGGGTATCACTGCTGGGGGGAGAGGCCGGGGATACTGTCGAGAATTTTGCCAAGACTTTCTCGATTTGATCTTTCCAGACTTGGTAGGCGGTGGTATTCAGGAGGCCGTTCTCATCAGCGTACCTTGGGTGTAAGTTGCCAGAGGAATCGGTAAGTTGGTGGTAGAGGTTTAGGTATTGGGTTCCGGTGGTACGGGCAATTTGCTCTAAACGGATATTGAGTTCTAAAATCCGTTGGTTGTGAAGGCTACCGGAGGAATAGGGTTGTTGGAGAGGAGGAAGGCTGGTAATCACCACGAGGGTAGATGGGGAGCCTTTTTGGATGGTTTTTACCAATTCGAAATACGATTTTTCAATTTGGTCGAAGGGTTTATCCAAGAGTAGGTCTTGCATTCCTACACAGAGGAATACTATGGAGGGTTGATGTCGAATTACTTCGGGTAATCTGGCTTGTACTCCTTGGACCAGGTCGTTGTTAATTCCACGATTGAGAACGGGTGTTCTTTTTGGTAGAAATTCTTGCCATTCCGCTTGGGCGATATAGGTATCTCCCAGTAGTACCACTGGGTTGGCTTGGAGGGGTAGTTCAAGGAAGAGATTAGCGCGTTGGAGGTACTGATTTTGTTCAGACTGGTTAAAAAGAAGGCGCAGTTGGTTCCATCCACCGGCTCGTACCAATAGGTATCCGAGCAGGGCGGTTAGAATTGAATTTAGGAGGATGGAGGTGACGAGCGTTTTACGCATCCTAGTTGGGTACTGTCCGGCCGGTTCTTCATGGAGCGTCAAAGTGTGATATCCGAAGGAAGATACCGGCCGGGCAGGTTGGTCGTTGGTTAGTCCTTTACGGGCATGGGCACGTAGAGTTCACCATTTAGAATATTTCGGGAAATAACAATTTTTTGCACTTCGGAGGTGCCTTCGTAGATTTGGGTGATTTTGGCATCGCGCATGAGGCGTTCTACGTGGTATTCTTTCACGAAGCCATATCCACCATGAACCTGAACGGCCTCTACGGTATGTTTCATAGCCACATCGGAGGCGTATAGTTTGGCCATAGCAGCGGCTTGGTCGTAGTTAAGGCCTTGGTCTTTCATCCAGGCTGCGCGGTAGACCATCATACGGGCAGCTTCGATTTCGGTGGCCATTTCAGCCAGTTTAAAGGAGATTCCCTGATGTTGGCTGATCGGTTTACCGAAGGCCTCTCGTTCTTTGGAATAGGCAACGGCCAATTCATAGGCGCCCGCAGCGATTCCCAGGGCTTGGGCTGCGATACCGATTCGGCCGCCGGAGAGGGTTTTCATGGCGAATTTAAAGCCGAATCCATCTTCACCGATTCTGTTTTCTTTGGGTACTTTTACATCGGTGTACATAATGGTATGGGTATCGGATGCTCGGATTCCGAGTTTATCTTCTTTAGCACCGATGACGACGCCTGGCATTTCCCGTTCAACGATCAGGCAGTTAATTCCACGGTGGCCTTTGTCTACATGGGTTTGTGCCATGACGAG
>Ga0315900_10000246_pt1 | contig 96492 bp, 92 predicted proteins | sample LakEriMetagenome_FD_203521 | JGI IMG/M metagenome (GOLD analysis project Ga0315900, IMG submission 203521) | Freshwater fungal communities from buoy surface, Lake Erie, Ohio, United States - Buoy 12 MA114 | ecosystem: Environmental > Aquatic > Freshwater > Lake > Lake biofilm | place: USA: Lake... | reverse complement strand
TTGAAATGAACCAGGATGCAATCGAACACTCCGAGGCGGTTGGACAGCAGCTGCGCATCCAGCTGGCGGCCCTTCCGGAGCGGGTAGTGATCGCTTGGGAGCATCGTCGCTTGCCCGATCTAGCTCGAGGGCTGGGCTGGTCAGCCATGGCCCCTATTGCCAATGATGATTTCGATCAACTGTTCGTGCTGCGTTTCGAAGGTGCCTCCTCACTTCCGCTGGTGCAGCACTACAGCCAGAGCGAATTGCTGCAGCAACCTTGCTTCAAATCCAGACCAACGACTCCTTGATTGAGAGAGCAGGCTGGAAACTCCCTCCATGGTTTCACCACCGTCCGCTACGGCCGCTCGGTGGCGGAACTGTTCCGCGGCGGCCGCAATCTCAGCCAGGCCCTGGTGGCCGCGGGCGCAGCGTTTGTCTACTGGCAGTACATCAGCGGTTGCGACCGGAACACCTACAGCCGATTAGAGACGGAGGCGCGCCTGCGACGAATGGGGGTCTGGAGCCGCCCGGGTGGGATGGCGTGGCCCTGGGTCTACCGGCACGCTCGCCGCTCCGGTTCGTCACAATCCAGCGGCAACAGGGACTCATCCGCTTCCTGATGTCAGCTTTGACAGCCTCGCTGTAACGCCGCACTGGTCATCTTCTTTGTGCTGCTCTGGGCTCTGCTGGAGCCTCAGAAGCTCTCGCCCGCCTTGCGCAACGCCCTGGAGGACAGCGACAACACCCTGGTGATCAGCGCGGCCTCCGCCTGGGAGATCGCCACCAAATGGAGGTTCGGCAAGCTGCAACACGCCAGGGCCGTCGTCGAGAACTACGCCATGGCCCTGCATCGTCTGGCGGCGGTTGAACTGCCGATCAGCGGTGCCGTGGCCCAGCAACCGCTCGGCGGCCGCCCCCGGCAACCGCCAGGTCGCCGCCAGGCGATCCACGGCCAGGGCCCCCACCTCAATCAGCCCCAGGCCGAGAAAGAAACCGCGCGGCAGCAGCGTGCCCCCCAGATGGGCGTGGGGTTGGGGGCCGAGCAAACCACTCGCCGCCAGGATGCAGTGATGCGCTGATGCAGTGATGTAGCCTGGCTGCTATGCGCACCACGCTCGACATCGAAGACGATGTGCTGGCCGCCGCCCGTGAGCTGGCACGGCGCCAGGGCACCACGGCGGGGCAGATGGTCTCGCGCCTGTTGCGGGCGGCGCTCAGCGGCGCAGCCTCCACGGGCCAGGCTGCGGCCGGGGCACCTCCCACCATCGCCGGATTCCGCCCCTTCCAAGCCCCCGTCGGGGCTGTGGTGACCAATGAGCAGATCGATCAGCTGCGGGATGAGGCTGGCCTGTGATGGGCCGGGCCCTGCTCGACATCAACGTGCTGATCGCTCTGCTGGATCAGGGCCATCTGCTGCATCGGCCCGCCACCCGCTGGCTGGAGAGGCAACTCGCCCACGGCTGGGCCACCTGCCCGATCACCGAGAACGGCGTGGTGCGGATCATGGCCCAACCGGCCTACCCCAATGCGCAACCGGCCGCCCTGGTGGCCGCACGCCTGGCGGAAGCCTGCAGCCATGCCAGCCATGCGTTCTGGCCGGAGCCGATCAGCCTGCTGCAGGAGGGGTTGATCCGCTGGGACCGGCTGCTGGGCCCACGCCAGATCACTGATGCCTACCTGCTGGCCCTGGCCGCCAGCCAGGGCGGCTGCTTCGCCAGCTTCGATCAGCGCATCACTCTTGAAGTGGTGCCGGGCGCCGAGGCCCACCATCTCTGCCTGATTCCGTGCAGCTGAACAGGCCCTCTCAAACGGATAACCCGTGATCGGATGATCAGTGGCTCCAGCCTGGCCATCATGGGCGCTGGTGCGGTTGAGGGGCTGGGCCTGGCCACGCAGACCTGCATCCCCTGCCTCGGCTGAATCCCGGTCCAACAGACCCAAACCATGCTCTATTTCTTCCCGACCTTCGGCCTTGCGCCCATCCTCCTGGCCGTGATCGTGAGCACGACCCTGGGAGTCGCCGCTTATCTGATTGTTTTCAAGACCAGGCTGTTCGATCATCTGATCAACAAGCCACTGGTCCCGCCGTACATCGTCATCCCCACCAGCGTCCTGGCCTTGCTGCTGGCCTTCATGGCCTCGTCCGCGTGGCAGAACACAACAACAGCCGCCGCAGCCCTGCAGGACGAAGCGACGGCCCTCAACCGGTTGGGAATCATCGCGGCGACGTCCCCCGCCCTGGCGCGCGAGCTGAAGGGCGACCTGTCGTCGTACATCCAGCTGGTGGTGCAGGGTGAATGGGGCAAGGAGTACAACATGAGGCGTCAACCCGAGGTTGACCAAACCCTCTCCAACCTCTACAGGGACGCCTGGACGATCGACGCTGGCGCCTGCACCGTGCGGGAGGCCGGATCTCAGTGCACCACCCAAGCGATGGCAGCAGAGATCCTCACCGAAATCAAGCAGCTCGAAGCAGCTCGGGAGCAACGCCTCTCGATCGGCAGCCAGTCGAACCTGGGCTACGCGAGAAAGTGGGCCATCATTTATCTGCTGACTCTGGTCTCGAGTATCACGATTGGGGCCGTGCATCGTGCCCATCGCCCAACGGCGATCACGGCCATCGTGATCTGGTGCCTGTGCACAGCTCTGGTCTTTTCCATGATCAAGTTGCACACTCACCCCTACGAAGGGTTCAATCCACTCAGGCCTGATTTCACCAGCCTGGGCTGATCCTGCCGACCCATTCTCCACCGACCCATGCCCGCCCGACTGCCCCTTCCCGGCCGGATCGCCCGGCTCCCCCTGATCGTGCTGGCCCTGGCCGCCGGCAGCGCCGCATCAGCCACCCCGCTGCCCTGCAGCAACGCCACCCTCAAGGGCACCTACCTCTACAGCGAAAGCGGCGTGCTCAACGGCAAGCCCTACGCCGAGAGCGGCCGCGAGGTGTACGACGGCCAGGGCGGCATCGTGCTGAGCTATCGCGGCTCCGATGGCTCCGGTGGTGTCGAAAAGGCCACCTACAGCGTCAGCGCCGACTGCATCGCCACGGCCACCTACCCGGACGGCCAGAAGGCGACCAGCTTCGTCAGCCCGGACGGCAGCCGCTTCGTCTACACAATCACGGCGGCGCCGGGAGACCAGACCACGGCCCTCTCCGGGTCGGAGGTGCGGGTGGCGCCGTGAGGGCTCAGGCCCGCCAGTCCGGCAACAGATGCCGCTCCAGCTGGCGGTAGGCCAGCAGTGTGGGCACCGCCCAGATTAGGCAATACAGCGCCGGCCCTTGCGTCAGCCCCAGGCTCGCCTCCAGCCAGGTAGCGACCAGTGGCAGCGTGCCGCCGACAAGCGCCACCACCAGGCTGTAGGAGAAGGAGAAGGCGCTGCAGCGCTGCGCGGCCGGAAACAGGCCCGGCAACAGCGAGGGATAGACGCCCAGATAGAGCATCAGCGGCACGAGCACAATCAACTGGCCCACAGCAAAGGCCAGCGGGGTGCCCGCAGCGATCAGCAGCATCCCTGGCAGCACGCCCACGGCCAGCACCAGGTTCAGGCGCCGCGCCAGCGCCACCGCTGCACCGCGATCGGCCAGATGACCGCCCAGCAGGATCAACCCCACGCCGATCGCCTGGTTGAGCGTGGTGATCGCATTGAAACTGGCGGCCAGCGCCGGCAGCCGCGCCGACACCTCCTGCACGGCAAACACTGTGGCGGCATAGAAGCTCACCGCCGATAGGGCCACCGCCGCCATCAGCCGCAGCATCGCCGGAAGCTGGGCGCGCAGCTCCGCCAGGTGGGCCGCCAGACCGGCAGACGGCGCCTCCAGCCGCGTCTCCTCAAGGTGGGTGCGCAGGCTCAGGGCCCAGATCCCCAGGGCGGCGCCCACCACGAAGGGAATTCGCCAGCCCCACTGCATCACAGCTGGTGGAGTCAACCAGAGATGGATCAGTGCCGCCGCCAAGGATCCCCCCACAAAACCCAGCACGGCCCCGGCGCTGGCGAAGCTGGCGGTAAGGCCGCGCCGCTGCGGTGGAGCCGCCTCCACCAGGGCCACCACTGAGCCGGTGAACTCACCGCCCACCGAGAGGCCCTGCAGCAGGCGCAACAGCACCAGCAGCACGGCGGAGCTGCTCCCCCACGCGCTGGTGGGCGGTAACAGGGCAATGCCCAGGCTGCAGGCCGCCATCACCGCCACGCTCACCAGCAGCAGCGCCCGCCGGCCCACCAGATCGCCGATCGGCCCCAGCAGCAACCCGCCCACCGGCCGCATCAGATAGCCCACCGCAAACACCGCGAAGGCGCTCAGCAGCTGCAGCGACGGCACGTCCGCCGGGAAGAAGGCCTCGCCGATCTCCTTGGCGAAGTAGCCGTAGACGGCGAAGTCAAACCACTCCACCGTGTTGCCGATCGCTCCGGCCAGGGTGCTGCGACCGCTCATCCGGCCTCCGCTACCGCCAGGTTGGCCAGCAGGGCATCGATACCAGCCTGGGCCACGATCAGATCCTGCTCGGCGGTGCCCGATCCCACGCCGATGGCCCCCACCAGGCAGCCCTGCACCAGGATCGGCAAGCCGCCGCGCAGGTTGGTGAAGCGGCCCTGGGTGGCTGCGACCAGTCCTGCCGCCAGCGGCTCGGCCAGTTCGCCGCTGGGGGTGGCGGATGAGGCGGCCGTGACGGCCTTCTGGGTGGCGGACCACTGGCTGAGCACCTTGGCGCCATCCATGCGCAGGAAGGCCAGCAGATGGCCGCCGCGATCGACGATGGCGATGCACTGGGGAACACCGATCTCCTGGGCTTTGGCCATGGCTGCCTGCAGCACGATCAGTGCACCCTCACTGCTCAGTTCGCAACGGTTCTGCAGAACGGCCATGGCCGAAGGTCCCATCGGGGAGGCTCCCCATGGTCCCGCTGCCGCCAGCCTCTGCCAACACGGCCGGCCCGCCCTTGCGCAGTCCATGCTGCCGCAGGATCATTCCGTTAGCCCCATGGTCTGGATGCTGCTGAGCGATGGGGATGGCCTCTGATCCAGCCTCATCTCCGGGAGGTTGCCGTGGCTGACGTGCTGCTGGCCCTCGGGCTGATGGCCTTACTGGGAAGCCTGCTGCGCTATTGGCTCCCCGACTTCGACGTGGAGGCCGCCCGCCGCAGCATCGGCGTGCTGGTGCTGAATGTGTTCCTGCCAGCCCTGGTGTTCCGGGTGATCTGCAGCGTGCCGAGTGGCCCGGAAATGGTGCAGATCCCGCTGGTGATGGGGATCGGCGTGGTGTGCTGCCTGGGGCTGGCCCTGCTGCTCTTTCGCCCCCTGGTGATGCCTGCGGAAGAGAAAGGGGCGCTGGTTCTGGCCAGTGCTTTTGGCAATGTCACCTATCTGGGGCTGCCGGTGTTGCAGGGTCTGTTCCCTGGGCTTTCGCTGCAGGTGGCCAAGGTGGCGATCCTCAGCGAGGTGACCACCACCCCCCCCTCAATCTCAGCGTCGGTGTGGCCTTGGGCGAGAGCTTCAGGGGCACGGTGCGCCGCGGCGTCTGGCGTCAGGCCCTGCACGCGGTTGTCACGATGCCGGCGCTCTGGGCCATCGTGCTGGCCCTTGTCTGGACCGGCAGCGGCATACCAGTGCCGGGGTTTTTGATGGAGGCCACCCGGATTCTTGGCAACACGGTGACCGGGTTGATGATGTTGTCGCTGGGGATGGGCCTGCGTTATCGCCGCCTTCAGCAGCCTTGGCCCCTGCTGCTGGCCAGCAGCATCAAATTGCTGGTTTCGCCGCTGGTGGTGCTGGCCGCCGCCCGCTGGATCGGCCTCGAAGCGCCCTATCTGCAGGCCGTGGTGCTGGAGGGAGCGATGCCCACCCAGCTGCTCACTTTCGTGATCGCCGATCGGGTGGGTCTGGATGTGGAGCGCCTGGCACTGTGCATCCTGCTGAACACGGCAGCCTCCTTCGTGACGATTCCCCTGCTGCAGGGGTGGTTGTTCGGCTGAAGGCCGGTTCATGGCGGTTGAGCACCGCGACCGCCATCCCCTCAAAAGACGCTCCGAGCAGGCCATGAAACGACAAGGCGGTGAGAAACCCTGTGAGAAGGTTGCGCCAATCGCGGGCACCACCTGTCATCCGCAGTCACGATCTGGCGTGCTGCCAACGAGTGCCAGGCGAGATGATCGCTTGAGGAGTAACAAACTCCAGTCCTGAACTGAAAAGCGGGTGACCGGACTCGAACCGGCGACGTTCAGCTTGGGAAGCTTCTCGGACAATCAACGAGAGCGCCTGCACGGCAATGAGTCTTAAGGGCTTGCAGGGCTGGATGTGAGAAGGTCTGTGAGAAGCCCTGGGTCCTTTTGCCTCGCTGAGTGATCTCCATCAAGACCAAAAGCTCGACCTGGCTCACTGGTCTGAAATCAGTGAATACCCCATCGCCCGATAGCCCCGCAGCCGCCTCTCCCACATGCGTTGCGGCACGGGGTGGCCGAGATCGAGCCAGTCGATGATCCGCACGCTGGTTTTCCCTGCGTGCTGCCGGTGCAGGCGACCGGCGTATTGCTGCAGTGTGCCCTTCCATGACACGGGCATCGCCAGCAGCAGCGTGTTGAGTGGCGGATGGTCGAAGCCTTCACCTACCAGACGGCCGGTGGCCAGCACGATGCGGGGTGCATCAGGAGGTAACGCTTCCAGCGCGGCCAGGGTGGCGCTGCGCTGGCGTGCGCTCAGCCGCCCATGCAAAAGGAACAGGTTCGGCACCTTCCCAGCCAGAGCTGCGGCGATCCTCGTGATGTGATCGGTGCGCTCGCTCAGGAGCAACAAACTGCGCCCGTCACCCCAGCAGGCGAGTGCCTCCTCCACGATCCGCTCGGTGCGGCGTGGGTCCTCCGCTAATCGGCGCATCAGCTCCTGGATCGGCAGATCGGTTGGCAGCCCCTCGAGCTGATGGGTGCGGCTCACCAGCTCCAGGATCTGGGGCGATCCGGCAGGCCGCTGGGCGATGTGGCGAATGGGGCCGCACTGCATGAACAGGATCGGCTGCAGACCGTCGCGGCGCACCAGGGTGGCGGACAGCCCCAGCACGTAGCGGGCCTTCACCTGGCGCAGGATGGCCTCAAAGGAAGCCGCCGCGATGTGGTGGCATTCGTCGACAATCACTTGCCCGTAGGTCTGCACCAAGGGATTCACCTCGCCCTTGCGCACCAGCGACTGCATCACGGCGATGTCGAGTTGGCCGGTGGGCTTGGCTTTGCCACCACCGATGCAACCGATCGCTTCGGGTGGGACGTCCAGGAAGGTCTGAAGCCGTTCCTGCCACTGCCGCAGCAGCTCGGCGCGATGCACCAGCACCAGGGTGTTTACGCCCCGCCGGGCCAGGATCGCCGCCGCCACGACGGTTTTGCCGAAGGCCGTCGGTGCCTGCAGCACGCCGATGTCGTGGCGCAGCATCGCCTCCACGGCGGCCTCCTGATCAGCGCGCAGCTGGCCCGCAAACATCAGCTCCAGCGGTGAGCCGTTCTGGCGCTCATCCACCAGCTCCCAGCCGATGCCCTGTTCCCGCAGCAGGGTCTGCGCCGGTTCCAGACAGCCGCGCGGCAGGGCGATGTGCTGCGGGAAGCTCTCAGCGCAGCCGATCACCCGCGGCTTGTCCCACACCGACAGGCGCATGGCCTGGGCTTTGTAGAAGGCGGGATTGGCAAAGGCAGCCAGGCGGATCAGGCGATTGAGCAGAGGCTGCGGCAACCCCGAACGCTCCACATACAGCCGATCGGCAAGGGTGAGGTTGAGGGAGGCGGGTAACGGTCCACTGAGTTTTGTTGGCGCTGGACGTTGCTTCCAAGGGGTCGCCAGATCCTCCTCGTCAATGAAGGCGAGATCGAGGGGATGGTCACCGCCGGTGGCGCTCTGAATCACGCTTTGCACCCCCGTCAGCGACAACCGCTGCAGGGATGCCAGGTAGACCCACTGATCAGGAAAGGGCTTCAGGTCGTCATCCACGAAGACGCTGCAGCCCCGCTGCCGTGCTTCCTTCTGCAGCGGCAGGGCGATCAGGTTGCCGAAGCCGCCCTTCGGCAGGGTGTCCTGGTTGGGGAACAGCCGGTCGTAGGAGCTCAGCTGCAGCTGACGCGTGGCGTTGCAGGTGTGGCTGATCAGGGCTGCCCCCAGCTGGCGAGCCTCCCGGGCCGGTACCGCCTCCTCGAAGAACACCCACACATGGGCGCCCTCCCCGGAACGGGAGATCTCCAGCGCCGCCGGCACCGCCAGCTGCCGACACGAGCGAAGAAAGGCCCGGGCGTCATCACGCCAGTCCTGCTCGTCAAAGTCGACGGCCAGCAGGTGGCAATGGTCGTTCTCCAGCAGGGGGTAGAGACCGACGGTGTGCTCGCCGGCCAGATGGCCGAAGATCGCCGCATCGCTGAGGGGCAGCAGCACCCGGTGGTTGCAGTCGCGGCAGGAGATCCGTGGCTTCTCGCAGAGGCCTGGCCGCCACTCGTTGGCGCAGGCCGGTGCATAGCCCGAGCGCCCGTTGCTGCTGCTCTGCCAGCGCAGGGCGTAGACGTCGTCGCGACCGCGGAAGAGGCGCCGGAACAGCGCCACCTTCTCCTGCGTGGAATTGGGACCCCTGGCGGGGGCTGCCTCTGAGTCACCTTCTCCAACCGGCGCCGGTTCCGTTGGGGCAGGTTCGCCGGATCTCCAGGCGATGCCGTGGGCCTCCAGCAGCCCGATCAAGCGTGCGTTCTCCCGGCGCAGCTGATCCATCTCCGAGGACACGGAGTCAGCCATAAGGTGTCAGCGCTGATCGGCTTGGCGATAGACAGCATTGCGCTCTCGCTTGCCCACCGCCACGACCAGCACCAGCAGCTCAAGATCCCGCACCTCGTAAACGAGGCGGAACCCGGCGGCCCGCAACTTGATCTTGTAGCGGTTGAAGGATCCACGCAATTTGCTCACGGGGATCCTGGGCTCATGCAGCCGCTCGGCCAACTTGTTCTTGAACTGCTCTCGGATTCCTGGCGTCAGCTTCCGCCACTCCCGAAGGGCTTCCGGGTGAAATGCCAGCTCAAAGGGCATCGAGACTGAGCCGCACCGGCTCCTGGCCGTCCGTCAACCGGGCATCGGCGATGCGGCCCAGCTCCAGGTCGTCCACCAGATCCATCAGTTCTTCGTAGGCCCTGGCCGGCACGCAGTAGAAGGCCGGTTCATTGCGGTTGAGCACCGCGACCGCCATCCCTTCACCGGCCGCCACGGTGGCCATCGGGTTCTTTTTGTGTTCCGAGATGCTTACGGCGGTCTCGGTCAGCACGCGGTGCGCCATCAGGGGGACCAAGTCAGCTCAGGACCACATCATAGGTCGCGTGACCGGTCTTGGACCGGTCAATGCAAGGCGGAGGCTCGGATCGCTCAAAGACGGTCAAACCAGGCCATGAAACGACCCAGCGGTGAGAAACCCTGTGAGAAGGTTTCGCCAATCGCGGGCATCAGCTGTCATCCGCAGTCACGACTTGGCGTGCTGCCAGCAAGTGCCAAGCAGGATGATCAGTGCAGGTGCAACAAATCTAAGGCCTGAACTTGAAAGCGGGTGACCGGGCTCGAACCGGCGACGTTCAGCTTGGGAAGCTGACATTCTACCACTGAATTACACCCGCACTGATGAATTGGGAAGAATCATTTGCCGATGATGGCGTTGGTTAATCCTCCTAAGGGATGATCAACGTTCAACCCAATTCACTCGTTGACGTTAGCACCACGGCTGGATGTGTGGAGCTGACCGGGAGCCCGGCGTCCACCGCCGGGCAGCGGCTGAGCGTCTCAGGGTTTGGCTGCCGCCGGCTCCTCGCACTTCACGGCCGCCGACAGCTGCTGCCTGGCCGCGATCACTGGCGTGGCCTTGGTCTTGAGCTGCAGGGCGGCCTGCTCCAGTGTCTGGTTCTTGTCGCTGGCCACCTTGGCCACATCGGCCTTGAAGGCTTTCAGCTGGGTCTGGAAGTTCTTCAGACGCAGGGCCTCCAGGGTCTGTTCCGCCTTCTCCAGCGAGCCGAGGGCAGCGGCCAGGGCCTTGTCGGCGGCGGCGGCTTCACCCACCGTCGAGGTGGGCTTGAGCGCCGCCACCTGATCGAGGGCTTCGCCCACGGCGGTCAGCTGGGCGCAGATCTTGGCCTCGGTCTTCTGTTCCTTCTGGGCCAGATCCTGCTGCTGACAGCCGGCGGTGGCCAGGGCGAGCAGGCAGCTCAGGGTGAGCAGGGGGCGGCGCATGGTCTGAAGAAGTGTTCGTGCTGAACGCTAAGGACCCCGAACCGCTCTGCCATCCCCCTCAGCGCGTCAGTTCCGCCGCAGCGGCAGCGACGCCGGCCCCGGTGGCCGCCTTGGCCAGCCCCAGCTCCTGCAGCGTGGCCTCGATCGCCGCCACCGCCGTGAGGATGTCGCGGTCGGCCACGAAGCCCAGGTGGCCGATCCGGAACACATGTCCCTTGAGATGGTCCTGGCCGCCCGCCAGCAGGATGTCGAAGCGGTCCTTCACCTTCTTGCGCAGGCTCTCGGCGTCGATGCCGTCCGGCGCCACGGCGGTGATCGCCGGGCTGCCATGCCCCTCCGCTGCATACAGGGGCAGCCCGATCGCCTTCATGGCGGCGCTCGTGGCGCGCTGGTGGCGGGCATGGCGGGCGAAGATCGCCTCGAGGCCTTCCTTCTCCATCATCTCCAGCGCCGCTTCAAGGGCGAAGTAGAGGTTGATGGCGGGGGTGAAGGGATTGCTGTCGGCGTGGGCGGATTTGCGGTACTTGCCCAGATCGAGATAGAACTTCGGCAGGTCCGAACGCTCGTAGGCCGTCCAGGCCCGTTCGCTCATCGCCACAAAGCTCAGGCCGGGCGGCATCATGTATCCCTTCTGGGAGCCCGAGCCGATCACGTCGATGCCCCAGGCATCCATCGGCACCGAGGTGGCCCCCAGGCTGGTGACGCAGTCGGCGATGGTGAGGGCCGTGCCGTGGGCCTGCACATGAGCGGCGATCGTCTGCAGGTCGTTGATCACTCCGGTGGAAGTTTCGGAGTGGGTGAGGATCACCGCCCGGATCGCCTTGCCGGTGTCGGCTTCGAGGGCGGCGCGGAAGGCCTCCGGGTCGAGGGGCTGACCCCACTCGGCCTTGATCACCTGCACATCCAGGCCGTAGGCCTTGGCCACCTTCACCCAGCGCTCCCCGAACTTGCCGTTGTCTCCGCACAGCACCCGATCGCCGCGGCTGAGGGTGTTGACGATGCCGGCCTCCATGGCGGCGGTGCCGCTGCCGGTGATCACCAGCACGTCGTTGCCGGTCTGGTGCAGCCACTTCAGCTGCTCGGTCGTGCGCCGGACGATCTTCTGGAAGTCGGCGCTGCGGTGACCGATCGGATGGCGGGCCATCGCCTGCAGGACCGTTTCCGGCACCGGGGTGGGGCCGGGGATCATCAGGGTGAGCTTGTCCTGCATGGGTGGAAGCGGTGCGGGAGGCGGGCGATGCCGGCGGTGCGGCGGCAGCGCAATCCACCACCATAAAAAACAGCCCTGCTGCGCTCCCCGCTCCCGATGGTCCTCCCCGAGCCGGCTGAGCCGGCAGACGTCGCCGTCGACCCCGCCGCGGCCCCCGGCTACACCCTGCCGGTCTGGGTGGCCGCGGCGGCCCGCGCGGCCGTCGCCGCCCTGCTGGGGGAGCCCTTCGCGCCCACCCGCGAGCTGGACCTGCTGGCGGCCGGCGGGCGCCGTGCCCTGCCGGTGCGCGCCGCGGCGCTGCTGGCACCGGATCAGGCCCTGGGGGAGGCGGTCTGCGATCCCGGCGATCGCCTCGACCTGACCCGGGGCCTGGTGGTGTGGGTGCTGGCCGCCTGGCTGCCGCTGGGTGAGAGGCCGGCGGCGCAGGGTGCAGAGCCGGAGCCGCCCCTGGTGATCGAGGCCGGGGAGGGGGTGGGGCTCCATGCCGCCAGCGGTGTCCCCTGCCTGTCGGACTACGCCCGCCGGCTGCTGGAGGCCAACCTGCTGCCGCTGTTGCCGCCGGGTCGCCGCCTGCGGCTGCGGGTGGTGCTGCCGACAGGCCGGGAGCTGGCGATGCGCACCAGCAATGCCGCCTTCGGGGTGGTGGACGGGCTGGCCCTGATCGGCACCCAGGCTGAGGTGCAGGCCGGCGCCGGCCCCGACCAGCTGGCCGCCTCCCTGGCCGAACTGGCGGCCAGGGCCGCGGCTCCCGGCTTCGGCGGTGATCTGGTGCTGGTGATCGGCGAGAACGGGCTGGATCTCGCCCCCCGCTGCGGCCTGCCGGCGGAGCTCCTGCTCAAGGCCGGCAACTGGCTGGGGCCGCTGCTGGTGGCGGCAGGCCAGCGGGGGGTGCGGCGGCTGCTGCTTTTCGGGGTGCAGGGGAAGCTGGTGAAGCTGGCGGGCGGCATCTTCCACACCCACCACCATCTGGCCGACGGCCGGGCGGAGGTGCTCACCGCCCTGGCCGCCCTGGAGGGTCTGGCGGGGGACAGACTGGCCGCCCTGCATGCGGCTCCCACCGTGGACGCCGCCCTGGCGGCCCTGGAGGCGGACGATCCGGCGATGGCGGAGCGCCTGCGCCGGCGTCTGGCGGCCACGATCGAGGTCCGCAGCCGCGATTACCTGGCCCGTCACGGCCAGCAGGGCCTGCAGGTCGGGGCGGCGCTGTTCGACCGCGGGCGCCGCCTGCGGGTGGCCGGCCCCGTGGGCACGACCCTGCTGGAGGCCTTCAGGGGTCCGCCGTAGGGTGCAGACAGCGAGGCGATCGCCCCATGACCCAGACCGCTCCCTCCGCCGCGGTGCGTGACCAGGCGAGTGGGTCCAGCCGCCATCCCGCCATCGTCATCCTCGACTTCGGCTCCCAGTACTCCGAGCTGATCGCCCGGCGCGTGCGCGAGACCGAGGTCTTCTCGCTGGTGATGGCCTACACCACCAGTGCCGAGGAACTGCGCGCCCTCGCCCCCCGCGGCATCATCCTCAGCGGCGGCCCGAGTTCGGTCTATGAGCCGGGCGCACCGGTCTGCGATCCCGGCATCTGGAACCTCGGCATTCCCGTGCTCGGGGTCTGCTACGGCATGCAGCTGATGGTGCAGCAGCTCGGCGGTTCTGTGGTGGCCGCCGGCCGTGCTGAATACGGCAAGGCGCCTCTCTATGTCGACGATCCGGTCGATCTGCTCACCAACGTCGACGAGGGCTCGACGATGTGGATGAGCCACGGTGATTCGGTGGAGCGGCTGCCCGAGGGGTTCGGGCGCCTGGCCCACACCGACAACACGCCGGAGGCCGCCGTCGCCCATCACCAGCGCCGCCTCTATGGCGTGCAGTTCCACCCCGAGGTGGTGCACTCCGAGTGCGGAATGGCGCTGATCCGCAATTTCGTCTACCACATCTGTGGCTGTGCCGCCGACTGGACCACGGCGGCCTTCATTGACGAAGCCATCGCCGATGTGCGTGCCCAGGTGGGTGACAAGCGGGTGTTGCTCGCTCTTTCAGGAGGCGTGGACTCCTCCACCCTGGCGTTTCTGCTGCACCAGGCCATCGGAGATCAGCTCACCTGCATGTTCATCGATCAGGGCTTCATGCGCAAGGGCGAGCCCGAGTTTCTGATGGACTTCTTCGATCGCAAGTTTCATATCCGGGTCGAGTACATCAACGCCCGTGAGCGGTTCATCAACAAGCTCGCCGGCATCACCGATCCCGAGGAGAAGCGCAAGCTGATCGGCACCGAATTCATCCGTGTGTTCGAGGAGGAGAGCAAGCGCCTTGGCCCCTTCGATTACCTCGCCCAGGGAACGCTTTATCCCGATGTGATCGAATCCGCCGGCACCAACGTCGATCCCAAGACCGGCGAGCGGGTGGCGGTGAAGATCAAGAGCCACCACAACGTCGGTGGTCTGCCCAAGGATCTGCAGTTCAAGCTCGTCGAGCCCCTGCGCCGCCTGTTCAAGGACGAGGTGCGCAAGGTGGGCCGCAGCCTCGGCCTGCCCCAGGAGATCGTGGGCCGGCATCCCTTCCCGGGACCGGGCCTGGCGATCCGCATCCTCGGCGAGGTGACCGACGAGAAGCTGAACATCCTGCGGGATGCGGACCTGATCGTGCGGGAGGAGGTGCGGGCGGCCGGCCTCTACGACACCATCTGGCAAGCCTTCGCCGTGCTGCTGCCGGTGCGCAGCGTCGGCGTGATGGGCGACAAGCGCACCTATGCCTATCCGATCGTGCTGCGCTGCGTCTCCTCCGAGGACGGCATGACCGCCGACTGGTCGCGCCTGCCCTACGACCTGCTGGAGCTGATTTCCAACCGCATCGTCAACGAGGTCAAGGGGGTCAACCGGGTCGTTCTCGACATCACCAGCAAGCCCCCCGGCACGATCGAGTGGGAGTGAGGCAACGCTGCCATCTCGGTGTCTTGGCGAGGATCGCTGCGGCTGGGCTGGTCATCCTGTTCTGGCGTGATCCGTTTTCAGGGCTTGATCTGGATGCCGACATGATGCAATAGTTTGTTGCTGGGCCAATCCGCCTTATGATTTCCCATTGAAAGCTTGGTCAAGTCCTATGGGTGATCAGCAGCTCTTTCAAAGTCTTCTCAGTGCGATTAACTCTTCGTCGCTCTCGTTTGAACAATTAGGCTTTCTCGAGAGATGTCTCGCTGTCCAGCAGGGGAAGGGCTGGGATGCGGCAACAATTTCCCATGAAATCTCATCTTGCTGTTCTTTTTTTGCTGCGCCTCCGCGCCTCCTGATCGACATTGGCGGTAATCGGGGTTTGTATGCAAAGGAATTCCTCGCCCGCTTCCCGGGTGCTGCGTGCCATGTGTTTGAGCCTTCTTCTCTGAACGTGGCACTCCTCAGGGATGAATTTCGTTCTCACCCTGGTGTCAACGTCGTTGATTGTGCATTGTCGGATGTCTCCGGGGTGTTCACGCTCTACGCTGATGAGCCGGGTTCTGGTCTGGGTTCGCTGACTCAGCGGCGTCTTGATCACTTTGGCATTGACATGAAAGCGACAGAAGATGTTCGCGTTGTTCGTTTCGATGACTACTGGAGCGCGAATGGCCCTCCTGGCTCTGAAATTGACTACGTGAAGATTGATGTTGAAGGGCATGAGCTCGCTGTTTTAAGGGGCTTTGGCGAGCTGGCCAGGCGTGTAAAGCTATTCCAATTTGAATTTGGTGGTACGAATATCGACACCAGGACTTTCTTCAGTGATTTCTGGTATTTCTTTCTGGAGCAAGATTTTTCTCTCTACCGCCTGACCCCTCGGGGCCTGCTTTTAATTCCTTCATACCAGGAGGCGCACGAGTGTTTTCAGTTTACAAATTACATCGCGGTTAATAATCGTTTCGCCAACTAGCATCAAGCCGGATTTCTTGGGGTAGTACGGTTGTCGTCCAGCTTGTTTTCCTTGGTTGACCCGTGTTCTTTGTTGCTTTCCGGGTTGCTTTCTGGTCGTGCTGTTCTGACCGGACTTGCGGCTCGGACGCCTCCCTGGTTTGGGGCTGAAAATCGCTCTTCCAATGTCTTCTTGTTTGGCGCCGCCAGCCGCGCTGCGGCGGTCGGGCAGCGGCGACCCCGTGGGCTTGTGGCCGCGCTTCGGCCCCGATACCATCAGCCGGCTCCCGTCGGCTCTCCCCCGTGACCGCTGTGCCCCCCGCCGCCCCCATCGCCGGCAGCAGCGAGCCCGATCAGCAGCTGCAGCGCCGGCTCCAGCAGGACAGCATCCTGCTGGCGGGTCGTGTGATCTACCTGAACCCCTTTCTCTACTGGCGACGTTTCGACACCAACACCGACCGCTGGCTGCGGGAGCCGGGGCAGCTGAGTGAGGAGCAGATCCAGCTCAACCGCCAGCGCTTCTATCCCGAACTCGACTGGTCGGTGCTGGAACCCGAGGAGGCGGCGGTCAAGGACGGGGCCGTCGAGATGTTCCTCAAGAGTCTCGAGCTGATCAGCACTTTCAATCCCGAGCTCAGCGCCGGCCACCTGCTCGAGGTGGAGCGCAAGATGGCCGTCACCAAGAAGCGGGCCTTCGAGCGCTGGGTCGAGCGGGCGCTGCAGCGCCGTGAGCGGGAGGAGCAACGGGCCCGTCGACGCTTCGACCGCGAGCGGTTGCTGCGGGGCTGGGGCGAGTGGCTGCGCCTGGATGTGACCCGCCAGGCCCTGGTTCCCCTCAGCCTGCTGCTGTTCCTGGCCTTTGCCGGGGGCTGGTGGGTCGGCAGCCAGCGGTTCTGTCGCCAGGTGATCGTTGACCCCGGCGTTCAGCGGTTGCAGCCCTGACCCCGGAGGTTCCCCCTCCCCGGCACCCCCGCGTCAGACTGGAGCTCCAGGCGCGACAGTTCCATGGCCACCGATCCCCTCGACGCCCTGCGGCTCGCGTTGATGCAGGACGTGCTCCCCGTGGGGCTGGCGGTGGCCGATCGGGTCCGCCGCGGTGGACCGCGCGAGGTGCTGGCCGCCTTTGATGGCACCAGCCCCGATCCGCTCGGCCGGTTGCGGGATGAGGGCGAACCCACGGCGCGCCGCGTCCGCGATGGTCTGGATCGTCTGCAGCCCGGTCTCGGCAACCCGGTGATGAAGGTCGAGGTCAGGGATGTTCCCTCCACTCCGGTCGACGTCGTGACCACCGATGCTCGCCCTGACAGCCCCGCCGCCGATTCCGATGGCGCCGCCGATGCGGGCCGTGGTGAGCGGCAGGAGCTCCTGACGGCTCTGGCGCGGATCAATGCCCGGCTCGACGCTCTGGAGCGCCTGCTGGTGGCGCCGGCGGGCTCGACGAAGTCGTCCGGATCCTGATGGTCTACGTCCCGGGCACGTCACGCCACACCGGCATCGGTTCCCAGGCCGCCTGGCTGATGGCCGTGGTGATCGCCTTCTCCGGCGCGATCACGGCCCGCCTGGCCTGGCTGCAGCTGGTGCACGGCCGTGACCATCGGGCGATGGCCGACGAGAACCGCATCCGCCTGATCCCCCGCGATCCGATCCGCGGCCGCCTGCTCGATCGCCATGGTCGGGTGCTGGCCACCAATCGCCTCACCTACAACCTCTACGTCCAGCCCCGGCTGGTCGGTGATCGCCAGTGGCCGCCGCTGCGGGACCGGCTGTCCAGGTTGCTGCGGGTGCCGGCCGAGAGTCTCGACGCCCAGCGGCGCCGCGGGGTTGACCAGGAGGGCTACCGGATCCTGCTGGCCCCGTCCCTCTCCCCTGAACAGGTTCTCCGCTTTCGCGAGCAGTCCTCCACTCTGACCGGGGCCGAGGTGGGAACCGATGTGCTGCGCTCCTACCCCTATGGCCGGCTGGGTGCCCACGTGCTGGGCTACACCAGCAGCGTCAGCGAGGAGGAGTACCGGCGTCTGCGGGAGCGCGGCTACCGCATCCGCGACCGCATCGGCCGCAGTGGCCTGGAGCAGGTCTACGAATCGCACCTGCGCGGGGAATGGGGCGGTCAGCAGCTTGAGGTGAACGCCGCTGGCCAGGTGCAGCGGGTTCTCGGGGACAAGCCGGCCCGGGCCGGCCGGGATCTGCGCCTGACCCTCGATCTCGAGCTGCAGCAGGCCGCCGAGCGGGCCCTGGACACGGTCGCCAAGGGGGCGATCATCGCCCTTGATCCCCAGAGCGGCGCCATCCGGGCGATGGCCAGCCGTCCCGGCTTCGACCCCAACATCTTCTCGGAGGGGCCCAGCGTGGCCCAGTGGAACGATCTGAACCGTCCCGAGGCGCCGATGCTCAACCGCGCCTTCCAGGGCTTTCCGCCCGCCAGCACCTTCAAGATCGTCACCACGATCGCCGGACTCGAGTCCGGCAAGTTCGGCCCCCAGTCCACCGTGCCGACGATGGGGAGCTTCTGTTACTACGGCCAGTGCTACGCCGATCACGGCTCCTTCGGCAGCATCGGGTTCCCGTTCGCCCTGGCCGTCAGCAGCAACAGCTTCTATTACCAGGTCGGCCTCAAGGTCGGCCCTGACCAGCTGTTTCGGGCGGCCCGGCGCATGGGCTTCGGCCGGCTCACCGGCGTCGAACTCGTCGATGAGGAGACGCCCGGTCTGCTGGGGGATCCCGCCTGGAAGAAGAAGGTGCTCGGCGAGCCCTGGACCCCGGTGGACACGATCACCTCCTCGATCGGCCAGGGCGCGGTGACGGTGACCCCGCTCCAGATGGCCCGCCTTTACGCGGCTGTGGCCAACGGTGGCTGGCTGGTGACCCCCCATCTGGTGGAGCGGCCGACCCCGCGCACCCGGATCGGTCTGCGGCCTGAAACCCTGCAGGTGCTGCGCAAGGGTCTGCGCATGGTGGTCACCGAAGGCACCGCCCGGCTGCTGAACGACCCCTCACTGCCGCCGGTAGCGGGCAAGACCGGCACCGGCGAGGATCCGCCCCGGCCGGATCATGCCTGGTTCGGCGGCTATGCCCCGGCGGATCAACCCGACCTGGTGATCATCGCCCTCGGCGAGAACTCCGGTGGCTACGGCGGCACGGTGGCGGCGCCGATGGTCAAGGCGCTGATGACCACCTGGTACCGCGCCGGCGCCGGGGCGGTGGACACCGCAGCTGCGGACTGAGCGGCCGCTTCCGCCTCAGGCCACCAGTTCGAGCTGACGCTGGCCCAGCACCTGCCGGTAGTAGCCCCGCAGCTGCTCGGTGGCGGCGGCCCAGCCCCAGCGCTCGGCTTCCTCGCGGGCGGCGCGGCGCAGGCTGCCGCGGGTGTCCGGCGCGCCGAGCAGGCGGGCCACGGCGCTGGTGAGGCTGCCCTCCTGGTCCGGGTCGTAGAGGAAGCCGTTCACCCCGTCGCTGACGATGTCGGGGATGCCGCCGCGGGCTGCACCCACCACCGGGCAGCCGGCGGCCATGGCCTCCAGCAGCACCAGGCCGAGGGTCTCGGTGCTGGAGGGGAAGAGGAAGGCATCGCCGCAGGCGTAGGCGCTCGCCAGCTCCTCCCCGGCCAGGTAGCCGACGAAGGTGGTGGGGGTGCCTTCGAACAGCCGCTCCAGGGAGGCCCGGTAGGGGCCGTCGCCGACCAGGGCCAGGCGGGTGTCGGGCAGGGCCTCCAGCACCGGCCGGATCCGCTCGATCTGCTTTTCAGCTGACAGCCGGCCGATGTACAGGAGCAGATTGCCGGTGTCGTCGTGGCCGCCATGCAGGCGGCGGCGCATGGCGGCGGTCCGCAGCTCGGGTCGGAACAGCTCGGTGTCGACGCCCCGCTGCCAGAGCGCCGTGTGCTGGATTCCCTTGGCACTCAGCTCCTCCACCATGGCCGTGGAGGTGCAGAGGTTGAGCAGGGCCTGGTTGTGTGCGGCTTTGAGCAGCTCCCAGAGCAGGGGTTCGAGCATGCCCATGCCGTAGTGCTCGAGGTACTTGGGCAGGTGGGTGTGGTAGCTGGCCACCAGGGGGATGTTGCGGGTCTTGGCCAGCCAGATGCCCCCCAGCCCCAGGACGGCGGGGTTGACCACGTGCACGAGATCGGGGCCGAAGCCCTCCAGGGCCTCCGAAACCGACGGGCGTGGCAGGGCCAGCTTGAGCTCGGGATAGAGCGGCAGCGGCATCGCCGGTACGCCCACGATGCGGGCTCCCTGCCAGCTCTCCGGCGCCCCCTCCGGGCAGAAGATCAGCACCTCATCGCCGGCGTCGACCAGGTGCTGCACGGTCTTGGTGAGACGCGTGACGATGCCGTCGACCTTGGGGAGGAAGGTTTCGGTGAAAAAGGCGATCTTCACGTGGGACCCTGGATTCAGGCCTTGGCCTGGATCGCTTCCGCCTGCCGTTGCGTCCACGCCGACACGCAGGGAATGCGTGAGCGGTCGCAGCGGTCGGCCCAGCGGCGGGCCACGTCGACCACTTCGGCCAGCAGGCCGTCGTCGAGGGTGGTGGGCCGCAGGCCCAGCTCGATGAAGCAGCGGTTGTCGACGATCAGATCGTTCTCGATGGCCTCCTTGCGGGGGTTGGGCAGGTAGTTGATCTGGGCGCCGGTGAGGTCGGCCACCTTGCGGGCCAGGGCGCCCACCTGATGGCTTTCCGTCATCTGGTTGAAGATCTTCACCTTCTCGCCGCTGGCGGGGGGGTGCTCCAGGGCCAGCTGTACGCACTTCACCGAGTCGCGGATGTGGATGAAGGCGCGGGTCTGGCCACCGGTGCCGTGCACGGTGAGCGGATAGCCAATGGCGGCCTGCATCAGGAAGCGGTTCAGAACCGTGCCGTAGTCGCCGTCGTAATCGAAGCGGTTGGTGAGGCGCGGATCCCGGTCCGTGAGGTCGGTGTTGGTTCCCCAGACGATGCCCTGGTGCAGATCGGTGACCCGGATGCCGTCGTTCTTGTTGTAGTAGAAGAACAGCAGCTGATCCAGCGTCTTGGTCATGTGATAGACGCTGCCGGGATCCGTGGGATGCAGGATCTTTTCGGTGAAGCGGCTGCCATCGGGCTGGGGCACTTCCACGGTGAGGTAGCCCTCGGGGATCGTGGCGCCCCGGTGGGAGCCGTAGCCGTAGACCCCCATCGTGCCCAGGTGCACGATGTGGACGTCGAGGCCGCTGTCGACGATCGCCGCCAGCAGGTTGTGGGTGCCGTTGACGTTGTTGTCGACGGTGTAGCGCTTGTGGGCGCTGCTCTTCATCGAGTAGGGGGCGGCCCGCTGCTCGGCGAAGTGGACGACCGCATCGGGCCGCTCGCTGCGCAGCAACTCCAGCAGCCGGTCGTACTCGTGGGCGATGTCGAGGTGGACGAAGCGCATGGCCTTGCCCCCCACCTGCTCCCAGGCCCGCAGACGCTCAGAGATGGTGGCGATCGGTGTCAGCGAGTCGACCTCAAGGTCGACGTCGATCTTGCGCCGACTCAGGTTGTCGACGATCACCACGTCGTGGCCGGCGTCTGCGAGGTTGACCGCACAGGGCCAACCACAGAAGCCATCACCGCCGAGAACGAAAACCTTCACCCCTGACTCCTGAACGGGCGATTGTTCAGGCGTCAAGCTACTACAGGCGTTCCGTGGGCCCGGCCGGCCGGCCAGACCTCAGCTGATCCCGGCGGCCACCGCCACCATCAGGGCCACCAGCAGCACCCCGCCGATCAGCAGCCAGCGGCTGGCGCCGCGGCCCGTCTCGCTCGCGTCCATCACCACCATCCGGGGTTCCTTGGCGAAGGCGTTCAGCCTGCCGCCGTCTTCCTGGGTGACCTGCATGGCGCTGGTGGAGAGGGTCGGCAAACCCTATGGATCCGGCCGCTGGCTCCCCGCAAACCGGAACGGAACGTCACAGATCCGGCTCCGCCGGCTCAGGTGCCCACCCGGCCGCTGAGGGGCGAACTGGCTGACGCCTCGGGGCGGACCGGCAGGCGCCCGGCCCGCAGCGCGGCCCGGCCGGCTTCGCAGGCCAGGGCCATCGCCCGCGCCATCGCCGGCGGGTCGCCCGCCAGGGCGATGGCGCTGTTGATCAGCAGGGCATCGGCCCCCATCTCCATCGCCTGCGCCGCTTCGCTGGGCACGCCGATGCCGGCGTCGACCACCACCGGCACCCCGGCGTTCTCGATGATCAGGGCGATATTGGCGGCGTTGCGGATCCCCTGGCCGGAGCCGATCGGCGAGCCGAGGGGCATCACCGTGGCGCAGCCCACATCCTCCAGCCGCCTGGCCAGCAGTGGGTCGGCGTTGATGTAGGGCAGCACGGTGAAGCCCTCCCGCACCAGCTGCTCGGCCGCTTCGAGGGTGCCGATCGGATCGGGCAGCAGGTGGCGACTGTCGGGGATCACCTCGAGCTTGACGAAGGTGTTGTCCTCCTGGCCGGCCAGCTTGGCCAGTTCCCGGCCCAGCCGGGCCACCCGCACAGCCTCCTCGGCCGTGGCGCAGCCGGCGGTGTTGGGCAGCATCCAGTGGCGGGTCCAGTCGATGGCCTCCATCAGCCCCTCGTGCCCTGCGGCCGCCGCCTGCACCCGCCGCACCGCCACGGTGATGATCTCGCAGTCGCTGGCCACGAGGCTGGCCTGCATCGCCGCCAGGCTCGGATATTTGCCGGTGCCGGTCATCAGACGGCTGCGGAACCGACGCCCGCCGATCCGCAGGGCATCCTCGGCCAGCCCATCGGCCGTGGCCGCGTTTGCGTCGGTGGCCGCGCTGGGGCTGAGGGGGATCTGGCTCACGGCCGGGTGCGGACAGCAACGCAGTACTCCTACTCTGCAGGCAGGAGTTGTCGCCACCCCCCATGCCGCTGCCGCTGGCCGCCGCCCCGCTGCTGATCGCCGCCACGCCGCTGCCGAGCAGCATGCCGCCCCCCCCGAGCGACAGCTTCGTGCCCTTCGTGCCGCCGGCCTCCGCCGCCGCCCTCACGATGGGTCCGGTCGACGTCTTCGATCCGATCGGACGGGCGCGCTTGATCGCCGAGCAGATCCCTCGCCGCTGGTCCGGCAGCTACCGCCCCTTCCAGGGGGGCGGCGGTCAGCGGGTCGAGCTTCAGCTCAGCTCCGCCACCGCCATCGGTCAGATGGTGGATCTGCGCGGCACGATCAGGATCGCCGGCGTGAGCTCGCCGGTGCAGGGCAACCTCAACGCCAAATCCGACCAGCTGGATCTGCTGGTGCTGGGTGACAGCATCGGCTCCGGCCTGGAGGCCGGCGGCGAGTTCCTCGGGCTCCAGGGGCTGTCCCTCGGCGGCTGGATCGCGCCACGGCTCACCGATGCCGGCGGCCGGCTCCAGCTCACCCCTGAGCTGTCTTCGGCACCCCGCACCAGCGAGGGCGAAGCGATCCGTGGCCTCTGGTGAGGTCTGGAGTGGCTCAGGCGGGCTGAACTGAACGAGCGGCGCTGAGCCCTCCGATCCCACGGGCGGGCTGCATGTCAGAACATAAAAAGCCCTCGCCGGCAGGGCGAGGGCTGAGGGGATGGTGATTGCGATGCAGGCCGGGCCCAGACGCCGGGGCTGGTCTTGGCTCAAGCGGCCTTGTCGCCAGCTGCCCGCCGGGCCTGCAGACGCTTGAGCCGTTTGCCGGCGGTGCCATTGCCGGGCTCAAGGCTGAGCACCCGTTGATACAGCTCCTCCGCTTCGTCTGGCTTCTGCTGCTTTTCAAGGGCGAAGGCCAGGTTGTTCAGGGCCACCGGATAATCGGGTTTGGCCCGTAGGGCGGCCCGGTAGTGGCGGATCGCGGCCGGCAGCTGGTTCTGGGCGGCCAGACCGAAGCCCAGGGCGTTCTCGATCAGGGCCCGGGCCTCATCGGGAGCCTTTTCGCTCTCGGCACGCCGCAGGGCGAGCTTGAGGTTGTCGACGGCCTGTCCGTAGAGCCGCTTGCGCAGCTGCACGGAGGCGAGTTCGTAAAGGCCCGCGGCATCGGCGGGCCTGTCGCGGTCGTTGGCGCCATTGCCGCCGAGGCGGGCCAGGGCGACTTCATCGCGCCGGACCCGCAGGATCTGGCGACCCACCACCACGGCGGCGATCCCCAGCAGGGCGATCAGGCCGATCAGGTAGGCCTGGGGCAGCAGCTCCTCCATCAGGACGCGGCGTTCAGCCGGCGGCGGTGGTGACCACAGCCGTGAAACCGGCGGGATCGTGGATGGCGAGCTGGGCCAGCATCTTGCGGTTCAGGCGCACGTCGGCCTTCTTCAGACCGCCGATCAGACGGCTGTAACTGGTGCCGTTGATGCGGGCGGCGGCGTTGATGCGGGCGATCCAGAGGCGGCGGAAGTCACGCTTCCGGCGACGGCGATCGCGGTAGGCGTTGCAGAGCGCCTTCATCACCCGCTGGTTGGCGGTGCGGAACAGGCTGCCGTTGCTGCCCTGGAAGCCCCGGGCGAGGCGCAGGATCTTGTTGCGGCGTTTGCGGGCGACGTTGCCCCTCTTGACGCGGGCCATGGATCAGTGGGTTGGGGAGGTGGTCAGGGTCTTGGTGGTGCTGGGCCCGGTTCAGGCGTAGGGCAGCATCCGGGACACGTTCTCCGCGTCGCGCTCGTCGACGACGGCCATGGTGCCCAGATAGCGCTTCCTTTTCGGACTCTTGTGGTCCAGGAGGTGGTTGCGGAAGGCGCGGCGGCGCAGGAATTTGCCGCTGCCGGTCACCTTGAACCGCTTGGCGGCTGCTTTGCGGGTCTTGAGCTTCGGCATCGGAGGTGGCACGCGCACAAACGAGGAGACTACGACGTCGGGGACCCCTGGTCCCTTCCCCTCGGATTCCTGCCCTTCCGCCGTGCCGCTGCTCCCTTGCCGTTCCCCCCACTGGGGCCTGTCCAGGCTGGTGCTGGCCCTCGCCCTGATGCTTCCGGGTGGGTGCCGCGCCGCCGACGGCCCCGCCTGGCTGCCGCCGCCGCCGTTGGCGGATCCCCTGCACCCGCCGGTGCCTCCGGCTCCACCCGTCTCCGCTGCCGACCCGGTGCTGCTGGTGGCGCTGGCGGCCCGGCTCGGCCCCGCCGGCGGCGGCGCTGACGCCGAGGCCCGGCCGCTGCGCCTGCGCGCCGCCAGCGGCCTGCTGCGGTTGATCGATGCCGACGGTGGCCGCTACATGGCGCCGGAGCTGGTGCTGCACTGGCAACGCCTGCCCCTGCCCCAGCCGCTGCTCTGGCGGCGCCGGGTGGCGGGGCCCTTCGCCAGCTTCGAGAGTGCGGAGCGGGCGGCGGAGCTGTGGCGTGCCGCCGGTGCCGATCGCCTGGCGATCGCCCATCCCCGGGACTGGGAGGTCTGGGCTCCGGCCGGGGCTCCCGAGCTGGTGGAGGTCCCCTCCCGGCCGATGGAGGGCCAGGAGACCGACGCCCTGGTGCTGCAGCTGCGCCGTGCCGACGGGCCGGTGACCCTGCGGGGGCCGCTGCGGATCGAGGCGGCCGGAGGGCTGGCCTGGGGTGATGGGGTTTACGCCGGCCCGTTCCGCCTGCAGCCGGACGCCCATGGGGGTTGGACGCTGGTGGAGGAGGTGCCCCTGGAGCGCTATCTGGCCGGGGTCGTGCCCCATGAGATCGGGGCGGGGGCGCCCGCCGCCGCACTCCAGGCCCAGGCGGTTCTCGCCCGCACCTGGGCCCTGCGCAACCGCCATCGCTTCGCCGTCGACGGCTATCACCTCTGCGCCGACACCCAGTGCCAGGTGTATAGCGATCCGCGCCAGGCCGGGCCGGCGGCCCTGGCTGCGATCAAGGCCAGCCAATTCCGGGTGCTCACCTGGCAGAGGCGTCCGATCCACGCCGTGTACCACGCCAGCAACGGTGGGGTGGCGGCCGGCTTCCCGGAGGTCTGGAACGGGACGCCCCTGCCCTACCTGCGTCCGGCCGCCGATGGCCCGGCCGCCTTCACGGCCGGCCTGCCGCTGCCGCTGGCACCGGCCGCCCTGGGCCGCCTGCTCGCCGGCGGTGGGGATGCCTATGGCGCCGACCATCCGCTGTTCCGCTGGGAGCGGCGCCTCACCGCCGACGGGGTCGCCCAGGCCCTGGCCAAGGCCGGTGGCGTCGGCTCGGTGCGCGCGCTGGTGGTGGGTGAGCGCGGGCCCAGCGGCCGGGTGCTCAGCCTGGTCATCCGTGGCAGCGCCGGCGAGAAGGTTCTGCGCCTCGACGCCATCCGCCGGACCCTGCGCAATCTGCCGAGCACCCTGTTCACCCTGACCCCCGACGGGGCGGGGGCCTGGCGGGTGCGCGGAGGCGGCTTCGGCCATGGTGCCGGGCTCTCTCAGGCCGGTGCCATCGATCTGGCCCGTCGCGGCTGGAGCACCGAGCGGATCCTGAGGCACTACTACCCGGGGACCCAGCTCGATTCCCTCGGCGCACTGGAGGACGCCCCTTAGAGTTTCCGCCACCTCGGGAACGGGAATGCAGGCCCGCGGCAGCGACAATCCCAGTGGCTCCCCCGATCCCGGTGCGTCCAGCCAGCGCGAGCCCGGTCATCGCCGCCTCAAGGCTGGGCTGTTCCTGCTCGCCTGCACCGGCGCCGGTTTCGCCCCCCACGCCCTCGATCCGCTGCGCGGCCTGCTGCCGGCCCTCACCCTGGCGCTGCTGCTTGGCGCCTACAGCATCCGCACCGTCTTCCTGCGGAGCCCCGCCGCCACCGGCACCGCCCCATCCCAGCCGGGCGATGCCGCGCCGCTGGTCGATGTGGTCGTGGCCGCCCGCGACGAGGAGGCGGTGATCGCCCGCCTGGTGCAGCGCGTGGTGGCCCTGCGCTGGCCCGCCGGCCGCCTGCGGCTCTGGGTGATCGACGATGGCAGTGTCGATCGCACCCCCGAACGGCTCCAGCAGCTGCAGGAGCAACTGCCGTTGCTGCATGTGCTGCGCCGCCCGCGCGATGCCGGTGGCGGCAAGTCCGGGGCCCTCAATCTGGTGCTGAGCCAGCTGGAGGGGCGCTGGATGCTGGTCCTCGACGCCGATGCGGATCTCCAGCCGGATGTGCTGGAGCGGCTGATCCCCTTCGCCGAAAGCGGTGGCTGGGCTGCGGTTCAGCTGCGCAAGGCCGTGGTCAATGCCGACACCAACCTGCTGACCCGCGCCCAGGCCATGGAGATGGCCCTTGATGCCGAGATTCAGGAGGGGCGCCTGGCCGGCGGCGGGATCGCCGAGCTGCGGGGCAACGGTCAGCTGCTGCGGCGTGATGCCGTGCAGGCCGCCGGTGGCTTCAACGAGGCCACCGTCACCGATGACCTCGACCTGAGCTTCCGCTTCCTGCTGGCCGGTCTGCCCATCGGTCTGCTCTGGGATCCGCCGGTTCAGGAGGAGGCCGTGCTCACCCTGCCGGCCCTCTGGCGCCAGCGGCAGCGCTGGGCCGAGGGAGGGCTGCAGCGGTTTCTCGATTACGCCCCCGGCCTGCTGTCCGAGCGGCTGTCGGGGAGTCAGAAGCTCGACCTGGCCAGCTTCTTCCTGCTCCAGTACGTGCTGCCGGTGCTGTCGGCGGCCGATCTGCTGGCGGCGCTGCTGACCCGCACCCCGCCCACGGTGTGGCCCTTCTCGATCCTGGCCTTGTCCCTCTCGGGCCTGGCGGTGCTGCGGGGCTGCCGTCGCCCCTCGGAGGGGCCACCGCTGCCGGCCATGTCGCTGCCCGCCCTGGCCCTCGTTATCGCCTACCTCGTCCACTGGTTCGTGGTGATTCCCTGGGTCACCGTGCGGATGACCCTGCTGCCCAAGCGACTGGTCTGGGCCAAGACCCAGCACCTCGGCCATCACGACGACGGTGAGGGGCCGGCCGGGGAGGAGGCGGATCCGGAGGTGGAACTCGCCACCGAGGGCGGCCCGCTCTGAGCGGCGGTTCCGGCCGACAATGCGCCGGCTTCAGTCCCCGTCGTCGGGCGCGTCCGGGATCACCTCGCCGTTGAAGAACTCCGCCAGCCGCCGCGCCGAGTCCTCCACCGGGTTGCTGCCGGCCAGCGGGGACCGCGCCGCTGCCGGCGCCGCCGCTGGAGGCGCGCCGGGGGCTGTTGCGGCTGCCGTGGGGCCGCCGGACTGGGCTGGGCTGGCGGCGGCTGGTGCCGCGGCGGTGCCGCTGGATGGGGTCTGCGGCTCCACCGCCCGCGGGCGGGTGGCCGGGGGGGGTGTGGCGGCCACCGGCGTCGGGGCGGCTGCCTGGGCGGTGTTCGCCTGCGGGGCCGGGCGGTCATGGTTGCCGTGGCCCGGGGGCTCGCCGGCGGTTTCGGCCAGCGGCACGGAGGCAGCCGCCTGGGCGGGCAGTGTCGGCTCCAGCGCCGGTTCCCGAGCGGATTCCGCTGGCGGCATCGCTGTGGCCGGGGGGCTTGCCGCGGCTGCGGTTGCCATCGGCGGCGCTGCAGCCGCTGGCGCCGATGCCTGCGCCTCGGCTGCGGCACCGCTGCCGGCCACCAGCGTCAGTGTGCGCGGCGTGCCGAGGGCCACCTCCACCGATCGTTCAAGCAGAGGCAGCCGGCTCTGCACCATGGCCATCCAGGTGGCGGCCACCTCGATGCGGGCCTGGTGGTCGTCGAGGCGCACCAACCGGGCCTGCTGGCTGAGCAGCATGCGCGTGGAGGGCAGCTCCAGCCGCGCCAGGATCCGTTGCCAGATCTCGGCCAGGTCGGTGGGAACCGCGGCGGGCGCTGGCTGCGCTGGGGCGGCCGCACCGGTCTGGGGTGAGGGCTGTCGCTGTGGCTCCGTTGTCGCTGTGGCGGGGACGCCCGTGGGCTGGGGCGTGCTCGCGCCAGCGCCGACCGGGGCCGGTGCCGTCGCTGGTGCCGCCCTCGGGGTCGGCGCCGCCGTCGGGCTGGTGGTGGGGGGCGTGCCGGTGGTTGCCGGCGCGCTGCCGATCGGCTCGGCCAGCAGGCCGAGGATCAGCACCTCCAGCCACAGCCGCGGCTGCACGCTCATCCGCAGCTGCTGTTCACTGCCCCGCAGCTGGGCCTGCCACTGCAGTAGCCGGGCCTTGCCGATGCCCCGCGCCACCTCCGGCAGCCGCTGCCGCAGCGATGGCGAGACGGCGGTGAGTTCCAGCCGGTCCGGCGCCGTGCCGGCCAGCAGCAGATCCCGCAGCAGCCCGGCCAGACCCTGGAGCACCGCCGCCGGATCGCGGCCGCGCTCCAGCAGCGCGCCGATGCCTTCCACCACCGCCACCGGCTCACCGCCGGCCATCGCTTGGGTGAGCTCGAGCAGCTCCTGCTCCGGCACCACTCCCAGCAGCTCCCAGACGGCGCTCGCCTCGATCGGCGCCGGCAGCAGGCTGAGTTGATCCAGCAGGCTCTCGGCGTCGCGCAGGCCGCCCTGGGAGCGCTGGGCCACCACGTGCAGCGCCTCCGGGGTGATGCCGATCCCTTCCTCCCCGGCGATCCAGGTCAGATGCCGCTCCAGGGCCTCCAGGGGGATGCGTCGGAAATCGAAGCGCTGACAGCGCGACAGGATCGTGGGCAGAACCCGCTGGGGGTCGGTGGTTGCCAGGACGAACACCACCCGCGGCGGCGGTTCCTCCAGGGTCTTGAGCAGGGCGTTGAAGGCCGCGGTCGAGAGCATGTGGCACTCGTCGACCACGTAGACCTTCCAGCGGGCCTGGACCGGGGCGAAACGTGAGCGCTCGATCAGTTCGCGGATGTTGTCGACGCCGGTGTTGGAGGCGGCGTCGATCTCGATCACGTCGAGGGCGGTGCCGGCGCTGATCGCGGTGCAGAGCTCGCAGCTGCCGCAGGGTTCGGGAGTCGGCCCGTCGGCGCCCACGCAGTTGAGTGAGCGCGCCAGGATCCGGGCGCTGGATGTCTTGCCGGTGCCCCGGGGGCCACTGAACAGATACGCCGGAGCGATCCGCCCGGTGCGCAGGGCGTGCCCGAGGGTGGTGGCGATCGCCTCCTGACCCACCAGCTGGTCGAGGCGCTGGGGACGGTATTTGTGGTGTAGGGGCTGGTAGGCCGGATTCATGGTGGCCATTCTCCGCCATGGCGCCGGCTGCTGAGCTTCAGGGATTTACGGTGGTAGTCTTCAGGTGGGAACAACGATAAGTAAGTGGCGCATCAAATAGCACAACAAAGCTGTGCTGTGGTTGTGCCTGTTTATCAGCAATCTCTCAGCCCGGTTGAGGCCTGCGCCCTGCGGGTGTGTTCCCGGCGTCTGCGGCGTTTTGAGCTCGTGCTGCTCCACCGCCGTTCCGTCGACCCGCAGGCCTTGCGCGCCCTGCTGGAGCCCTGCCTGCATCCCGAGCAGCGCTGCCGGTTCGTGGCCGTGGCCGACTCCTGCCTGGGGTCGGTCAGCTCCTACAACCGGATGTTGCTGCAGGCCTGGTTTTATCGTCTGTTTGCCGCCTGGAATTACATCCTGATCTTTCAGCTGGATGCCTGGGTGTTCAGTGAGGATCTGGGGGACTGGCTCCGTCGCGGGCATGCCTATGTCGGTGCTCCCTGGATCAGGGCCATGGGCACGGATACCCCCGATACCGGCGTTGGCAACGGCGGCTTGTCCCTGCGCCACGTTGACAGCTTCATTCGCGTTCTGGAGGGGCCACGCTATCGCTGGATGCCGGTGTATCGGTGGGGCGAGTTGGCACGCAGGATCTGCCTGTTTGAGGGTTATGCCGGCATGACATCACCACAGAGGCTCCGGTTTTTTCTGGCTCGCTTGTCGGCTTTTGTGCGGATGTCGTTCGGTTGGAACAACACCCTCAGCTACTTCGTGACGATCAACCTGCTGGAGGATCACTTCTTTTCGTTCTGTGTGCCCTTTGTGGCGCGATCCTTTCGGATTCCCGGCATTGAGGAGGCGGCTCTTTTTTCCCTGGAAACCAACCCCAGGGCCACCTTTGCCTGGCTTGAAGGGCGCCCCCCCTTCGGCTGCCATGCCTGGGAGCGTTATGACCGCGCGTTCTGGCTCGACGCCTTTCCGTCCGAGTTTGAGGGCTGCGCCTGAAACGGTGCACCGGCCGTCCCGGGATCCCCAGGCAGCGGTGTCTCCAGCATTCGCTCCAGCTTTGCTTCCATCTCCTCGAGGTCGCTGAGCTGATCCGCCAGCTTCTGGGCCGCCAGCCGCAGCCGCACGAACTGATCGCTGGGTTGCTCCGTCGACCCCCAGCGCAGGGCCGCCTTGGTCAGCTCCTCCTCCAGACGGGTCTGCAGTCCGCTGCGCAGGCCGTCCAGACGCTCCAGGGTTCTCAGGGCCAGTTCCCTGCCCTTGTCCAGCTGGTCCGGCTCCAGGCTGATGCCGTGGCGCAGCAGCACCCGTGCGCCGGTGAGCAGGGCGGCCGGCACGAACTGGCCCAGGGCCAGGGCGCCGACGCTGCCGGTGTGCAGCCAGTCCTCCACCTGGGTGCTGCGGTGCCGGCCCGTCTTGCACCAGTGGGCGAAGTGTTCGCAGTTGTTGAACAGCAGGTTGTAGTTCTGTTCCCCCAGCCGCCCCATCGCCCGCCGCAGCACCACCCCGGGGGCCGAACAGCTCTCGGCTGGGTAGGTGACGATGCTGATCGGTTGGCCGCGACTGAACTCCTGCGCGGGGCTGCGCAGGATCTCCCGCCCCTCGAGGTAGTGGGCCACGCTCCCATCCCCCAGGTCGATGCCGTGGTGGTTGAACAGCCCGTGCTGGCGGGGAGCCTGCAGATGGTCGGCGGCGGCCAAGGCGAGCAAGTTCCGTGGCGGGATGGCTCCAGCCTCGCCTTTCCCTCGCAAGCCTGTCCGCCATCTGGAGGTAGGGATTCCCCGTCAGGGTGGTGATCTCCACCGCCAGCGGAGGTCGGGGCCGGCCTGATCGCCTGCGCTTCGCCTCGGGTCTGTGAGTGGCTCCATGCTCTGGAGGGAGGTCCTTGCAGGTATGGCACATCATCCTTTGTTCAGAACACTGTGACGGATCAGTCAATCGTCTGATAATCTCTATTTCCGAGCTTGCGATGTGTCATGGCGGCCATAATGAACGCCTATTTGGCCCAGAAAAGGTCGCTGCGATATCTCTTTTTGCGTCATCTGTGCTTCAGGCTGCAGCATCGTTTCTGGTTTAGTTTCCGTCGTCGTCGACCACTCGTTGTTGATTTCGAGATCAATACTGATGGTCAGAGGATCGGTCTCTTTGCAGAGCTTGTCTGGTTGCTCTATGCCATTCGCTATGCGGAGGCCATTGGTGCTCATCCCGTCATACGTCTGACCAGCGCGATTTACTCCCGAGCTGGTGATGGGCAAACAGACTATCTCCCTCAGCTCTTTGATCCTGTTTGGAGTGGCGCAGATCGACCCGGTGCCTGGGTGATTCGGAAGCGCATTTCCTCTTTGGCCCATCTGCCTTGTCTGGCGCTGCGGACCCAGGGCTTGAACTTGTGGGTTGCCAATCAAATTGTCACCCGTTATCTGCCTGTCAATTCAAGAATTCAGTCCACCGTTGAGGACTTTGTGCGCTCTCGGCTTGGCAATGATTACATTGCTGTTCATTGGCGTGGAACTGATAAGCATCTTGAGGCGAAGCCTGTGACCTCTTCGGATCTGGCTGCAAAGATTATGTGCCTTTATCAGGCTATGCCGCAAAAACCCAGATATCTGTTTATCGCCAGTGATCAAGAGGATCATCTCGCCAGCCTCGCTGCTGAGGTTTCTCGTCTTATCCCGGGTTTGCGATGTGTCGCCCGTGACTGTGTTCAGCGTTCTGCTGATGGCAATCCCGTGCATCTGCGTCAGGGGTTGGAGCCTGATCAGCGTGATCAGATGGGACGCGAGGCTCTGATTGATTGCCTGCTCATGGCGCGGGCGCGGGCGCGGGCATTGATCAGAACCGCGAGTTATCTGTCGGCATGGTGCTCGATCTGGAATCCCTTGCTGCCGGTCTTCATGGTCAACCAGCCCCATGAGGCGACCTGCTGGTTTCCTGATGATGAGATCCTGTTGGCATCACGCTTCCGATGGGCCCGCCTGCAGTCCCAGGGCCTGCTTCTGGCCTGACCCTCCTGCCCCCCTCGCGTCAGGGTCGGCTCAGGCGCTGGCCTGCGTGTCCTGCTCGCCGCTGGCCAGGGGCAGCACCTTGGCCCGGCTGCGTTCCTCCACCAGATCTCGGGTGATCGTGAAGGTCTTGATGTCGCGGCGGGAAGGCAGGTCGTACATCACATCGAGCATCAGCTCCTCAACGATGCCGCGCAGGGCGCGGGCGCCCGTCTTGCGGCGATGCGCTTCGGCGGCGATCGCCTCGACGGCGCCGGGCTCGAAATCGAGATGCACATCGTCCATGCTGAGCAGGGTCTGGAACTGCTTCACCAGGGCGTCCCTCGGTTCGGTGAGGATCGCCTCCAGGGCCGGGGCATCCAGCGGGGTGAGCACGGCACTGACCGGCAGGCGGCCGATGAACTCGGGAATCAGGCCGTAGCGGACCAGGTCGTCGGGTTCCAGATTCTTCAGCACGTCGGCGGCATGGCGATCCTTGCCGCTGCGGCTGCGGCCATGGCCCCCCTCGGGCAGGAAGCCGATGGCGTTGCGTCCCATGCGCCGCTGCACCACGTCCTCCAGTCCCACGAAGGCGCCGCCGCAGATGAACAGGATCTGGCTGGTGTCGATCTGGATGCAGTCCTGGTAAGGGTGCTTGCGGCCGCCCTGGGGCGGCACGTTGGCGACGGTGCCCTCCAGCATCTTCAGCAGGGCCTGCTGCACCCCTTCGCCCGACACATCGCGGGTGATCGAGGGGTTCTCGCTCTTGCGGGCGATCTTGTCGATCTCATCGATGTAGATGATGCCCCGCTGGGCCACTTCGACATCGAGATCAGCCTTCTGGAGCAGGCGCAGCAGGATGTTCTCCACGTCCTCCCCCACGTAACCCGCCTCGGTGAGGGTGGTGGCGTCGGCCACCGCGAAGGGCACATCGAGCAGCTCGGCCAGGGACTGGGCCAGCAGCGTCTTGCCGCAGCCGGTGGGGCCAATCAGCAGGATGTTGGATTTGTGCAGGCGGGTGCTGTTGCGGTCGGTCTCGCCGAGGCCCTCACCCTGCCAGGCCAGGCGCTTGTAGTGGTTGTAGACCGCCACCGACAGCACCTTCTTGGCCTCCTCCTGGCCCACAACCTGCTGATCGAGAAAGCCCTTGATCTGCTGGGGCTTGGGAATCGAGGCCAGGGTGGGTGCCGGCCGGGAACTCTTGCGCGGCGGCGCCTTGCGACTGGTTTCGGGTGCGGGACGGCCGCCGGCGGAGTGGTGATCCACCAGTTCCTCGTCAAGGATCTCGTTGCAGAGATCGATGCACTCATCGCAGATGTAGACGCCGGGACCGGCGATGAGCTTCCTCACCTGCTCCTGCGACTTGCCGCAGAAGGAACATTTCAGGTGGGCATCGAACTTGGCCATGCAGCGAGGGGCGGCAAGGGGACGGCGGGAGGCATCCGGTGGGGGAGGGAGCCGGGGGCAGGAGGGGGTTGGCCTCCTGCGTGTGATCCCAGGATCGACGCGAACCGGGGATTCGTCAGCCGTCCTTAAGGATCAAACCGGGGATTCGGCGCTGGGCGCCAGGTCTCCGGTGTCTTCGACCACCCGGTCGATCAGTCCGTATTCAACCGCTTCCGCCGGGGAAAGGAAGTAGTCACGGTCGGTATCTTCAGCGATCTTCTCCAGCGGCTGGCCGGTGTGCTCCGCCAGCAGGCCGTTGAGGGTGTCCTTGAGGTACAGGATCTCCCGGGCCTGAATCTCGATATCGACCGCCTGACCCTGGGCGCCGCCGAGGGGTTGGTGGATCATGATCCGGGCATTGGGCAGGGCCAGGCGCTTGCCCCGGGCGCCTCCGGAGAGCAGGAACGCGCCCATCGAGGCGGCAAGGCCATAGCAGATGGTCACCACGTCGGGGCTGACCTGCTGCATCGTGTCGTAGATGGCCAGACCGGCCGTGACGGATCCGCCCGGGGAGTTGATGTAGATCTGGATGTCCTTCTCGGGGTCCTCGGCCTCGAGAAACAGGAGCTGGGCCACCAGGGCATCGGCCACCTGGTCGTCGATGCCGCTGCCGAGGAAGATGATCCGTTCGCGCAGCAGGCGCGAGTAGATGTCGAAGGCGCGCTCGCCCCGGCCGGACTGCTCGACCACCGTGGGCAGCACTCCCGGGGCGGCGGAGGGTCGCGGCTCGCTCAGTCCCGCCCAGGGACGCACACCCGGCCAGGTGCTGTGAACGGGATGGCGGCGGATGCCGTCGGGTGTGGAGGCGTTGATCACGCGGGCGTGGATCGCGGTGGAGGGGGTGGGGACCATGCTATGGGCAATGGCCCCTCGCCACCGGTTCGGTCGGTCCGGGCGGCTGTGCGCCTCAGCCCTCCTCAGGGGCGGCCTTGCTGCCCTTGGCGCGCGCCGGTGGGGCGGCCTTGGTCGCCTTCGCGGCGTCCGCGTCGGTCTCCGCCTCCGGCTCCGGTGCCTTCTCGGTGACGGTGCTGTTGCTTTCGAGCCAGGCCAGGAGTGCCTCCTGCAGCAGGTCGTCGGCCACCGCCTCCCGCAGGCGGACGGGATCGATCGAACTGGTGTCGCTCAGGCCGCGGCTGACCTCCTTCACCTTGGCTTCGATCGCCTCCGCTTCGACGCTGATTGCCTCAGCCGCCGCCAGGGCCTGCAGGGCCAGCCGGCGGCGCAGCCGCTGCTCGGCCTCCGGCCGGGACGTGTCCATCAGGCTGCGGATCAGATCCGGCGTGAACAGCTTCTTGACGTCCATGCCCTGCTGGGCGATCTGGCCGGCGGTCTGTTCGATCAGCGCCTGGACCTCCTGGCGGATCAGGGTTTCGGGCAGCTCCACCTCGAGCTGCTCCACCAGCGCCTCCACCAGCGCGTCATGGCGGTTGGCCCGATGGCGGCGTTCGGCGTCTTCCTTCAGCCGGGTCTCCAGGTCGTCGCGCAGCTCGGCCAGGGTCTGCTTGTCGCTCGCCTGCTGGGCGAAGGCGTCATCGAGGGCGGGGAGTTCCCGGGTCTTGAGTTCCTGCAGGGTGATTGAGAAGGAAGCGCCCCGGCCGGCGGCCTCCTCCTGGGGATAGGACTCGGGGAAGGTGCAGGCCACGGTGCGGGTCTCGCCGACCGTCATTCCCACGATCCCCTCCACGAAGCCCGGGATCATCCGGCCCTCCTCGAGCTCGACATCCATGCCGTCGCTGCTGCCGCGTTCGATCGCCTTGCCGCTGTCGGTGTAGGTGCCGGCGAAGGCCACGCGGGCCAGGTCACCGGCGGCGGCGGGTCGGTCCTCCACGGGCACCAGGGTGGCCAGCTGGCGGCGGGACTGCTCCAGCAGTTCATCGACCCGGGCGGCGTCGAAGCTCACGCTCTCGGCTTCCGCCTTCAGCCCCTTGGTGCTGCGCAGCCTGGGGGTGGGCTCCACATCCATTTCCAGGGTGACCACCAGCTCGCCGCCTGGGTTGAACCGCTCCAGCAGGGCCTCGAAGGCCTCGCTCAGTTCGGGGCGACCGAGGGCGTTGATGGCGTCCTGGCTCAGGGCCTCACGCAGCACGCTCTCGACCAGATTCTCCAGAGCGGTGGCCCGGATCCGCAGGGGGCCAAGCTGCTGCAGCAGCACCGGCCGCGGCACCTTGCCCTTGCGGAATCCGGGCAGGCGCACGCTGCGGCTCAGCTGCTCCACCGCAGCGTCGTAGCTGGCCTGGCAGCGATCGCCGGGCACCACCACCTCCATCGCCAGCCGGCTGCCGGGTTTCGGGGTCGTGGTCACCTTCAGGCCGGCGTCCGGGGTCGCGGCGGCCCCCTTCGCGCGCGATTCAGGGGCGGCAGCGGCGGGGCTGGCGGCTGGACTCATGGAAGGGGCCTGCGGCAGGGCAACGTCACATCCTAGAAAAGTGTTCGCGCTGGCCCCTGGCCGCGTATTGTTTCAACGACGCACGGCACTGCCATATCCCCAATCGGCTTCTGCTCTGATCCGGTGTCAGCACCGTGATCGGTCCGGAGTTCCGCAGCCCGGTTCGCAGCCGGAGACCTCCCCCGGGTCTCCGTTCCGTCGATCCCCGGGTTCCACACAAAGGGTTCGGTTCAGGGTCCGTTTCCGCCGATCCTTCCCGATCCCGTCCCGTCCACGCCCCGCCCCCCGACCACTCCTCCCGCCAGTCCCGGTCGTCCCTGACCACTCCCGGTCCGCCCTCCCCCCGACCCCGTTTCCGCCGCACCGTTGACCACCACCGCGCCAGCGCCCACCGCCGCCCGTGTTCTTCCCCAGCGCCCTCTCCGGGTCGCCATCCTCGGGGCCACCGGAGCCGTGGGTCAGGAACTGCTCCAGCTCCTGGATGAGCGGAGCTTCCCCATGGCCGAGCTGATCCTGCTGGCGTCCCCCCGCTCCGCCGGTCAGTCGATCCGCTGGCAGCAGCGGGACCTCACCATCCAGCCAGTCAGCGACGCCTGTTTCGAAGGGGTTGACCTCGTGCTGGCCTCGGCCGGTGGCAGCGTCTCGCGCCAATGGGCCCCGGTGGCGGTCAAGGCCGGTGCGGTGGTGATCGACAACTCCAGCGCCTTCCGCCTCGATCCCGATGTGCCGCTGGTGGTTCCCGAGGTGAATCCGGAGGCCGCCTACGGCCACTCCGGCATCATCGCCAACCCCAACTGCACCACAATCCTGCTCACGGTGGCCCTCGCCCCCCTGGCGGCCCGACGCCGGATCCAGCGGGTCGTGGTCAGCACCTACCAGTCGGCCAGTGGCGCCGGTGCCCGGGCGATGGAGGAGCTGCGCAGCCTCAGCCGCGCGGTCCTTGACGGCGACGAGCCGGTGAGCACGGTACTGCCCCATTCGCTGGCCTTCAATCTCTTCCTGCACAACTCCCCCCTCCATCGCAATGGCTACTGCGAGGAGGAGCTGAAGATGGTCAACGAGACCCGCAAGATCATGGGTTGTCCCGATCTGCGGCTGACCGCCACCTGTGTCCGGGTTCCTGTGCTGAGGGCCCATTCCGAAGCAGTGAACATCGCCTTCAACGAGCCCTTCCCCGTGGAGGAGGCGCGGGAGCTGCTGGCGGCTGCCCCCGGCGTCGAGCTGATCGAGGATTTCGAGGCCAACCGCTTCCCGATGCCCACGGATGTCACCGGCCGCGATCCGGTCGCCGTCGGCCGCATCCGCCAGGACCTCAGCGATGAGAATGCCCTGGAGCTCTGGCTCTGTGGCGACCAGATCCGCAAGGGGGCGGCCCTCAATGCGATCCAGATCGCCGAGCTGCTGCGCCAACCACCCTCCGGAGGTGCCGCTTGACGACGGCTCCCTCCAGCGCGGCGCCCTTCGGCCGGGTGCTCACCGCCCTGGTCACCCCCTTCTCCGCTGACGGCTCAGTGGACACCGCCCTGGCCGCCCGCCTGGCCGACCATCTGCTGGACCATGGTTCCGATGGTCTGGTGGTCTGCGGCACCACCGGTGAATCCCCCACCCTCAGCTGGGATGAACAGCACCGGCTGTTCGCCGCCGTCAAGGAGGCGGTGGCCGGCCGCGGGCCGGTGCTGGCGGGCAGTGGCAGCAACTGCACGGCCGAAGCCGTGGAGGCCACCTGCGCCGCGGCGGCCCTGGGCGCCGATGGGGCCCTGCTGGTGGTGCCTTACTACAACAAACCTCCCCAGGCCGGCCTCGAGGCCCATTTCCGTACCGTTGCCGCGGCGGCCCCCGAGCTGCCGTTGATGCTTTACAACATTCCCGGCCGCACCGGCTGCAGCCTCGCCCCGGAGACGGCGGCCCGTCTGCTGGATTGCCCCAATGTGATCAGCTTCAAGGCGGCGAGCGGAACCACCGAGGAGGTCAGCCAGCTGCGCTCCCTCTGCGGCGACCGCCTGGCCATCTACAGCGGCGACGATGCCCTCACGCTGCCGATGATGGCCGTCGGAGCCGCCGGGGTGGTGAGTGTGGCCAGCCACCTTGCCGGCCCCCAGATCCACGCCATGGTCTGTGCCTTCCTGGCCGGCGACATGGCCGCTGCCCTCGCCTGGCATGAAGCGTTGCTGCCCCTGGGTCGGGCCCTGTTCTGCACCACCAATCCCATTCCTGTGAAGGCCGCGCTGGAGCTGAGCGGCTGGCCGGTGGGTGCCCCGCGTCTTCCCCTGATCGCTGCTGATACCAACGTGCGCCAGAGACTGTCTGAAATCCTTGCCGCCCTGCGTCCCACCTGACGCCAAGGCCCCGCGTGTTCGCCCCTGTCACGGGTGAGTGTCCGCGTCCTCTCTGCATCCTGTTTCCAACATCTTTTCCTTCATGACAAGTTCCAACGGCCACGGCTCTGCCAAGGGCAAACAGCCTGCCCTGCGAGTGATCCCTCTGGGTGGCCTGCATGAGATCGGCAAGAACACCTGCGTTTTCGAGTACGGCGACGACCTGATGCTGGTGGATGGCGGCCTCGCCTTCCCCAGTGATGGCATGCACGGTGTCAATGTGGTGCTGCCCGATACCAGTTATCTGCGCGAGAACCAGAAGCGCATCCGCGGGATGATCGTCACCCACGGCCATGAAGATCATATCGGTGGCATTCCCCATCACCTCAAGAACTTCTCGATCCCGGTGATCTACGGGCCGCGACTGGCCCTGTCGATGCTTAGCGGCAAGATGGAAGAGGCCGGGGTCACGGATCGCACGATCCTCCAGACCGTGAGCCCCAGGGACGTGGTGCAGGTCGGTCAGCACTTCAAGGTGGAGTTCATCCGCAATACCCACTCCATTGCCGACAGCTTCACCCTGGCCATCACCACCCCGGCGGGTGTGGTGGTGTTCACCGGCGACTTCAAATTCGACCACACCCCTGTTGATGGGGAGAACTTCGATATCCAGAGGCTGGCGCACTATGGCGAGCAGGGTGTCCTCTGTCTGTTCTCCGACTCCACCAACGCTGAGCTGCCGGGCTTTACGCCGCCTGAGCGTGCCGTCTTCCCCAATCTCGATCGTCACATCGCCAACGCCGATGGTCGGGTGATCGTCACCACCTTTGCCAGCTCGGTGCATCGGGTCTCGATGATCCTGGAACTGGCGCTCAAGCACGGCCGCAAGGTTGGCCTGCTCGGCCGTTCCATGCTCAACGTGATCGCCAAGGCGCGCGAGCTCGGTTACATGCGCTGCCCCGATGATCTGTTCGTTCCCATCAAGCAGATCCGAGATCTTCCAGACCGCGAAACGCTGCTGCTGATGACCGGCAGCCAGGGTGAGCCTCTGGCAGCCCTCAGCCGCATCTCCCGCGGTGAGCACCCCCAGGTGCAGGTGAAGACCAGCGACACCATCATCTTCTCCGCCAGCCCGATCCCCGGGAACACGATCTCCGTGGTGAACACCATCGATCGCCTGATGATGCTGGGGGCCAAGGTGGTCTACGGCAAGGGTGAAGGCATCCACGTCTCCGGCCATGGCAGCCAGGAAGATCAGAAGCTGATGCTGGCGCTCACCAAGCCGAAGTTTTTCGTGCCGGTGCACGGTGAGCACCGCATGCTCGTCTGCCATTCCAGAACCGCCCAGTCGATGGGGATTCCGGCAGACAACATGCTGATCATCGACAACGGTGATGTCGTCGAGCTGACCCCCGATTCGATCCGTCGCGGTGAGCCCGTCAAGTCGGGTATCGAACTGCTCGACGCCTCCCGCAACGGCATCGTGGACGTGCGTGTTCTCAAGGAGCGTCAGCAGCTGGCGGAAGACGGTGTGATCACCCTGCTGGCCGTGATCACCACCGATGGTGTGATGGCAGCTCCGCCGCGGGTGAATCTGCGCGGCGTTGTGACCACGGCCGACCCCCGCAAGCTCTCGCTCTGGAGCGAGCGCGAGATCAACTGGGTGCTCGAGAACCGCTGGAACCAGCTCTCCCGCAATTCGGGCGGCAAGGCTCCGGATGTCGACTGGGTCGGTGTCCAGCGCGAGATCGAGGTTGGCCTTCAGCGGCGCCTGCGCCGGGAACTGCAGGTGGAGCCCCTGATCATCTGTCTGGTGCAGCCTGCCCCCGCCGGCACCCCGGCCTACAAGGGCCGCGCCGATGCCGAACCCGACAATCGGCCCGCTCCCCGGGGCCGCCGTGACGGCGGCCGCGCCGCCGCCCCCCAGCGCTCCGCTGCCCCCGCCCCGGTGCCCGCTGCGCCTGCGGCCGTCGCTGCTCCGGCGCCCGCTCCGGCCGCCGCCCCCGCCCGTGCCAGCGTCGAAGAACACGAGCCCGCAGGGCGGACCCGCCGCCGTCGTTCGGCGGCGGTGGCCGGCTGAGCGGCCGTCTGAGGTGGCTCTGGCCTCAGGCCAGGGTCACCTGCAGCAGCCCCTCAAGCAGGTCCTGATCGAACTCCTCCATCTCGTCCAGGTCGTCGAGTTCCGGCTGGGGTTCGGTTGCCGCCGTCAGGGGTTCCGCAGCCGGTGTCGCTGAGGCCAGGTCCTGGACCACGGCCGCACTTTCAACTGACAGGACCGCTGCTGGCTGTTCTGTCTGTGCCCGCTCTGTCTGTGCCCGCTCTGTCTGTGGCCGTTCTGTCTGTGGCCGTTCTGCCTCCGGCTGGTTGGCCTTCGGCAGTGCCGTTGGGTCGATGAGCAGCACATCTTCGTCGGCTGGGCGCCGCGCCGTCAGTCCGACTTCCGCCAGGGCTTCCTCCCTGGCGGAGGCCGCCAGCAACCGGGCCGCGGCCGCGGCCGCAGCCTGATTCACATCCGCCTCCAGCTGGATCTCGTCCGGTTCCTCGGCCCGACGGACCTCCAGCAGCTCCGGCTCCTCGACCAGATCCGGGATCAGGGGTGTGGCTGCGGCCACCTGGCTGGCGGGCTGCGCCTGGATCCAGGGGGCGGCCGCTGGCTGGGGCTCGCTCGGCTGGGCCGGGGAGACGCTCTCCAGGGACAGATCCGGTGCTGCCACCACTTCGGGCTGCGGTCGCTCGCGGCTCGGTTCTGTCTGGATCGGTGCCTGCGCTTGGGCTGGTGCTTCCGCCTGCGCCGGCGGTCCGGCCGTCGCCATATCCGTGTCGTCGTCGTTGTCGCGACGGGGCTGGACCAGCGGACGATCGCAGGCCTGCAGGCCCTCTTCGGCGCTGCGGCGCAGCGCCGGCTCGGCACCGGCCGTGTTCATCACCAGCCGGTAGTGATCCTCGGCCGCATCCCGGTTGCCCAGACCGTGCAGATAGGCATGGCCCATCAGCAGCTGGGCCCGCAGCCGCAGGGCCGTGGCCAGGGGGTCATCGCTGCCCTCGATGTCGGCCAGGAGCTTTCGCCCCTGGACGATCACCTCCTCCCAGCGGTCCTGGCAGTAGGTGGCCTCCAGGGTGCTGTAGCGATCGGCGGCGTCGGCGAGAAAGGCTTGCGCGTCCTGATCAGCCATCGGTCCTGGCGGGAGGAATGAGGACAAGTGTGGCGCGATCCCAGTGCAATCGCCATCCCGCCGGCAGGGCCTGGCTACCGGCTGGGGCTCCGGCCCCAAGGCGCCGGCTCAGCTGCTCCAGGCTGCGGGCCGCCAGGGGGATCCCCAGCCGCTCGGCCAGCCATGCCTCCAGCAGCCGGCGCCGGGTTGCCGGGCTCAGGGCCGCCAGGGGGGGGCGGTGCAGGCCAGCGCTGCCGGGCTCCGCCTGGGATGGCGGCAGGCGCAGGCCCGCCAGGGCCAGGTTCACCAGTTCCTGATGCTGGTCCGCCTCCTCCGCCAGGCGCTCGGCCTGGGCGGCGATGCGGCAGGCAGCCCCGGGGTGCAGGGCCTCCAGCACCGGCAGCACCTCCGCCCGCACCCGGTTGCGGCTGAAGCGCCGCTCCGAGTTGCTGGAATCCAGCCAGATCGGCAGATTCAGCCGCTGGCAGATCCGCAGGGTGTCGGAACGGCCGAAGCCCAGCAGGGGCCGGCACAGCCAGGGCGTGCCCGGGAGGCGGGACAGGGGGCGCCGGGGGCGCAGGCTGCTTGTGCCTCGACGGTGACTGCCCCGGGCCAGATGCAGCAGCACGGTCTCGGCGCGGTCGTCGGCCGTGTGCCCCGTCACCACATGGGTGCGCCCGAGGCTGTGGGCCGCCGCCTCCAGGCGTTGGTAGCGCCAGTGGCGGGCCTCCGCTTCGCCGGCAGGGGCCGGGTCGGCCTGCTCCAGCAGCAGGGGCAGCTCCCGCGCTTCCGCCCAGCCAGCCAGCCCCCGAGCCTGCTCCGATGCCTCCGGCCGCCAGCCGTGGTCGCCATGCCACAGGTGCAGGGACCAGCCGTGCAGCCGGCGCAGATCCTGCAGCAGACCGATCAGGGCCATCGAGTCCTGGCCGCCCGACACCGCCACCAGCAGGCCCGCCCCCCGGGGCAGGAGTTGTGGATGGCGCAGCAGGTGCCGGTGCAGACGCAGATGGTCGGCGCTCCAGCCCGGGCTGCGGCGCCGGCCGTCCTGCTCCCGTGGCTCGGATGGGAGAATCACGGCAGCACTGTTCCGGTTCGCCGATGTCGCGTCTCACCAGCCTGCCCGCCTCCCTGCGTTCCGCCATCACCGGCCGTCGCCTGCTCAAGGTGATCGCCGGCCTGGCCAACTTCGACGCCGTGCAGGTGGAGCGCATCGGTCGGTCGGCCGCGGCCGGCGGTGCCGACCTGCTGGACATCGCCTGCGATCCGGAGCTGGTGGCCCGGGTCGCCGCCGCCTGCCCCGATCTGCCGATCTGCGTCTCGGCGGTGGAGCCGGAGCGCTTCCCGGCCGCGGTGGCCGCCGGCGCCACGATGGTGGAGATCGGCAACTTCGACAGCTTCTATCCCCAGGGCATCGTCTTTGGAGCCGCCGAGGTGCTGGAGCTCACCCGCCGCACCCGCGCCCTGCTCCCCGACGTGGTCCTGTCGGTGACGGTGCCCCACGTGCTGCCTCTCGACCAGCAGGCCGAACTGGCGATCGCGCTGCAGGCCGCCGGCGCCGATCTGATCCAGACCGAGGGCGGCACCAGCGCCCGTCCCTTCAGCCCCGGCAGCCTGGGCCTGATCGAGAAGGCCGCCCCCACCCTGGCCGCCGCCCATGCCATCACCCGGGCGGTGGAGCTCCCGGTGCTGTGCGCCTCGGGCCTGTCCTCCGTCACCGTGCCGATGGCCCTGGCGGCCGGTGCCGCCGGTGTCGGCGTCGGTTCGGCGGTCAACCGCCTGGAGGATGAGCTGGCGATGGTGGCGGTGGTGCGCGGCCTGCGCGAGGCGATCGGCGCGACTGCCGTTGTCCGCGCCTGAGAGGCTGCCTAGCCTGGGTGCGGCATCGTCCGTTCCTGTTCTCACCATGTCCGCTCTGCTGGTCTCGCTGCTCCAGTGGCCGATCCGGGCGCTCATCCTGTTGCTGATCTCCCAGCTGCCCTTCCTTGGGGTGGAGATGGCCAGCTTCCCGATCGCCCTGGTTTCGGCCGTGGTGATCGGCCTGCTCGGCATCCTGCTGACCTGGCCGCTCAAGTTCATCCTCGGCCCCGCCTGGGCGATCACCACCCTTGGTGGACTGATCCCGATCGGCTGGCTGTTCGACTGGCTGATCACGATCATCCTGTTCGGCCTCGCCGCCTGGCTGATCCAGGGCTTCCGCCTGCGCAACGGCCTTCTGAGCGCTGCCCTTGGCGCCCTGGTCTACAGCGTGCTCTGCTTCTTCATCCTCAACGCCATCCCGGGGCTGAACGTCCGCCTCACCGGCGCCGCCGCCCTGTTCACCGGCGCGATCAGCTGAGCCGATCCGGTTCCCTCGCCACCGCGCTCCTCGGCCATGGGCCCCAGAATGGGGTCCATGGCTTTTCAGCTTCAGGCCCCCTACGACCCCCGGGGGGATCAACCCACCGCCATCGATGCCCTGGTGCGCGGAGTCGATGGCGGTCGCCCGTATCAGACCCTGCTCGGGGCCACCGGCACCGGCAAGACCTTCACGATCGCCAATGTGATCGCCCGCACCGGCCGACCGACGCTGGTGCTGGCCCATAACAAGACCCTGGCGGCCCAGCTGTGCAACGAGCTGCGGGAGTTCTTTCCGAATAATGCGGTTGAATACTTCATCAGTTATTACGACTATTACCAGCCGGAGGCCTACGTGCCGGTCTCCGATACCTACATCGCCAAGACGGCCTCGATCAACGAAGAGATCGATATGCTGCGCCACTCGGCGACCCGCTCGCTGTTTGAGCGCAAGGACGTGATCGTGGTGGCCTCGATCAGCTGCATCTACGGCCTCGGCATCCCCAGCGAATACCTCAAGGCGGCGGTCAGGTTCCAGGTGGGCGACACGCTCAACCTGCGCGGCTCCCTGCGGGAGTTGGTGAACAACCAGTATTCGCGCAACGATCTCGAGATCTCCCGCGGCCGCTTCCGCGTGCGCGGCGATGTGCTGGAGATCGGCCCCGCCTACGAGGACCGGCTGGTGCGGATCGAACTGTTCGGTGATGAGGTGGAGGCGATCCGCTACGTGGACCCCACCACCGGCGAGATCCTGCAGAGCCTGGAGTCAATCAACATTTACCCCGCCAAGCACTTCGTGACACCGAAGGAAAGGCTGGAGGAGGCGATCAAGGCGATTCGCAGCGAGCTGCGCCAACGGCTCGATGTGCTCAATGAGCAGGGCCGGCTGCTGGAGGCCCAGCGGCTGGAGCAGCGCACCACCTACGACCTCGAGATGCTCGAGCAGGTGGGCTATTGCAACGGTGTGGAGAATTACGCCCGCCATCTGGCCGGTCGGCCCGCCGGGACGCCCCCCGAATGCCTGATCGATTACTTCCCCAAGGACTGGCTGCTGGTGGTCGATGAAAGCCACGTCACCTGCTCGCAGCTGCAGGCGATGTACAACGGCGATCAGAGTCGCAAGCAGGTGCTGATCGAGCACGGCTTCCGCCTGCCCTCGGCCGCCGACAACCGGCCTCTCAAGGGTGAGGAGTTCTGGCAGAAGGCCCGCCAGACCATCTTCGTGAGCGCCACCCCGGGCGACTGGGAGCTGCGCCAGAGCGAGGGGCAGGTGGTGGAGCAGGTGATCCGCCCCACCGGCGTGCTCGATCCGGTGGTCGAGGTGCGGCCCACCGATGGCCAGGTGGATGACCTGCTGGGTGAGATCCGGCTGCGGGCTGAGAAGCGGGAGCGGGTGCTGGTGACCACCCTCACCAAGCGCATGGCCGAAGACCTCACCGATTACCTGGCCGAACACGGGGTGCGGGTGCGCTACCTGCACTCCGAGATCCATTCGATCGAGCGGATCGAGATCATCCAGGATCTGCGCAACGGTGAGTATGACGTGCTGGTCGGGGTGAACCTGCTGCGGGAAGGTCTCGACCTGCCGGAGGTGTCTCTGGTGGCGATCCTCGATGCCGACAAGGAGGGCTTCCTGCGGGCTGAGCGCTCCCTGATCCAGACGATCGGCCGCGCCGCCCGTCATGTGGAGGGGGTGGCGCTGCTCTACGCCGACAACCTCACCGAGAGCATGGAGAAGGCGATCAGCGAAACCGAACGGCGCCGCGCCATTCAGCACGCTTACAACACCAAGCACGGCATCACACCCACGCCCGCCGGCAAGCGGGCCGGCAATTCGATCCTGGCGTTTCTGGAGGTGTCGCGCCGGCTCAACGATGAGCAGCTGGAGCAGGCCACGGAGCAGGCCGAGCACAACGAAGTGCCGCTGGATTCCCTGCCCGAGCTGATCCAGCAGCTGGAGGACAAGATGAAGGCCGCGGCCAAGAATCTGGAGTTCGAGGAGGCTGCGAACCTGCGTGATCGCATCAAGGGACTGCGCCAGAAGCTGGTGGGAAAACCGTGACGGCTGATCCCTGATCCGCCGGCTGCGGCGTGGCGGCCGGCCCGCGGGACCAGGGGGCTGCCGTCGGCGCCGGAGACTCCTACTCTGTGGCGCGCCGCCCCGGGGTCGCGCCGATGGGTCTGTCCCTGCCCCAATCCCTGCGCCGGTGGGGTCTGCCCGTTCTGGTGCTGTTGACCGGGGCGATGCTGCTGGAGGGAGCGCTGCGCTTTCGGCCCCGACCGTTCGATGCCCTGCCGGTGAAGCGGCGGGCCCTGCTGCGCAGCCATGACGGCGTCAAGGTGCGGGTGGCGGCGCTCACCCCGGCCGAGACCCGCGATCTGATCGGCTTCGCCGTCCCCGACGACCACATCCAGCCGGTGTGGGTGCAGGTGGAGAACGGGGCCCCGTTTCGGTGGTTCCTGCCGCCGATCACCGTGGACAGCGACTATTTCTCGCCCCTGGAGGTGGCCTGGCTGGGGCACCGCTGGTTCACCCCCGGCATGAACGCCCGCATCGACCGCCACCTCCACGATCTGGGGCTGCCGGAGGCGGTGGAGCCCGGGCAGACGCGGTCGGGCTTCATCTTCACCCATCGGGACGAGGGGGCCAAATACGCCAGCATCGAGCTGGTGGGGGCCGGCCACAACCAGGTGCGCCGCTTTTCCTTCCTCGCGCCGGTGCCTGGGCTCCGGACCGATTTCCAGAAGGTCGACTGGCGTCGGCTCGCCCTGCAGGCCCGGGGCCGCAATCTCAGTGAGGAGCAGTTCCGGCGCTGGGTGGAGCAGCTGCCCTGCTGCACCCTCGGCGGTGACAGGCGCACCCCGGGCGATCCGCTCAACGTGGTGCTGGTGGGCGAGCGCGACACCGTCTTCCCGCCCCTGGCCCGTCGGGGCTGGCACGTGACCCAGTCGCTCTCGATCGGCTCCGCCTGGGAAACGGCCCGTTCGGCCCTGTTCGGCACCCGCTACCGCCATTCGCCCGTCTCCCCGCTGTTCGTTTTCGGCCGCTCCCAGGACATCGCCCTGCAGAAGATTCGCGAGGATGTGCACCAGCGCAACCACATGCGGCTGTGGCTGGCCCCGGTCACGGTGAACCGCAAACCCGTCTGGGTCGGACAGATCAGCCGCGACATCGGCGTGCGCCTCACCCCCCGCACGATCACCACCCACAAGATCGATCCGGCGGTCGACGAGACGCGCTGGTATCTGCTGCAGGATCTCTTCTTCTCGGAGGCGCTGGAGCGCTTCGGGCTGGTGGCCGGGGTGGGGCCGGCCTCGCTGGAGCAGCCGCGCTTCAACTTCACCGGCGATCCCTATTTCACCGACGGCTACCGGGCGGTGTTGTGGCTCTCACCGTCCGCGATCAGCACCCGCAACGTGACCACCCGCTGGCCTCTGCCCGCCGCCGCCCTCGACGGACCGGCAGCGAATCCGTGACCGGATGATTGACCGCTGCGGCTGCCCGGATCACCTGCCCGGACTCAGCGGCCCGGATCAATTGCCGCGGCCGCCTGGATCCGGTGCTGCGGCCCTGCTGGTGCCCGGCTTACTCCGGGCAGGAGCGCCAGCTGTCGGCGAACGGTTCGCCGGCCTCCAGGCAGCGTTCGATGCGCAGCGCCAGATCCGACTCCATCAGACCGACCGCCAGCCCGGCGGCCACCCGGGCGGCCACCCCCTTGATCACGGCCGCTGAGGGGCCGTCGCCGCTGGGGGGGCTGAGGCGGCGCAGGGCCTCGCCGGTGAGGGAGGCGATGTCCTGGATCAGATCCGTCTGGTTGAGCAGGGCCCGCACCACCGCGGCATCCACCGCCTCCGCAGCGATCGGCGGCGTGTCGAGTCGGGGCAGCTTGGTCACCACGCGCCAGGGACCCGGGCAGTCCTGGTCCTGGTGATGGAGCCTGGCGAGCTGGCCTTCGCTGATCATGGCGGCCATGGTGGGTTTCCCGCATGATGTCGGCTCCGGCAGTGGCGCGCATCCGGGGGGAGCAACATGGCCCCAGAGCCGTTCCGCTTCGCCGGGGATCCCCGATGTTCCGTCACCTCCTCGTCCCGACCGACGGGTCCGATCTGTCCGATGGCACGATCCAGCACGCCCTGGACTTCGCCCGCGACGCCGGCGCCCGCGTCACCTTCTTCCATGCCCGTGAGAGTTTTCTCACCCATATCGACGGGGCTCTCTACGGCGAGCCGATGGTGCTCGATCCCAGCGTGGCCGATCAGTTCTCCCGCGCCGAGGACGCCTACACCACCTCGGTGCTCGAGCGGGCGCGGCTGCTGGCCCAGCAGGCCGGGGTGGAGTGCGCCACCCTCGCCGGTGACAACCCGGTGATCTACGAGGCGATCATCGAGGCGGCCCGCAGCCAGGGCTGTGATCTGATCTTCATGGCGTCCCACGGTCGGCGGGGTCTGGCCGGCCTGCTGCTCGGCAGCGAGACCCAGCGGGTCCTCACCCACTCGGAGCTGCCGGTGCTGGTGTTTCGCAAGCCGGAGTCTGCGGCCGCGTGAGGTGGTGCACCGGCACCCCCAGCGCCATCAGGCCCAGGGCCAGCAGGCTCGATCCGGGGGCTTCGACCACGGCTCCAGCCAGGAACAGCAGCGAACCGGCCAGCACCACCACCGCGCTCCAGGGCCAGCCCCAGGCCCGGAACGGACGCGGCAGATCGGGTTCGCGCCGTCGCAGCACGATCAGGCAGACGATGCCGATGGCATAGAGCGCCACGTAGATCACCGCCGCGATCGCCAGCAGGCGCTGGAAGCTGCCGGCCAGGGCCAGCCCCGCTGCGGCGAGGGCCGTGAGAACCACGGCGACCGTGGGGGTGCCGCCGGCATTGACCCGTGCCAGGGCCGGATGGGTGAGGCGGGCTTCCGCCAGCCCGTAGAGGATGCGCGGCGCTCCCATGGTGGTGGCGCCGATCAGCCCCAGCAGCGACAGCAGGGCCAGGCCGGTGATCGCCCGGGCGCCGCCGCTGCCGGCCAGCAGCCTGGCGGCGTCGGCCGCCGGCAGGGTGGAGCCCGCCAGGGCCCCGATCGGCAGCACGTGCAGCAGGGCCAGGTTGACCAGCAGGTAGATCGCCAGTACCGCCAGCAGACCGCCGATCAGGGAGCGGGGCAGGTCCGCTGCCGCGTCCTCGAACTCCTCGGCGAAGTAGATCGGGCTGTGCCAGCCGTCATAGGTGGTGATCACGGCCTGCAGGGCCGGCACCGCCGCCAGGGCCAGGGCCGCCGCATCGGCGGGAACAGGGGGTGGCGGTGCTGCGGCAACCAGCGCGAGGGCTGCCGGATCCGGGGGCGGCGGCGCTCCGATCAGGAAGCAGGCGGCGACCAGCGCCAGGAAGGCCACGGCCTTGGCCAGGCTCAGCAGCTGCAGCGTCGTGCCGCCGGCCCGCACGCCCAGCAGCTGGATCAGGGCGAACAGGGCCAGGCCGCCGATGGCGATCGCCCGCACGATCAGCAGTGGCGGTGCCGTCGTGAGCGTGGGGGGCAGCAGCGCCAGGCCGTACTCCCCCAGGGTCACCGCCACCCAGGCCAGGCCGACGCAGTGCCCGATCCAGTCGATCCAGCCGACCGTGAATCCGGCCAGCGGACCGAAGGTCCGGCGGGCGTACACCGTCCAGCCGCCGGCCTCCGGCAGGGCTGAAGCCAGCTCGGCCACGCACACCGCCCCCAGCAGCGCGTAGAGCCCCCCCAGCAGCCAGGCCCCGAGCACGAGTGCCGGCAGGCCGAGGGCGCCCGCCACCAGCCCGGGGGTGCGCAGGATGCCGGCGCCGATCGTGCCGCCCACGGCCCCGGCCAGACCGAAACCCACCCCCAGGATGCGCAGCAGACCCCCGCTCGGGTCGGCAGGGCGGCTGGCGTCCGGGTCGGGGCGCCCGGCGCTGTCGGCGGAGGCTGGGGGCAACGGCCGCGGCCGCGACTGGCCCGAGGCTAGGCGGGGGGGTCCCCCTGGCCGGCCATCCGCCCACGGCTGACCCCCCAGGCGTGCGCCCCGGGCGCAAGAGTGGATCGTTGCTTCCTGCCTCCTTGCCCTCCATGGCCCGGGTCGAGATCTACATCTGGCGTGCCTGTCCGTTCTGTGTCCGAGCCAAGCAGCTCCTCGATCGCAAGGGCGTGACCTACCAGGAATACGCGATCGAAGGCGACGAGGCCGCCCGCGACGCGATGGTGGCGCGCGGCACCGGGGGGCGCCGCTCCCTGCCCCAGATCTTCATCGACGATCACCATGTGGGCGGATGCGATGACCTGTACGCGCTGGACCGCCAGGGCCGGCTCGATGCCCTGCTGGCCGGTGGCGGTCCGACGGCCTGAGGTCGCTCAGGGTGGTTCCAGCGGCCGCCGCCTGGCCAGGACCAGGCGGCGGCCGCTGCCGTAGAGCACCATGGCGATGCCGCTCTGCAGCAGTGTCAGGGCTGTCGCCATCGCACCGGCCTCCGGACAGGGCAGATGGACCGTGAACAGGCTGACGAGCCAGAGGCCGGCGCTGAACACCACGCAGGCGTCGGCGGCCAGGCTCCCCGGCAGCAGCCACAGACTCCAGCCCCCGCCCGCCAGCAGCGCCACGGCCCCGAGGCCCTGCAGCACGATTGCGAGGCGCCGATCGCGCCGCCGGGGGATCCAGCGGCCGGGAAGGACGACCGCCAGGGTGACGGGCAGCACCGCCACAAGCGCGGCACGGAGAAGCGGGTCCACGGCGAATGGTCCTGGTGCTGCGGCGGTGAGACGGTCAGCGCGCCGGATTCCCCAGTTTCCATGCCCCCGCGGGGTCCGCGTCGGCTCCTCCCCTGGGGTGGCGCCCGCTGGGTCCGGGTGGTGCCGGCGCTGCTGGCGCTGACGCTGCTTGGCCGCAGCGCCCTGGAGTCGCCGGCGGCCGGGCCTCCCACGGCGATCCTGCACGCCTTCGACCTTCCCTACAGCCGCGTGGCTGCTGCCGTCTGCGCCTGGGGCGTGGAGGGCTGGTCGCATGTGCAGATCTCCCCCGCCCAGCGCTCCCATCCCGGGCCCTTTGCCGCACCGATGGGCTGGGCTCGCCGCTACCAACCCATCGACCACGCCGTGATCGACGGGCTGGGGTCGGAGGACGCGCTGCGGGAGCTGATCCGCCGCGCCCATGGCTGCGGCGTGCGGGTGATCGCCGATGTGGTGTTCAACCACATGGCTGATCTTGACGGCCGGCCCGATCGCGAGGATCCCCTGGTGTATCCGGGGCTGCGGCGCGAGGACTTCCAGGGGCTGCCCGGCTCGCCGCTGCGGCGACCCTGCCGCGACATCGACAGCCGCGTGCCGGGCCGCGGCGGCTACGACGATGGCAACCGCGACGCCGAACTGGGCTGCTGGCTGGGCAGCCTGCCGGATCTGGCCTTCACCGCCAACGTCCGACGGATCCACAAGGCCCACCTCGACAGGCTGCTTGCTCTCGGTATCGACGGTGTCCGCTTCGATGCCGCCAAGCACATGCCACCGGCGGTGCTCAGGGAATATGTCGACCACGTCGCGGCCGGCAGCGGCGGGCGCGGCTGGAGCTACCTGGAGGTGATCCAGGACGGGGATACCCGCGCCGAGCACACCAGCGGCATCGCCGCTGTCACCGACTTCACGCTGTATGGCGCCCTGCGCCGCCTCTTCCGCTGGGGGGGCGATCTGCGCTCCCTGCCGGCGCCGGCCCTGGCCGATCCGCGCAGCGTGACCTTCGGCCGCACCCACGACAACCTGGCCGAGATCCGCCCTCGCCGTGAGGAGGCCCTCGACCCCTGGGAGGATCCCAGCGATGCCTGGCTCGCGACCGCCTATGTGCTGGCCCGCCAGGATGGAACACCACTGGTGCTGGCCGGCGATGCGGCCGCGGCGCCCTATCTGCGGGCCGGCGCCCGCTTCCGCCGCATCCTGGCGGCCCGGGCCCGCCTGGGCCGAGCTGTCAGCGAGACGATCCTGCGCGTGATCGACAGCCCTGAGCTGCTGGTGCTGCAGCGGGGCGGCGAGGGGTTCGCCGTGGTGAACAAGGCCGCCGCAGCCTTTGATCAGCCCGTGCTCGATCTCACCCTCACCGATCTTGTGGGCTGCTACCGGGAGCTGCGCCACGGCTTCACGGTGGCGATTGAGCGGCAGGGGGCGAAGACGGCCGTGACCCGCTGGGGCGGCGGGGGGCGGGGCGGGCTGGCGATCGGCCCCCGCGAGGCCCTGTTCTTCGTGCGCGTGCCCGGCGCGCTCTGCCGCTCCTGACGGCCTTCCCCAGGCGTAGACCCGCCAATCAGGGCCTCGCCCGGGTCCGATCCATGCCTGAGGCCAACACCCTGCCCGGGGGATGCTGCCTGCGGATGCGGTGACGGGCGCCGGGGGCGTCGGCTCAGGACCGGTGATCCTGCCCGTCGTCCCAAGGCCCCGGAGGGTGCGTCCGGTCGCAGCGGCGGCGGGCAGCCGGCCGCTCAGGGCCGGGCGCCGCCGACCGTGAAGCTCTCGCCCTGCAGCACCTTCACCTCCAGGCGGCGGCCGAACAGCAGCGCGCCGGCCTGGCGCTCCAGTGTCTGCAGGGGCGGCAGGGTGCCGTTGCCGGCCACCAGCACCGTCACGCTGTTGTCGGCGGTCTCCGCTTCCACCGACAGAAGCCGGTAGCCGGACGTCGCCAGCCAGGCGCGGGCCAGGGTGGTGGTGCGCTGCTCGAGCTTGCCCGTCCGGATCAGCTGCTCGCTGGTCACACTGAGGGGGATCAGGATGATCAGCAGGGCCGCCACCGTGAGCGCCAGGGCCTGGCGGCGGGCGCGGCGATCGAACGGGGCGGTGGCGGCCTGCCGGAAGCCCATCAGCAGGAAGACCAGCGCGCCGGTGAGCAGGATGGCGACGTAATTGGTGACAAACAGCAGCAGACTGCCGCGGGCCAGGGTCGGTTCGCCGAAGGCCAGCAGGATGCCCACGTTGGCCAGTGGCGGCACCAGCGACACGGCGATCGCCACGCCGGGCAGCGTGTCGGACACATCGCGGCGCGCGATGGCGAAGGCGCCGGCCACGCCGGTGGCCAGGGCCGCCATCAGATCGAGCAGGTGCGGTGCCGTGCGCCCCATGATCTGGGGGATGCTGCGCGGTTGCACCAGTCCCGCCAGCGGCAGCGTCAGCACGAAGCCCACGGCTACCGCCATGGCGATGCCGGCCAGGCTGACGAGCAGGGTGTTGAGGATGCGGGCCCGGTCGCCCAGGCTGATGCTGAAGGCCAATCCCATGATCGGCAGCATCAGCGGGGCCACGATCATGGCGCCGATCACCGCCGCTACCGAATCGCCGAGCAGGCCGAAGCTGGCGATGGCCGAGGCGAGCAGCAGCAGGATCGCGAACCGCAGAAACTTCGGTCCCGGCCGCCCCGGTTCGAAGGTCAGGGTGTCGCAGACGCGCTCCACCTCGGTCGCGGTCACCGGCCCGCCGTGCAGCAGGTCCCCCAGGGATGGCGGCATCGAGGCTCCTCAGGCCGGTGCAGCGGGCTCAGGCTAGGGGCCGGGGCGGGACCGAGCCGCCTTGAGTCGGAACGCCAGGTCGCCCCAGCCCCCCGCCGGAGCGGAGGCCTGGCCATCGCCCTTGATCAGGCCAGTGATCAGGTTGCGATCAGGTCTCGATCACGTCTCGGCGGGGAAGATCACCCGCCAGTCCCGCTGCATGTCTGCGACCAGCCAGCCCCGCTCCGGAGCCTGGCGCAGCGCCTCCACCAGCCGGCCGGTGCTCTTGGTTGTGGCGTCGTAGGCGTATTCCCGCTCCGCGTCGGTGTGGTGCACGATCAGGCCCAGGCTCGGGCGTGGGTTGGCGATCGTGGTGTACTGCAGCATCGCCAGGTCGCCGTCGCTGTTGCCGCAACACAGCAGCGGCCGCCGGCCGATGAACTGATGGATGCCCACCGGCTTCCCGTCCCGGTCGTTGACGAACAGATAGTCGAGGGTCTTGACCAGCACCGGCGCGCCGTTGCGCAGCTCGAAGCCGGTGCGCGCCGTCGATCCCACCACCTGCTCCGGCGGGATGCCGTAGACGCGCTCCACCCAGACCCGCATGAAGTCGGCGCCGCCGCCGGAGACGATGTGGTTGCGGAAGCCGTGGTCCTCCAGAACGCGCAGCAGTTCCTGCATCGGCTGGTAGGTCAGGGCGTCATGGCGCCGGTCGAAGCGCGGATGGCGTGCCGCGCTGATCCAGCACTCCACCGCCTCGCGGAACTCCTCGGTCGTCATGCCGGCATGGGTGAGGGCCACGATCCGCAGCAGCCCCTCGAAATGTTCGCCCGCGAGCAGCGGGGCCAGGTTCCCCGCCAGGGCGGCCTGCACCATCGGATCCGCCTCCAGGGCGGGCTCACTGCTCAGGCGCCGGCGCAGTTCGTCGATGGCGAAGGCGGCCTGGAACGGGATCGGCTGCTCCGGCCAGAGGGTGCCGTCGTTGTCATGCACGGCGATGCGTTCAGCCGGCGGCACGAAGTCGGGGGAGCCCGGCTCGCTGACCCGGGCGACGAAGTCGAGCAGCGCCCGCTTGACGGGACCCTCGTTCCAGGACGGCAGGGGATCGGGCGGGGTCATGGTCATGGCTGGTGAGCGGGCGGGTGAACCCGCAGTCCTCGCCACCGACGATGGAGCGTCGCCGGCCGGCCGGCAACGGGGTGGTGGTCAACGGCGGCCGTCCGCACGGGCTCAGGCGCGCCCTCGCACCGCCAAGCTGGGGCCAGCGCCACGGTGTGCATGAGCGAGCTGACCCATCTCAACGCCGCCGGTGAGGTGCACATGGTGGAGGTGGGCGAGCGCGCCGCCAGCCGCCGCCAGGCCACCGCCGAGGGGTTCATCGCCATGGCTCCCGAAGCCCTGGCCCTGGTGCTGGCCGGTGAGGCCCCCAAGGGGGACGTGCTGGCGGTGGCCCGGGTGGCGGCGATCCAGGCGGCCAAGCGCACCTGGGAGCTGATCCCGCTCTGCCATCCGATCGCCCTCAGCGGCGTTGATGTTCGGATCGAGCCCAGCGCCGACGGCACCGGTCTGCGGCTGGAGGCCTGCGCCCGCTGCACCGGCAGCACCGGTGTCGAGATGGAGGCGCTGACGGCGGTGCAGGTGGGCCTGCTCACCCTCTACGACATGGTCAAGGCGGTGGATCCGGCGATGACGATCGGACCGGTGCGGCTGCTGGCCAAGAGCGGCGGCCGCCATGGCGACTGGGCCCACCCGCAGGTGGCCGCGACGTCGGAGAACTGCCGCGCCGGAGACCCGTGATGGCTGAGCCCTTCGGCCGTGAGGGCCTGCCCCTGGAGCAGGCCCGGGCCCAGATCCTGGAGCGGCTCGCGCCCCTGGGACGCCGCGAGACCCTGCCGCTGGCGGCTGCCCTGGGCCGCAGCCTGGCCGAGCCGGTGCTGGCGCCGGCGGCCGTGCCGGGCTTCCGGGCTTCGATCATGGATGGCTACGCCATCGCCGGCGGTGCGGAGCCGCCCGCCCCCGGCAGCCGCTGGCAGCTGGTGGGGCGCTCGGCGGCCGGTGCTCCCCATGGCGCGGTGCTGACGGCCGGTCAGGCGGTGCGCATCCTCACCGGTGCCGTGGTGCCGGACGGTTGCGAGCGGGTGCTGCCGCAGGAGCTGGTGCAACGGGTCGATGATCCTGCCGGCGAGGCGATCGCGCTGGTGCGGCCCTGCGGCCCCAACCCCTGGATCCGCCGCCCCGACGAGGAGGCCGCCCCCGGCCAGGCGCTGGCGATGGCGGGTCAGCTGCTGGGGCCCGCCGATCTGGGCCGGCTGGCCAGCTGTGGCGTGGAGCGGCTCACGCTGTGGGCGCGGCCCCGGATCGCCCTGCTGATCAGCGGCGATGAACTGCTGCCCCCCGGCAGCCGCCGCGGAGCGGGCCAGATCTGGGAGAGCAATTCCGCCCTGCTCACGGCCCTGCTGGAGCGCCTGGGCTATGGGGTGAGCCAGACGCGGGTGGTGGCCGACCGGCCCGAACCGCTGCGCCAGGCCCTGGCCGAGCTGGCGGCCACGAGCGACGTGGTGGTGAGCACCGGTGGGGTCTCCGCCGGCGACACCGACTGGATCCGCTCGCTGGTGGCGGAGCTGGGGGAGGTGTGCTTCTGGAAGCTGTTCCTCAAGCCCGGCCGGCCGTTCGCCTGGGGCCAGGTGGCCGGCACGCCGTTCTTCGGGCTGCCGGGCAACCCGGTGGCCGCGGCGATCACGGCCCTGCAGCTGCTCTGGCCGGCGCTGCAGCGGCTCGAGGGGGCCGAACCCCAGCTGCTGCCGCGGCTGAAGGTGCGCCTGGCGGCGCCGTTGCAGCGGGGCGCCGGCCGGCCGGAGCTGGCCCGGGCGCGCCTGCAGGTGGGCGCCGAGGGTGAGCTGCTGGCGTTGGTGGAGGGATCGCAGGCCTCCTCGCGCATCGGTTCGCTGCAGGGGGCCGATCTGCTGCTGGAGATCCCGGCGGAGCTGGGGGCCCTGGAGGCCGGCATGGTGCTGTGGGCGCAGCTGCTGCGGTTGGCGGTGTTCTGAGGGGGGACGGGCCGAGGCGGAGTCGTTCCTGGCCGGCCATGGTGCTGCTGCCAGTTGCCCAGTTTGTGCCGATCCGAGGCACAGGTGCCGGGGTCAGCGGCTCCTGCCACACTGTTGCAGGGGGGAGAGGACATCAAAACGGTGTGTTGCCGTCCACCCACTGGTTGCTGCCGTCCAGGCGCCACTCCCGCTTCCAGAAGGGCGCCTCGTGTTTGAGCGCCTCCAGCAGCTCCTGGCAGCAGCGCTGGGCGGGGCCGCGGCGGTCGGCGGCCACGGCCACCAGCACGATCGCCTCGCCGGGCAGCACGCGACCCACCCGGTGCTGCACCAGCACCGCTGCCACCCCATGTCGCTCGGCGCAGGCGCTGGCCAGGCTGTGCAACTGGGTTTCGGTCATGCCGGGGTAATGCTCCAGTTCGAGCGCCTCCAGGCGTTGCCCTGCGGCCCCCTGCCCCCGCACCCGGCCGATGAACAGCGCCGTGGCGGCCGGGGCCCCGCTGGGATCGGCCGCCAGTTGCTCCTGCCACTGCTCCAGGGCGCGGCCGGCCTCGAAGCGCTCAGGGTGGAGGCTGAGCCGGAGCTGGGGGGGCGGGCTGGAGCCTGCGGGCGTGGAGGAACCACCGGCGATCCCGCTGCCGGAGCCTGGCGGTCGCGCGCTGGGGCCGACGCTGCCCGCCGGGTCGGGGTGGCTTGTTGCGGGCATGGGTTCAGCCGCCGCTGATCGGGGGCAGGAAGGCCAGTTCGTCGCCGGGCTGCAGGGGGCTGTCGGCGCTGGCGAAGCGCTGGTTGATCGCCACCCGCACCTCGCTCAGCGCCCCCGGCAGCGCCAGCTGCGGCCACAGATCGCGCGGCGTCAGCGCCGCCCCCCCGGCGGCCTGGGCCTCCCCTGCCGCTGCTTCCACCGCCGCGCCCACCGCCTTGCCCAGCGCCGCGGCTGGCGGGGCCAGCGGCCAGGTCCGTTCCGCCCAGCCGGCCGCCTCGCGCAGGGAGGCGAACAGGCGGATGCGGATCGTGGCGGGAGCGGCTCTGGAGGGTGCCATGGGGTTCACGCTACGCAGCTCGGCCCGGCGGTGGCTGCGAACATGGCCGGCAGTCGTGGCTGCCGCGTTGGGTCTCGCCATCGCCCTCCTCACCGTGTCCGATACGCGCACCCTGGCGGAGGACCGCAGCGGTGATGCGCTCGAACAACGGCTGCGGGCGGCTGGCCACCGCCTGGTGGAGCGGACTCTGGTGCCCGACGACCGCTACCGCATCCGCGCCGAGATCAGCCGCTGGATCGCCGACCCGGCCGTGCAGGTGGTGATCAGCAGCGGCGGCACCGGTCTCACCGGCCGCGACGGCACCCCCGAGGCGGTGGCCCCCCTGCTGGACAAGACGATCGAGGGCTTCGGCGAGCTGTTCCGGGTGCTGTCGTTCGAGACGATCGGCACCAGCACCCTGCAGAGTCGCTGCCTCGCGGGGGTGGCCAACGGCACGGTGATCTTCGTGCTGCCCGGCTCGCTCGATGCGGTGCAGACGGCCTGGGACCGGCTGATCGCCGCCCAGCTCAACGCGGACACCCGTCCCTGCAACCTGGTGCAGCTGTTGCCGCGGCTGACGGAGCCGGCGGGATGACGGTGGTCGACCGCCGGCCCCGTGCCCCCGGGCGTCGCCTGCGGCTGTTGCTGCAGCGGGAGCGTCGCCGCGGCCGCCGCTATCAGCCCCGCTTCCGCCTGAGCCAGATCATCGTCACCTCCCTCGGGGCCCTGAGCGCCGTGGCCCTGATGGCGCTGCTGTCGCTCTGGAGTGGTCAGCCGCTGATCGTGGCGCCGCTCGGCGCCTCCTGCGTGCTGCTGTTCGGCTACCCCCGCAGCCCCCTGGCCCAGCCGCGCAATCTCGTGCTCGGCAACCTGCTGGGCGGCGCCATCGGCGTGGCGCTGGCGGCCCTGTTCGGCCAGGGCCCGCTGGTGCTGGGCCTGGCGGTGGCGATCACGATCCTGCTGGGGCAGCAGCTGCGCTGCTTGCATCCCCCCGCCGGCGGCATGGCCTTCCTGGCGGCCTGGCTGGGGGTGTCCTGGTCGTTCCTGTTGTTTCCGGTGCTCTGCGGCTCGCTGCTGCTGGTGGCCCTCGCCCGGGCCTTCAGCCGCTGGGTGCCCGGGGCGATGCCCTACCCGCTGCACTGGTTGTGATGGCCCCGCTGCTGACCCATCACCTCACCCCCCCAGATAGGCCATCTCCGCGTGGGCTGGAGCCGGTTGGGCCGCCGTTGAGCGGATCCGCTGCCGCTGCTCGCTGTACCGGTCGTCGCGGCGGCGCCAGAGGGCGTTGAGGGACTGCGCGAGATCCTGCGGCGTGCTGCCGGCCTGCAGCCATGGGCGCAGATCCAGGCCGTTGCCGGGGGCGGCGAACAGGCAGGTGTAGGCGATGCCATCCGCCGTGACGCGCAGGCGGTTGCAGTCGCCGCAGAAGGGGGCGCTCACCGAGGCCACCACCGCCAGCCGGCCGCCACCATCGCGGTAGCGCCAGCGGCTGGCGGTGCCGTGGTGTGGGCGGCCGAGGGGCTCCAGGGGCCAGCGGGTCGCGAGGCGCTGCACCATCTCGGCGGCGCTGAGCACCGCATCCGCCTGCCAGCCGTTGCGGTTGCCCACATCCATGTATTCGATCAGCCGCAGCTCCAGCTGCCGTTCGCGGGCGAGAGCGGCCAGTGGTAGCAGCTGGTCGTCGTTGCGACCGCGCTGGATCACCGCGTTGAGCTTCAGGGCCCCGACCGCCGGATCGAAGCCGGCCGCCCGGGCATGGTCGATCGCCGCCAGCACGCTCTCCAGGGCGCGGCCCCCCGCCGCCGCATCGCCCAGGCCCGCCATCCGGGCCACGCTGGCCCCATCGGCGCCGTCGAGGCTGAGGGTGATCCGATCGAGGCCGGCCTGGCGCAGGGACCTGGCCCGTTCGGCCGACAGCAGCGTGCCGTTGCTGGTGAGGGCGATCTCCGTGAGCCCCCCCTGGATGTCGCCCCGGTCCCCGTTGCGGCGCCGCAGCGGCTGCACCGCCTCCAGCAGCGCCTCCAGGCCCGGGTGCAGCAGCGGTTCTCCGCCGGTGAGCCTGAGGCTGGTGACCCCCAGGGCCACCGCGGCCCGCACCACCGCCAGCCGCTGCTCCAGGCTCAGCAGCCCCGGTGGCTCCCGGCCATCCGGCAGGCAGTAGGGACAGGCCAGGTTGCAGCGAGCCGTGAGCGAGAGCCGCAGCACCCCCAGGGGGCGGCCGAGGGAATCCAGGGGCTGCGGCGCAGTCATTGCGGCGACCCTAGGCCGTGGAAATCTCCATAGGCTGGCTGCCCTAGCGCCGCTGCGGTCGCCATGGCTGATTCCGAGCTGCCCGACCGCGGCGGCGGCTGGCCTCTGATCGATGGCTGGGCCCGTGCCACGCTGACGCCCGAGGGCCCGCGGCTGTGGCAGACCCTGAATCACAGGAGCGCCTGCCTGTCGTGCGCCTGGGGCACCGGTGGCCAGAACGGTGGCTTCCGCGATGAACTGGGCGAGCCGCTGCAGCGCTGCCTCAAGAGCGTGGAGGCGATCCAGGCGGAACTGCAGCCGGCGGTCGATCCCGCCGTGTTCTCCGGTCGCTGCCTGGCGGAGCTGCAGCAGCTCAGCTCCGCCGCCTGTGATCGCCTGGGTCGCCTGGATCGGCCGCTGATCCGCCGCCAGGGGGCCTCGCACTACGAGCCGATCGGCTGGGAGGAGACGCTCGCTCTGCTCACCCAGGCCTTCTGCTGTCCGCCGGAGCGGCTGGCCTCCTACAGCTCCGGCCGCTCCTCCAACGAAGCCGCCTACCTGCTGCAGCTGCTGCTGCGGGCCCTCGGCAGCAACAACCTGGCCGACTGCTCCGATCTCTGCCACGCCCCCTCCACCCTGGCCCTGCGGGACGCCTTCGGCAGCGGCACCTCCAACGTGAACCTCGAGGGGCTGCAGCAGGCCGACTGTGTGGTGCTGGTGGGCTCCAACGCCCCCGCCAACCACCCGCGGCTGATGAACGAGCTGATCCGCCTGCGCGAGCGCGGCGGCAGGGTGATCGTGATCAATCCGGTGCGCGAGGTGGGCCTGCAGCGGTTCGGCTCGCCGGCGTTTCCGCTGCGCTCGATGCTGCGCGGTTCCGAGATCGCCTCGCTGTTCCTGCAGCCGATCCCCGGCTCCGACGCGGCGGTGTTTCTGGGGATCCAGAAGGCCCTGCTGGAGCACGGCGGCATCGCCTGGGATCTGGTGAAGGACCGCAGCGAAGGCTGGGAGGTCCTGATCGCCCAGATCGAGGCCACCGGCTGGCAGGCGATCAGCGATTGCTGCGGCCTCAGTCGCGAGGAGCTGGAGGCGGCGGCGGCGGTGATTCAGGCGTCGCGGGGGGTGGTGTTCGCCTGGGCGATGGGCATCACCCATCACGCCAACGGCACCGACAACGTGCAGGCGATCGCCAACACCGCCGTACTCAGCGGGCACGTGGGCCGGCCGGGCGCCGGCACGATGCCGATCCGCGGTCATTCCAACGTGCAGGGCTTCGGCTCGATGGGGGTGACGGTGCACCTCTGCAGCGCCCTGCGCCAGGCGCTGGAGGTGCTGCTGGGCCAGCCGATCAGCCCGCGCCAGGGATACGACACCCGCGCTCTGATCGAGGCTGCCGAGGCCGGCGCGGTGGACACCCTGTTCTGTCTGGGCGGCAACCTGTTCGGCGCCAATCCCGACAGCGCCCAGGCGGCCCGGGCCATCGGCCGGATCGACACGGTGATCTACCTGGCGACCAAGCCCAATACCGGCCACTTCCATGGCCTCGGGGCGCAGCAGACCCTGCTGCTGCCGGTGTTCAACCGCTTTGAGACGCCCCATCGCACCACGGTGGAATCGGGCAACAACTGGGTGCGCCTGAACGAACCCGGTCGCACGCACCTGCGCGGCGGCCAGCTGCGCAGCGAGGTGGAGCTGCTGGCGGAGCTGGCCCACCGGCTGCTCGGCGATTCGCCGATCGCCTGGCGCCGCCTGCACGACAGCGCCTACGTGCGCGAGCTGATCGCCCGCACCGTGCCCGGCTACGGCCCCCTGGCCGGCATCGATCAGAGCCACCGCGAGTTCGAGGTGCAGGGCCGGGTGCTGCACGAACCCCACTTCGCCACCGCCAGCGGCCGCGCCCGCCTGGCGCCGGTGCCCCTGCCCGAGCTCACCCTGCCGGGGCCGGAGCACTTCGGCGGCCTGGCTGCCGGCGAGGCGGGGCTGGTGCTCAGCCTGATCACCGCCCGCAGCTACGGACAGCACAACACCGTCGTCTACAAGCCGGGCGACAGCTACCGCGGCATGCCGCACCGGAACACGATCCTGATGAACCGCAGCGACCTGGAACGCGCCGGCCTGTGGCCTCACCAGCGCGTGACGGTGCAGGGGGAGGCGGGCCGCCTCGAGGCGATCGAGATCATCCCCGGCGAGATCCGCGCCGGCGCGGCGCTGATGTTCTATCCGGAGGCCAACGGGCTGATGCGCGCCGTCTGTGATCCGCGCAGCGGCACGCCGGCGTTCAAGCGGGTGCCGGTGCTGGTGCGGGCGGGCTGAGGATCCCATGGCGTCTCCATTCACGATCCGGCCCCTCACCAGCGCCGACATCGCCACCGTGACCGGCTGGGCCCGGCGGGAGGGCTTCGCCCCGGGAGCGGGCGATCTGAGCATCTACCGTCAGACCGACCGGCAGGGGCTGTGGCTGGGCTGCCTGGGGGAGGAGCCGGTGGGATGCATCGCCGGGGTCCGCTACAACGCCGCCTACGGCTTCATCGGTCTCTTCCTGGTGGTGCCGCAGCAGCGGGGCCGTGGCTTCGGTGTGAGCCTGTGGCGCCATGCCCTGCAGCACCTGGCGGATCTGCCCTGCATCGGCCTGGAGGCGGCGCCGGATCGGATCGATGACTACGCCGGCTGGGGGTTCGCCCCCGCCTCGCCCACCATCCGCTGGCAGCGCGACTCCGACAACGTCCCGGCAGGGACCCCAGGCGCCACAGGCCCCGCCCTGGCCACCGCCGCAGCCACCCGCGCCGGGCCGCCGCTCGCTCTGGGCCAGGTTGCGGCGGCCGAACCGGCCTGGTGCCTGCTGGAGGGCAGCGCCATTCCGGAGGCGGCCGTGCAGCGCTTCGATGCCCAGCGGGAGCCCTCCCCCCGGCCCCATTTCCTGCACCAGTGGCTGCAGCATCCGGCCGGTTCGGTCCTGGCCCTGCTGGATCGCCAGGGCCGCTGCCGCGGCTTCGGCCGCATCCGACCCTGTCTGCTCCGCGATGGCGAGGGATGGCGCATCGGGCCGCTGCTGGCCGACGATCCCGCGGTGGCCGGCGCCCTGCTGCAGGGGCTGCTGCAGCGCCATCCCGGGGTGGTGCTGATCGATGTGCCCGGCGCCAATCTCCAGGCGGCGCCGCTGCTCGAGCCGCTGGGGTTCCGGTCCGTCTCGCGCACGCTGCGCATGTACCGGGGGCCGGCTCCGCGGGCGACCCTCGCCGAGGTCTACGGCCTGGCCTGTCTGGAGCTGGGCTGAGGCGCGGCTGGATCCCCGAGCCGCGTGGTCGCGGCCGGCCATGGCATCTCCTCCGGCCGGTTCACGTTGCGGGCGACCCGGGGATCCAGGGGCACCATCCGGTGGGGATGGGCCTCCAGCCAGGTCTGCAGGCGCCGTTCCCCGCCCGCCACCGCCGCTGACAGGTGCCGCCGCAGGTCGGGCGGCGCCGGGTAGACGCCCAGCAGTGGTTGGGGCCGGCAGCCGTCGTGGGCGAGCTGGATCATGCCGGGTTCGGCGTCGCTCGCCGATCGCAGGGTCTCCAGGGCCGCGGCGGTGAGCGCCGGCATGTCCACCGGGCAGAGCAGCAGCCGCTCACCAGGGTGGTGCTCCAGCAGCCGGTGCAGCGCCAGCAGCGGACCTTCCCAGGGCGGTGGCTCGGCGATCGCCACCAGAGCCGCCGCTCCCGCCGTGCCGACCCCGCTGACGCTGTCGGCCCAGGCCCGGGCCAGCGCCCGATGCCGCGGGTGGCGGCTGAGCAGCGTGATCGGCAGCTGCAGCTGGCCCAGCAGACCCAGGGTGCGCTCCAGCCAGGTGCCGCCCTCCGGGTGCGGCAGCAGGGCCTTGTCCCGTCCCATCCGCCGGCTCTCGCCGCCGCTGAGCAGGCAGGCGCGCAGGGGCGGCGGGGCTGGGCTGCGGTGGGTCTGGGCGGGCACAGCGTTCTGTAGCAACGGCGTCCGGTGCTCGGGCAGGTGCTCCATAGGGTCCGCTCGCTCCTGTCTGCACGCTGTCGGTTTCGCCATGGCCCACTCCCCCTATGCCGCCACGCTTCTGGCCGCCAAGCGCCGCCTCGGCCTCAGCTTCGCGGATCTGGGCGCCCGGCTGGGGGTGGATGAGGTCTGGATCGCCAGCCTGATCCACGGCCAGGCCACCGCCAGCCCGGAGGAGGCGCAGACCCTGCTGGCGGCCCTGGAGCTGGTGGGCACGGCGGATGCCGAGGGCCTGCTGGCCCAGCTCACCACCTACCCGATCAAGGGGGCCCTCGATCCGGTGCTGCCCACCGATCCGCTGCTGTATCGCTTCTACGAGATCCTGCAGGTCTACGGCCTGCCGCTCAAGGATGTGATCCAGGAGAGGTTCGGCGACGGCATCATGTCGGCCATCGACTTCTCGCTCACGGTCGATAAGCAGGCCGATCCCAGGGGCGATCGTGTGGTGGTGACGATGAACGGCAAGTTTCTGCCGTATGGCAAGTGGTGAGGGCCGTTTCCGGGGTGTTCCCGGGTCAGCCCGTCAGGAGCTGAGCAGGCGATCCAGCGACACAAACCGGTAGCCACGCTCCCGCAGGACTGGCACCACCAGGCGCAGCAGCTCGATCGTGGCCGGCAGGGTGTCCGGCCGGTCGTGCAGCACCAGGATGGCGCCGGGATGGACGTTGCTGAGCACGAACCAGCGCATCCAGCCCAGCGGTGGGTGGACGGTGTCCCACGGGAAGACCGATCCCAGCACCGGCCGATAGCCCCGGGCAGCAACGCTGCGGAGCATCGAGGGGCGTATCCAGCCGCCACCCGGTCGGAACCAGCGCAGCACCAGCCTGGCCGGGGCGGCGGCGCTCCGGATCCGGTCGGCGGCCTGATCGAAGGCCTGGCGGAAGGATGCGGGTGCCAGGCGGGCCGAAACACTGTCTTCCTGCATGTGGTGGCCGATGCCATGGCCGTCCGCCAGGGCCCGTTCCAGATAAGCGGGATGGCCCCGATTCAGGTGGCCGCCGATCACGAACAGGGTGGCCGGCACCTGCAGCTCCCGGAGCAGGTCCAGCAGCGCCATGCTGCCGGGCTGAATCCGGCCAGGGGATTCCGGGCTTGGCCCGTCATCGATCGTCAGGGCCAGTTCCCGGCGCCGGCTGTCGCCGCAGAAGATCACGCCCGGCAGCAGGGGCCGGAGCAGATGCCGCGCCAGCCACGAGGGCCGTAGCAGCACCACCAGCCCCAGGGCCAGCAGCGCCAGAGCCGGCAGAGCCGGCAGCAGTGTCGGCCCGGGGATGGCGAAGCGCATTGATAGAGGCGGCGGGATCGGTCTTCAGGCTGCCGGGCTGCGGCCGGTCTGCGGGGCGCCAGGATTCGGCTGCGTCGGTCGTTGCCGCCGGGCCCGCGGCTGGCCAGGCGGCGCGGCGGCTGTGCTCTTCTCACCCCTGGTTGGTAGCGGTTGCCACCGGGGCACGCCGCCGTGCGGCGCTGCAATGGGGCCCGCCGCCCCGGCTCCCTGAGCAGCACCATCGCCCAGCCCGCCGCCGTCACCGCCGCAGACGCCACCACCGCCGCAGACGTCGCAGCCACAACCATCGGGCCTGCCGCCGCAGACGTCGCAGGCGCAACCGACGTGGCCGCCGCCGCCGTCTCTGCCGCCGCAGCGACCCCCGCCAGCGCGGCCCGCGCCCAGTGCCCCTACTGCGGCGTGGGCTGTGGCCTGGAGCTGAAGCCGCCGGCGGCGGACGCGGATCCCGCCTGGACGGCCCGCGGCGATCGCCATCACCCCTCCTCCCACGGCCAGGTCTGCATCAAGGGGGCCACGGTGGGGGAAACGCTGCACCACAACCGCCTCACCACGCCCCTGTGGCGCGAACGGCTCGATCAGCCCTTCGCGCCGATCCCCTGGGATCGCGCCTTCGATCTGCTCGTCCAGCGCATCCGGGCCACCCTCGCGAGCCAGGGGCCTGACGGCCTGGCGATCTACGGCTCCGGCCAGTTCCTCAGCGAGGACTACTACGTGGCCAACAAGCTGCTCAAGGGGGCGCTGGGCAGCAACAACTTCGATGCCAACTCCCGGCTGTGCATGAGCTCGGCGGTGGCCGGCTACACGCGCAGCCTGGGCTCCGACGGCCCTCCCTGCTGTTACGACGACCTCGATCTGGCCGACCTGGTGCTGCTGATCGGTACCAACACCGCCGACTGCCATCCGGTGCTGTTCCAGCGCCTGCTCAAGCGCAAGCGCAAGTGCAAGGAGGCCCTGCGGCTGGTGGTGGTGGATCCCCGCCACACCGCCACCGCCGAGGCGGCGGATCTGCACCTGCCGATCCGGCCCGGCACCGATCTGGTGCTGCTCTGCGGTGTGGGGCATCTGCTGCTCGAGCTGCAGGCCCTCGATCAACCGTTCATCGCCGCCCACACGGAGGGCTACGCCGCACTCGAGGCGCTGTGGCGCCGGTGGACGCCGCCGCGGGTGAGCGATCTCTGCGGCATCGCCGAAGCCGACCTGCGCCTGCTGGCCCGTTGGTGGGCCGAGGCCGCCGGCGTGCTCAGCCTGTGGTCGATGGGGGTGAATCAGAGCCGCGAGGGCACCGCCACCGTGGCCGGCATCATCAATCTGCACCTGGTGAGCGGCCAGATCGGTCGGCCCGGCGCCGGCCCCTTCTCGCTTACGGGACAGCCCAATGCCATGGGCGGCCGCGAGGTCGGCGGCCTGGCGCAGCTGCTGCCGGGCTACCGCAGCGTGGCCAACCCGCAGCATCGCGCCGAGGTGGAGCGCCACTGGGGCTTCGCGCCGGGGTCGATCGCGCCGGAGCCGGGGCTGGCGGTGTGGGAGCAGATCGAGGCGATGGAGCGCGGCGAGCTGGGCCTGTGGTGGGTGGCGGCCACCAACCCGCTGGTGAGCATGCCCTCGCTGGATCGGGTCAGGGCCGCCGCCGCCCGCTGCCCCCTGGTGGTACTCAGCGAGGCCTACGCCGGTACCGAGACCGCCGCAGTGGCCCATCTGCTGCTGCCGGCGGCCCAGTGGAGCGAGAAGAGCGGTGTGATGACCAACTCCGAGCGGCGCGTCACCCTCTGCCCGGCCTTTCGCGAGCCCCCCGGTGAGGCCCGTCCCGACTGGGCGATCTTCGCCGAGCTCGGGCGGCGCCTCGGCTTCGTCCCGCAGTTCAGCTACGGCTCGGCCGCCGAGGTGTATGCCGAATTCACGGCGCTCACCGCCGGGCGTCTGTGTGATCTGAGCGGTCTCAGCCATGCCCTGCTGGCGGAGCACGGCCCGCAGCAGTGGCCCTTCCCCGCCGGCACCGCCCCCGGCGGCGGCCAGCCGCGCCTCTACGGCCCGGAGACCCCCTGGCCCGGTGCGGCCCCCGGCCAGCGCTTCCCCACGGCCAGCGGCCGGGCCCGGCTGCTGGCGGAGCCCCCCCTCGGCCTGGCGGAACCCCCCTGCGCGGTCTATCCGCTGGTGCTCACCGTGGGCCGCTATCTGGGTCACTGGCACACCATGACCCGCACCGCCCACGTCGCCCGGGTGGTGAAGCAGCACCCCGGGCCGTTGCTGGAGGTGAACCCGGAGGATGCCGACCGCCATGGTCTGGTGGATGGCGAGGAGGCGGAGGTCAGCTCCCGCCGCGGCAGCCTGACGGCCCGGGTGCAGGTGAGCGCCCGGATCCGCCCCGGCACCGTGTTCCTGCCGATGCACTGGGGCGCCAGCCAGCCCGAGGCCTGCGAGGCCAACCGGCTGATGCACGAACAGGCCTGCGACCATTCCAAGCAGCCCGAACTCAAGGCCGCGGCGGTACGGGTCCGGCCCGCCGCCGGCGGCACTGCGGCAGCCAGCTCCTGAATCACTCCAGCAGCGATGCCGGGCGGTGGGGCGCTGCGGTCTGGATGCGGCCCGCGCTCTGGTCCCTCCTCAGCCTTCCACCAGCGCCGGCGCGATCCGCAGGGTCCGCAGCGGCCCGTTGTCCTGCACCACCAGCCCCTGATCGCGCCAGCGCGAGAGCTGGCGGGTCACGGTGACCCGGGTATGGCCGCTCAGCTCGGCCAGATCGGCATGGGTGAGGCGGAGCGGCAGCTCATACCAGGCGCCCCGGCGCCGACCCAGGCGCTGCACCAACAGCTGCAGCAGGGCGGTGATGCGTTGCTCGGCCTCACCGAGACGGCGGATGATCAGCAGGTCGACGGTCCACTCGTGCAGGCTGCTGGCCCCGACCGGTGGCAGGGCCGGGCAGCCCGATTCCAGCTGGGTCGGCACCAGGGCCTGCAGGTGCAGCCGACCGTTGCGCAGCAGGTCGAGCGGCAGGTGGTCACCGGTCTGCAGGTAGCCGAGGGTGATCGTGTCGGCGTCCAGAGCGTCCTCGTCGGGGCTCGAGAGCGCCACGCGCACCAGGCCGGCGGCGATGATCAGGCAGCTGTCGCGTTGCAGCAGCTGGGCATCCAGCAGCATGGTGTGGCCCGCCCGGATGCGGAGGCTGGTGGGGGCGGGCATGCGCTCAGTCCTCGTCATGGGCATGCCGGCGATAGAGAAAGTCCATGGCGTGATTCCGCAGCTGGCCGTAGCGCGCGTCCTGCTGGATGGTCTCGTAGTCGCGCGGACGTTCGAACGGAACCTCGAGGATTTCGCCGATCGTGGCCGAGGGGCCGTTGGTCATCATCACGATCCGGTCGGCGAGGAACAGGGCCTCATCGATGTCGTGGGTGATCATCAGCACCGTGGGTCGCTGCTCCCGCCAGATCGCCAGCAGTTCCTCCTGGAGCTCCTCCTTGGTGATCGCATCGAGGGCTCCGAACGGTTCATCGAGCACCAGCACCGCCGGGTTCACGGCCAGAGCCCGGGCGATCGCCACCCGCTGCTTCATGCCGCCGGAGATCTGGCCCGGCCGTTTGTGCGCCGCCTCGCTCAGATGCACCATCTCGAGATGGTGATCCACGACGTCGCGGCGGCTGCCGGCGTCGAGGTCCCGTCGTGCTGCCTTCACCGCCAGTTCCACGTTCTGGCGCACCGTCATCCAGGGCAGCAGCGAATAGTTCTGGAACACCACCATCCGGTCGGGGCCAGGCCCCTCGATCGGACGGTTGTCCAGCTTCACCTCGCCGCGGCTGGGCTGGAGAAAGCCCGAGACCATGTTCAGCAGGGTGCTCTTGCCGCAGCCGGAATGCCCGATCACGCACAGAAATTCGCCCTGGGCCACGGTCAGGTCGATGTCGCGCAGGGCTTCGAACGGGCCGCGGCGGGTCTGGAACACCTGGCCCACGCCCGTGAACTCCAGGAAGGGGAGGCCCGCCGCGGCCGGGCGGTGCAGGGAGCTGGTCATCTCAGGACTGCGCAGGGACGGGGGTCTGGGTCTGGGGGAGTGGCACCACCGCCTGGGGCGGCTGCGGCGCACCGGGCAGGCTGCGCAGATACCCGAGGGGATCGTTCTGGTCGAAGGCGATGCCGTCGGCCAGGGTGAAGGGCCGGTAATCGGGGCGCAGCGGCGCGTAGCCGGCGCGTTCCATCGCCCGGGCGTAGAGGTCGGGTCGGTAGGTCTGGCTGAGCAGTTCCACACGGTTGCTGGGGAACGGACACCAGCCCCAGCGGCTGAACTGTCCGAGCAGCCAGGCACCCTCCGCCGGGTTGGGGATGTGGGCCCGGTCGCTGTGGAAATGGGTGAACCGCATCGGTCCCCCCGTGCCGTCGGCGCGCTCCTGGAACTGGTTGCCCAGGGCGGTCGCGGCCCGGGTGCCGAGCCATTGGGGTTGGCTGAGCACCGTCACCATCGCCTCGCGCTGGAGGACGTTCTCGCAGACTTCGGCCGCCTGCATCAGTCCGGCGCAGAGGGCCAGCAGGGCCTCGCCATGGCGGCTGGCCCAGGTTTCGTGGCAGAGCAGCACCTTCTCCGGGTGCCCCGCCCAGATCTCCCGATCCGTGGCCAGCACCCGTCCCTGACGCTCCTGCACCGCCTCCGCCACCCGGTAGCGCCCGGCGATGAAGCCATCGATCCGTTCGTTGCGCAGGCAGGCCTGCATCGTCACCGGCGCCATCGGTTCGAACTGCACGTGCTCCTCGGGATCGATGGCGCCATCGGCCAGCCAATGGCGCAGCAGCAGCTCGGCGAGTCCCCGCCGCTGCGGCACGGCCACGGTGAAGGGCCGCTGCCGCCCGAGGATCCACTGCCGCAGGCTGGCGCGGTCCTCCACCCCCTGGGCTGCCACCGCCTCGGCCAGGCAGAGGGCATTGCCGTTGCGGCTCACCGTCATCGGCGTGACCGCCGGCCAGGGGGTGGCGCCGTCGAGGCCCAGGCTCAGTCGCAGGGGGCTGGTGGCGGGGGCGATCGCCGCATCCAGCCGCCCCTCGCGCAGGGCCAGCTCCAGGCGCTCCCAGGTCGCGAAGGACACCGGGCTCACCTGGACGGCGGCGGGATCGAACAGACCCCGCTCCAGTGCCATCGCCAGGGGCGCCACATCCAGACCGGGCAGGTAGCCCAGGCGCACCAGCGTCGGAGCGGCCGCGGTTCCCTGCCGGCCACGCCCGGCGGTGCTGGCGGCGCTGGCCGGAGGCGCGGCCGCCTGACGCTCGAGGGTGGTGCGGCGCTGGCGCAGGCGCCGCTGCTGCTGCAGGAAGCTGATCAGTTCGCTGCGCAGGGAATAGAACTCCGGATGGTCCATCACCTCCAGGCGCTGGCGCGGCCTGGGGAACGGCACCCTGAGGATCTGGCCGATGCCGGCTTCCGGACCGTTGGTGAGCATCACCACCCGGTCGGAGAGCAGCAGCGCCTCATCGACATCGTGGGTGACCATCACCGTGGTGAGGCCGGATTCCTGGCAGAGCTGCATCAGCTGCTGCTGCAGATTGCCGCGGGTGAGGGCGTCGAGAGCCCCGAACGGTTCATCGAGCAGCAGAAGCCGCGGCCGGATTGCCAGAGCCCGGGCGATCGCCACCCGCTGTTTCATGCCGCCGGAGAGTTCGGCCGGCAGGCGCTCGGCGGCGGCGCTGAGCCCCACCATCGCCAGGTGGCGATCGACGATCTCCCGCCGTTCTTCCGCCCCGCGGTCGCCCATGACCCGGTTCACGGCCATCGCCACGTTCTGGCGCACCGTCATCCAGGGCAGCAGCGAATAGTTCTGGAACACCACCATGCGATCCGGACCGGGATCGCTGATCTGGCGTCCGTTCATCAGGATGCCGCCGCTGCTGGCCTGGGTCAGACCCGCCAGCAGGTTGAGCAGGGTGCTCTTGCCGCAGCCGGAGTGGCCGATCAGCGAGATGAATTCCCCTTCGTTGATCTCCAGGTCGATGTCCTTGAGGGCGACGTAGTGATCGCCGTTGCCCAGGGAGAAGACCTGGGTGACATCGTCGACGGTAAGGAAGGCGGCCATCTCAGGACCCTCCCTTGGCGATCAGGCGGCCGGCCCAGGCCACCAGGCGATCGAGGGCAAGGCCGACCAGGCCGACATAGAGAATGGCCAGGATGATCTGGCTGGAGCTGTTGTCCCCTCCGGCGTTGTAGGCATCCCAGATGAAATAGCCGATGCCGCCATCGGCCTTCAGCATCTCGGCGGCGACGATCGCCAGCCAGGCCAGGCCGACGGAGATGCGCAGGCCGGTGAACACGTAGGGCACCGTGGCCGGAATCACGATGTTGCGGATGTAATCGAATTTGCCGAGGCGCAGCACCCGGGCCACATTGGTGTAATCCTGTGGAATCTCACGAATGCCGACGGCCGTATTGATGATGATCGGCCAGATTGCCGTGATGAAGATCACGAAAATGGCTGAGGTGTTGGCATCCTGAAACACCATCAGTGAAATCGGGAACCAGGCCAGCGGCGGCACCGTGCGCAGCACCTGGATCACCGGGTCTAGCCCCTTGCCCACGAAGCGATTGAGCCCGAGCAGTCCACCGATGGCGATCCCTACAATGGCCGCCAGGCCATAGCCCAGGGCCACCCGCTGCAGCGAAATGGCGATCTGCCAACCCAGACCCTTGCTGGTGCCGCCATCGTCAAAGAAGGGCTGGCTGATGTAGGGATCCCAGGTGTCGGCGATCACGTTCACCGGCCCGGGCAGCCGGCTGACGCCGAGGGCCAGCGACAGCATCTGCCACACCAGCAGAAAGGCGCCGATGCAGATCAGATAGGGGAGGAACGCGCGCACGGCGGGGCTCAGGCGCCGCTGCCCGGCAGGGCGCCGCGGCCGGACGGACGTGGTGGTGGTTGTCATGTCGGAGTGCGTGGGCCCAGCCATGGCCAACCCCTGAGGGCGCCATGGCGGGCCGGATGATCGGGAAATGGGTGCTGGGGCGTGCGGGCGTCAGGCCATCGCCTTGATCTTGAGGCTGTCGAGGTAGGCCTTGGGATCGGCCGGATCGAACACGGTTCCGTCGAAGAACGTCTCCTTGCCCCGTGAGTCGCTGGCGGGGATGTCCTTGGAGCGGCCGATGGCTGCAGCGGCCTCCTTCCACAGGTCTGCACGGTTCACCTTGTTCACCAGGGCGTCGATGTCGGTATCGGCCGGCAGGTAGCCCCAGCGCATGTCCTCGGTCACGAACCAGGCGTCGTGGCTCTTGAAGGGGAAGGAGGCGTTGCTGTCCCAGAACAGCATCCTGTGAGGGCTGTTCTTGACCTCACGACCATCGCCATAGTTGACCTCGCCGGCCAGGCGGGGCTTGATGTCGGCGACGTTGGCTTTGATGTATTTGTCCTTGGCGATGATCTCGCACATCGCATCGAGGTTGGCCGGATCCTGGCACCAGATCTGGGCTTCCTGAACGGCCATCAGCAGGGCCTTGGCCGCCTTGGGATTCTTGTCCACCCAGTCGGCGCGCATCGAGAAGGATTTCTCAGGGTGCTTGTTCCACAGCTCGCCGGTCTGAGCCACGGTGTAGCCCAGCTTCTTGTTCACCAGGCGCTGGTTCCACGGCTCGCCCACGCAGAAGAGGTCCATGGTGCCGGTCTGCATGTTGGCCACCATCTGCGGCGGCGGGATCACCACCAGGTCGGCATCCTTGTTGGGATCGACGCCATTGGCTGAGAGCCAGTAGCGCATCCACAGGTCGTGGGTGCCGCCGGGGAAGGTCACGGCCGCCTTGATCTTGCGGCCCAGGCTCTTGCTGCCCTTGACCAGTCCCTCCCGGTTGTCGATCGTCAGCTTCTCGTCGAGCAGGTCCTTGGAGGCGCTGATCGCCTGGCCCTGGGTGTTGAGCCGGGCCAGGGTGTACATCGGCAGCGGCTGCTTGCTCTTGGTGATCTTGCCGGCCGCCAGCAGCAGGGGCATCGGCGAGAGGATGTGGGCTCCATCGATGCCGCCCCTGGCACCTCCCAGCTCCAGGTTGTCGCGGGTGACGGCCCAGGAGGTCTGCTTCACCACCTTGACCTCGGGCATGCCGTGCTTGGCGAAGAAGCCCTTCTCCTTGGCGATGATCAGCGGGGCACTGTCGGTCAGGGCAATGAAGCCCAGGGTCACGCCATTCACCTCCGGCGCATCCGCACCTTTGGCGGTGGAGCTGCTGCTGGTGGTGGATCTGTTGCCGCCGCAGGCGGCGAGCCAGAGGGCGCCAGCGGCTGAACCGGTGGCGGTGATCAGGAAGCGGCGGCGTGAAACGTTGGACATCGGTGGGGCTGCAGGCAACAACACAGCCGCTCCGGTCGGGTGGATCCCGACCGGAGCGGCATAGGCGGATGGAGCGCACTGGCGGGGCGAACGGTGGCCGCCGCGCAGGCACTGAAGTTGGCGCATCAGCTGACCAACGAGCCAAGAAGACCACGCGGCCCTGTGGATGGTGCGTCGCCGTTGCTACGGAACCGCCGCTTCCCTGGTTCGTTCGGCTACAGAAGGGCCCTGAATTCGGCCAGGGCCCGCGGCAGGTTGCGGTGTTCATGGCCCGGGTGGCTCAGCTTCACCAGCGCGAAGCGCTCCAGCTCGCTCAGCGACTCCCAGAAGCCCGGCCGCAGGCGCAGGCCCAGCTGATCGCAGGACTGCCGCAGCCGCTCGGGCAGCACCTCGCCCTGCTGCCAGTCGCAGCCGGTGGCCGGTTCCAGGGTCCCGGCGGGACCCTGCGGCAGCGCACGGGAGCGTTCGAGCAACCACCGGCGCAGGTCGTCGATCGCCTCGGGTGCATCCCCCCAGGCCAGCAGCCGCTGCCGTTCGTCGGCACCCAGACCATTCCAGTGCACCAGCTTGAGCTTCACCCCGGCCAGATCGAGCTTGCGCCGCACCGCCATCGGGATGCAGCGCAGATCCGCCGTGAAGTCGGCTTCGAAGGCGAAGCAGTGGTCGGGTCTCATGACGGTTCCAGGGCGCATCGCAGGGTGTCCAGCTGCCGCAGCCCGGCTCGGCACTCCAGCAGGGCACCGGCCTGCCGCAGCGCGGCGGTGAGGTCGTCGTGGGCGCCGGCAAACCACAGGTAGACCCCCACGTTCCACTGCAGCGCCTGGGCCAGGGGGCCCTGGCGCTGCAGCGCCAGCAGGGCCTGTTCGCCCCAGCTCTCCAGATCGCTGAAGGGGGCGTCATCGCCGGCGAGTCCGTGATCGCTGGCGTTCAGCAGGATCCGCTGCGGCGTGCCCTGCTGCAGGCGGGAGCAGATGGCCGCCCGGCTGCGCGGCAGGTCGGTGGAGCCCTCCAGGCCCTTGACCAGCAGCGCGTCGCCTTCACCGCTGAGCTGCAGGGCCTCCCAGGCCCGGCTTTCGGTGGGTGGATGCACGAAACCGCTCACCAGCAGGTGGTCGCCCTGATGGGGGCTCCAGAGCAGCTCGAGGCTGGCCAGCGGCGGCCGTTTGCCGATCTCATCGCGGATGCGGACCAGGCGTTCGGCCGCCGGGAAGTGCAGCGGCTGGTGGGTCAGGGCGAGCTGGTGCTCCTGCAGCAGGCTCTGCAGCCGCTGCAGCGCCAGCGGTCGCCAGTCGAGGCCGAGGGCCGCGAACAGCTCAGCCAGGGTCACGCCGTACTTCACGGGCATCGGCTCCCCTCCGTGCAGCACCACCGGGATGCCGTTGGCGCTGAGCACCAGGGCCACCAGGGGCAGCAGAGGTGCCGTGCGGCTGCGGCCGTCGTAGGGCACCCCGAAGCAGAGGGGGCGCCGATCGGTCGGCTGCAGCCGGGGCCCGTGCCGCCGGTAGCTGTCGAGCATGCCCGCCAGTTCGATCGGCTGGGGTCGGCGCATGCGGTGGGCGATCAGGAACGCCCCGACCTGGGCATCGCTGGCTTCGCCGCTGAGCATCAGATCCAGGCTCTCCCGCGCCTCCTCGCGGGTCAGGCCCGTGCTGGTGTGCTCACCGCTGCCGACCTTCGCCAGCAGGTCGCGGAACCGGGCGGCCGTCGCTCCCAGGGCCTGCGCCTGCCTGCGCCGCCGCTGCTCCAGCAGTCCCCCTGTGCCTGCCGCACCCGGTTTTCGTAGCGGTTGCAACACGAAACCGGCCTGTCGCTGGCGACATTGTCCACCATGTCTCAATCCGCGATGGCGATGGCACCCGCAGCGGCGGAATCCGAAGCCCGGCTCAGCAAGATCGAGCAGGCGAAGGCCGAGCGCTCCGGGCTGGACCTGGCGCCACGGCTGGCCGATCTGGCCGCCGCAGGCTGGGAGACCCTCGATGAGGCGGATCTCACCATTCGCCTCAAGTGGCTCGGCATCTTCTTCCGGCCGGTCACCCCGGGGCGGTTCATGGTGCGTCTGCGCCTGCCCAACGGCGTGATCAGCGCCGATCAGCTTGAGGTGCTGGCCGAGGCGGTGGACCGCTGCGGCGCCGAGGGATCGGCTGACATCACCACCCGCCAGAACCTGCAGCTGCGCGGTCTGCTGCTCGAGGACATGGCGCCGCTGATGCAGGCCATGGAGGCGGTGGGTCTCACCAGCCGTCAGTCGGGCCATGACAATCCGCGCAACATCACCGGCAACCCCCTGGCCGGCCTCGATCCCGAGGAGTTCATCGACACCCGGCCGCTGGTGGCGGCGATCCAGGCGCGGCTGCTGGCCGATGACGCGCCCCGCAACCTGCCCCGCAAGTTCAATATCGCCGTGGGCGGCGCCCCGGACAGCTTCCTGCTGCACAACGACCTGGCCTTCCTGCCGGCCGATCGCGAGGGTGAGCTCGGCTTCACCGTGATGGTGGGCGGATTCTTCTCGGCCCAGCGCAACGCCCTGGCGATCCCGCTCGGCCTCTGGCTGCGCGCTGAGCAGCTGCCGGCCTTCAGCCTGGCGGTGCTGCGGCACTTCGAGCGCTGCGGCAACCGTCAGGCCCGCAACAAGAGCCGTCTGATGTATCTGGTCGATGAGCTCGGCCTCGATGGCTACCGCGCGGCGGTGCTGGAGGCGTTCACGGCGATCGGCGGTGAAGCGTTCCCCCACGACGGCTCCCACCGCGTCCACCGGGCCCCCCGCTCCGGCCTGGGGGTCAATCCCCAGCGGCAGGCCGGGCTCAGCTGGGTGGGGCTGTGCGTGCCGGTGGGGCGGCTGGATGCCGCCGCGATGGCCGAGCTGGCGCGGCTGGCCCGCACCTATGGCAACGGCGAGCTGCGGCTCACCGAAGCCCAGAACGTGCTGATCGCCCATGTGCCCGAGGAGCGGCTTGAGGCGCTGCTGGCCGAGCCCCTGCTCCAGCGCTTCCGCCCCGACCCCGGGCCGTTGCTGGCCGAGGCGGTGAGCTGCACCGGCAACCGGTACTGCAGCTTCGCGCTGATCCCCACCAAGACCACCGCCCAGGCCGTGGTCGAGGAACTCGACCGGCGGCTGGAGCTCTCCCATCCGGTGCGCACCCACTGGACCGGCTGCCCCAACGCCTGTGGTCAGCCCTACATGGGGGAGATCGGGTTGATGGGGGCCAAGGCCCGCCACGAGGGCGCCATGGTGGAGGCGGCCAAGATCTTCCTGGGCGGCGACATGGGCGCCGAGCCGCGGCTGGCGGAGCTGCACGACAAGGGGGTGCCCCTCACCGCCCTGACGGATTCGCTCGAGCAGCTGCTGGTGGAGCGTTTCGGGGCCCGCCGCCGCTCCCTGGCGGCATGACCACTGGGGTCGTAGCCCTGGCAGGGTGGTGAGGACGCTGGGCGGCGGGTCCGTGGATTGCAGTGATTCCCGGCAACGCCAGCGGGGTTCCGGCACCGACTCCAGCCGGTATCCGGGCCCGCCGTTGCCGCCGCCCGCCCATCCGGAACGCTGGCAGCGCCTGCAGCAGCTGCGGCGCGGCCAGCTGCCGCTGGATCCCTGGCTCGAGGCCCTCCGCAGCGGTGCCCAGCCCCCGGACCCCGAGCTGCTCGCCGCCCTCTGGCGTCGGCTGGATCGCTCCAGCATCGAGTGCCTGCTGGGCGATGCCGATCGGCTGGACGCTCCGGGCCTGCTCCAGGCGCTCCGGGGCGAGCTGGCGGAGCTGGCGGCTGATCAGCGGGTCCAGCAGGCCTGGCTCGAGCCTCTGCTCGCGCACCTCGGCCCGCAGTCCGCCATGGATCAGCCCGCCTGGCTGGAGCTGGTGGGCCATTTCCGCGATTCCCGGGTGGCAGCCCTGCTGCGCCGGGCCCTGCGCTCTGCGGCGCTGCCCCAGGAGGCCCGGGCGGCCCTGCTGCCCCTGCTGGGCTGGCAGCGCCAGGCGCAGGACGGCGAGCTGCTGCTGAGCCTGGCCTGTGCGCCGGGGCCGCTGCTGCTGCGGCGCGCGGCCCTCGAGGCGCTGAGCGTGGGGCTGTCGGCCTGGCCGCCGCAGCCGCTGACCCAGGGGCTGCGGCTACTGGCCGGCGATCTCGATGAGGGGCTCGCGGCGGCGGCGATCGATCTGCTGGCCCGTCTTCCCCACGGACAGCAGGCGCTGATGGAGCTGCGGCAGCGCCCCCTGGCACCATCGGTGGCCGCCCGGCTGCAGCGACGCCTGCGGCATTCGCCCCTGGTGCTGGTGGTGCATGGCCGCCAGGGGGGCCTGATTCCCGAGGGGCTCCGCAGCTTCGCCCGCGAGCTCGAGCAGCGCCGTGGCGCGCCAGTGCGGCTCCAGGCCCTCACCACCGCCGCGCCGCCGCTGGATCCGCGCCTGCGGCTGGCCGCCAGCCGGGCCGGCCGGCTCACCGTGGTGCCGCTGCTGCTGCTGCCGGGCGGGCATGTGCGCCACGATCTGCCGCGCCTGGCGGCCGACTGGCGGGCGTGGCTGGCGGCGGAGCCGCCGTTCCCGGCGTCCGCGGCGCCGCCCCAGCTGCGGCTGCTGCCGTTCCTCGGCAGCTGGCCTCTCTGGCAACGGCTGCTGCGCCGACAGCTGGATGCCGCCGCCGGGGATCGCCCCCTGCTGTGGCTGCACCATCCGCTGGAGGGGGTCCTCGGCCAGCGCTTCCTGGAGCACCTGGGCCGGGTCCTGGAGCGACCCGGACGCGCGCTCGCCTTCCAGGCCGAGCCGTCGACCCTGCAGGCTGTGGCGGCGGCGGCGCCGGTGCTGGCACCGCTCACCCTCGCCCCCAACCGGCTCAGTGAATCCCTCAACATGGTGCGGCCCGGGACTGTGACCGAGGTGCTGCCCCCCCTGCTCGATCTGCCCTCCGTGCGCGATTGTCTGCTCACCTGCCTTGAGGCCCTGCCATGACCAGCGGAGGCACGGTGTATCTGGTGGGCGCCGGTCCGGGCGACCCGGATCTGCTCACCGTCAAGGCCGAGCGCCTGCTGCGCCGCTGCGATGCCCTCGTCTACGACGCGCTGGTGCCACGCGAGGTGCTGGCGCTGGTGCCGGAAACGGCTGAGACGCATTTTGTGGGCAAGCGCCGCGGCCATCACTCGGTGCCGCAGCCGAGCACCAACGCCGTGCTGGTCGCGCTGGCGTCCCGCCATCGCTGCGTGGTGCGGCTCAAGGGTGGGGATCCGTTCCTGTTCGGTCGCGGCGGCGAGGAGGCGGCGCATCTCGTCCGCCATGGCGTGGCGGTGGAGGTGGTGCCCGGCGTCACCGCCGGCATCGCCGCGCCGGCCTATGTCGGCATCCCGGTGACCCACCGCCGCGCCGGCTCCAGCGTCACCTTCGTGACTGGCCATGAGGAGATCGACAAGGCCCGCCCCGGGGTCGACTGGCGCGGCCTGGCCCGCAGCAGCGACGGCCTGGTGATCTACATGGGGCTGCACAACCTGCCCCACATCTGCGAGGAGCTGATCGCCGGCGGCCTCGATCCGGCCACTCCGGCCGCCGTAGTGCAGCAGGGCACGGTTCAGGGGCAGCGCAGCGTGATCGCGCCGGTGGCGGACCTGGCGCAGGCGGTCGGTGAGGCCGGGCTGGCGTCTCCGTCGATCGTGGTGATCGGCGAGGTGGTCAACCAGCGGGTGCCGGCCTGTGCCCCGGAGCCGGCCGCGGTGGAGATGCCGATCCCGATCCCGATCAGGCCGGAGTGAGGGCTGTCTTCGGCCGGCCGGGGCGACCCAGATGCAGCCGCTGCAGCGTCCAGCCGCGGCGCTGCGGCTGGGGCTGGGGCTGGGGCTGGGGCTGGCGACCCTGCCAGGCCTCGTCCTCGGCGCGCAGGGCCTCGCGATCCTCCGGGTCGATGCCGCTGTAGAGCAGGGCTGTGATCCTGTCGGGATCGATCTCCAGGGCCGCCACCTCCTGCCAGAGCCCCTGGCTGGCGCGATGATCGGCCCGCCGGAACTGGGCGTCCGTGAGCTGGCGCACCAGCAGCAGCACCAGGGCCTGTTGCTTGCTCCGCTGGCAGCGTTCGGATGGGTAGCGCATGCGCTCAGGCCGCGGCATCGGCCCTGGAACTGACGTCCAGGCTACGGAAGGCCGCGCTCCCGGTCGTCGGCAGATGTGCTCATGGCGCTGCCGGCGCGGCGCTGGTCAGGGCCTCGAGGCTGCGCTGCACCAGGCCCTCGGGGGTGTCCGCCGATGGGTTCAGGCTGCTCACCCCCACGCTCACGCGCGAGCGGACCTGGAGCTGGTCCGCCTCCCCCGCGGCGAGCTCCTCCTCCCCGGTGACCGCCGCCGTCATGTAGACCTCGCCCATGGCGGAGCGCAGCGCCTCCGCCAGCCGCCCGGCGTCGTCCGGGCCGCAGCCGATCGCCAGCACCATGAAGCAGTCACCGGTGGGGCGATAGACCTTGTCGGTGCGGCGCAGACGCCGGTGCAGCACCCGGGCGTGCCCCTGGAGCAGCGCATCCCCGGCCCGATGGCCGAACTCGCGGTTGATCCGCTCGATGTCGTCCACCCGCAGCACCAGGGCGCTGATGGCCTCGTGGCTGCGGGCGCAGCGCAGGATCTCCTCGGCCAGGCGTTCGTCGAGGGCCTTGCGGTTGCCGCAGCCCGTCAGCGGATCGGTGCGCAGGAGGTCCCGCAGCGTGGCCCGGGAGCCGCGCAGGTTGGCGTTGGCCTGGCGCAGCTTGCTGCTCAGCCGGTTCAGCTGCAGCAGGCGGTGGTGGATCAGCTGGGCCAGCTCGCGCAGTTCACTCACCGCCGAGAGCTGCAGGGGCGTCATCAGGTCCTCGCCCGCCCGCAGGGGGGGGCAGCACCCGGCCGAATTCCCGTTCGAAGCGCTTGCCCAGCCACAGGCTCGCCGGCCCCGCCAGTGCCAGCACCATCAAACTGACGGCCAGCAGCGTGGCACTCTGCTGCTGCAGCCGCGTGACCACGGGGCGGGCGGGCTCCACCACCTGCACCATCACCGTGCTGCCGTTGGCGGGGTCGCGGTAGAGGCGGCTGTAGCTCCAGTAGCCGTTGACCCACCGGCGCAGCGTCGGCTGGTTGTTCCTCGGAACCAGCATCGCCAGGTCCCGGTGGTGCACATAACTCCGACCGCCGTCGCGGAACTCGGCATCCAGCCGTTTGAACAGGGCCGGATCGGAGCTCAGCACCGAGCCGTCGGCGCCGATGCGCCGGTAGGCCATGGCCTCACCGAGCTGGCGCATCAGCAGCGCCGTGTTCTGGTCGCGGGCCCGGGAGAGGGCCAGGTTCACGGTCTGCAGGCCGTCGAGGGTGCCGCGCTGCACCGCCACCTCCAGCTGGTGGCCGGCCACCAGGCCAATCACCAGGCTCGGCAGGGTGATGGTCAGCAGGGCGAGCGCCACGATCGTGCCCCGCAGCGGGATCCCCGGGCCATGGCCCCGGCGCGAGCGCAGGCCCTGGATCAGGATCAGGGCCCCGAACGCCAGCACGGTGTTCAGCAGGCCGTTGAAGGCCTGCTTCACCGCGGTCACCGCCACATTGGCCGGATCGATCCCCATCACCCCGCCGTAGAACAGGATCACCAGCGGGCAGCCCACCAGCAGCCAGTAGCCGAGGGCGAACAGCACCACCCGCCCGTTGCCGTCGCTGGTGGGGGGGCCGCCGAAGCGGCGCAGGGCCAGCGTGAGCCACAGCATCTCGAGGCTGAAGATCACCACCGCCCAGGGATGGCCCCAGAGGCGCACGGTCTGCAGGGAGGCCAGCAGGGTCATCGGCACGGCCCACCAGCTGCGCCAGAGCAGCAGGGCCAGGATCGGCGGCACCGAACCCAGCAGCAGCTGGATCCCGTAGTAGAGGGGGATCGGCCAGCCGTTGAGCAGAACGGCCAGCCCGCTCAGCAGGGCCAGCCAGGCCAGCCGGGCGCGTCGCTGCCCTGCGGGTGGTGAAGGCTGCGGGTCCATGGCCTTCCGGGGAGAACCCCCAGGATGCCTGCGATCGGCGCTGCCGGAAGGGTGGCGGCGCGCTGGCCGGCGCTCTTGTGCAGAGGCGTGGCTCAGCACGCGGGGCAGGGCATTGGGCCAGAGCGCTGGGTCAGGGCCGTGGGTCAGACAGAGCTCTGGGGCAGAGCCGCGGGTCACAGCTGTGGGTCATAGCTGTGGGGCAGAGCAGAACGGCGGGTCGATGTTGTGGATCGTCCCTAGCCTGCGCACACCCTCGGCCCGCCGCGATGGCCAGTCACCGCCGAAGCCTTCGCCAGGGAGCGCTGGCCTTGGTTGTGGCGGCGCTGGGCGTGCTGGGGGGAGGCTGCCGTGCGTCCGCCGAGCGCGTCGACGTGCCGGTGTCCAACTGGCCCGGGTATGAATACTTTTACCTGGCGGAGCAGCTGGGCCTGTCCCGCCGGCACGGGCTGGACCTGCGTTCGGTGCAGTACGCCGATCCCCAGACGATCGTCCACGCCTACCTGCGCGGCGATGCTCCCCTTGCCCAGCTCACCACGGTCGAGGCGGTGGACCTCTGTTCACGGGTGCCGGATCGCTGCCCGGTCGTGGTGCTGGTGCTCAACGAATCCCTCGGCGGCGATCAGGTGGCGGCCCGCGCCGGCATCGCGGCGATCGAGCAGCTCCGCGGCCGGCGGGTGGGGGTCACCTATTCCACTCTGGGTCCGTATGTGCTCAGCCGCGCTCTCGAGCAGAAGGGTCTCAGCCTGAAGGATGTCGACCTGCGCAACATCAGCCTCGATGCGATGCCGGAGGCCCTGGCCCGCGGCACGGTCGATGCCGTCGCCATCTTTCCGCCCTACAGCGAACGCGCCGCCCGCCAGGAGGGAACCACCACGCTGTTTGACAGCCGCCGGATCCCGGGTGAGATCTTCGATGTCCTGGTGGTCGATCCCCAGTGGCTGCAGCGCAACCGGGCGCTGCTGCCGCCCCTGCTGCGGAGCTGGCAGGCGGCCCACGACGAACGGCGGGCCCATCCGCGGCGCGCCGTGGAGCTGATGGCCCGCCGCGAGGGCCTCACCCCGGCGGAGTTTGAATCCGCTGAGCGGGGGCTGCGTTACTTCAGCCTGCGCCAGCAGCTCCAGCTGCTGGCTCCCGGCGGGCCCCTGGGTGTCTCCATCCGGGGAGTGCGCCGGGTGCAGGAACAGCTGAACCTGGTGAAGCCCGGCAGTCCCCTGCCGCCGGTGAGTCGTGAGGCCCTGAGCGCGGCCCTCCGCTGATCCCCTCCTGTCATGGTCAAGACCGACATCCCCCCCAGCACCAGCGCCACCTCCCGCCGTCTCGTCGGTGCGGTGGCGCTGGCGGTGACCACGATCGTGGCCGCCGGTCTGGCGTTGGTGAAGCTCACTCGCCCGATGAGCGAGCTGCGCCTGGCGATCGTCAGCTGGCCGGGCTACGAATACTTCTATCTCGCCGAGTTGAAGCAGCTGGCCCGCCCCTTCGGCCTGGAGCTGCGCGTGCCCCAGTACGGCTCCCTGATCGATCAGCGCCAGGCCTATGAGCGCGGCGACGTGCAGGCCATGGCGACCACCGTGCCGGAGGCGCTGGCCGTCTGCCATGAGAAGCCGGCCCGCTGCCCGCTGCTGGTGCTGGTGCTCGATGTCTCGAACGGGGCTGACCGGGTGATGGCCCGTGCCCCCCTCAGCCGCCCGGAGCAGCTGCTGGGGCGCCGCGTCGGCCTGGAACGGACGGTTCTGCAGGACTACATCCTGTTGCGCAGCTTCGGCGAGCGCTCCATCGACCTCGCCCGGGATGTCACCCTCGTCTACGACGGGCCGGAAGCCCTGATCCAGAGACTCCGCAACGGTGACCTTGACGCCGTCGTCACCTATCCCCCCCACGACGCTCCCCTGAGCTCCGATCCACGCTTCCAGGCCGTGTTCAGCTCCCGCCAGATCCCCGGAGAGATCGCCGACGTGCTGGCGGTGGACCCGGCCTTCGCCCGCAGCAACCCGGGGCAGGTGAAGGCCCTGGTGCAGACCTGGTGGGCCGCCCGGGATTACGCGCGCCGCCATCCCCAGGAGGCCCGGGACGTGATGGCCCAGCGTCAGCAGATCAGCCCGAGCCAGTACCAGAGCACCGACCAGGGCCTGAGCTACCCGGAGGCCAGGCAGCAGCGCTTCCTGCTGGCTCCGGACGGTCCGGTGATGCGGGCGATGCGGCGCATGGCCCGGCTGATGCGGGCCTCGGGCCGCCTCAGCGGTGAGACGCCCCTGCCGGTGCTGCGTCAGGACTTCCTGCAGCGCTGATGCTCGCCGGGTTCTGGCAACGGCTGGTTCCGTCCTCGCTGCTGCGCGGCAGGGTCGACCAGAACCTGCTGGCGGAGATGCTGGTGGCCGCCACGGCCGCCTCCGCCCTGATGGCCCTGGTCTCCGGGGTGGTGGTGCTCACCCAGGCGGGGCGGCAGCTGCAGCAGGGCTCCAACGCACTCCAGCACCAGCTGAGCGCCAGCCTCACCAGCTACCAGCCGCTCCACAGCGTGCAGCGGGAGCTGCAGGAAGCCACCTCCTCTCAGGCGGTGCTCAAGGCCCTGCTGGTCGATCAGCGCGGCATCGTGCTGGCGGCGTCCAACAACGCTCTGCTGGGTCTGCCCCTGCAGCAGGTGCTGCAGCGGCCCGGCCACAATCAGCAGATTCTCCAGCAGCTGTTCGCCTCCTGCCCATCCGCCTCCTCGCTGCTCTCCTGCCTCAACCGCGATGTGGTGATGTTCCATGGCCCGATCCCCTGGATCGGCGGCGAGGCGGTGGTGGCCATGCATCCCTACCCCCTGGCCCTCGAGGGCGTGGGGCGCTACGGCGATCGGGCCAGCCTGATCACGGTCAGCGATGCGAGGCCCGCCGTGCGCGAGGCCCTCGCTCTGACGCTGATCGTGTTTCTGGCCGGTCTGCTGCCGCTGCTGGCCGGTTGCGTCGGGCTGATGCTGCGCCTGCGCCACCACCTGATCCCCGAGCTGCTGCGGCTGGCCCAGATCGATGCCCTCTCCGGCGTCTACAACCGGGGCGCGTTCCTGGAGACGGCCCGCGAGCTCACCCGCCGCGCCCGCCTCAGCCAGCAGCCGGTGGCGCTGGCGGTGATCGATGTCGATCACTTCAAGCAGATCAACGACACCCACGGCCACGATGCCGGCGATCGGGTGATCTGCCGCGTCGCCGAGCTGCTGCGCTATTCCGTTCGCGCCGACGACCTGGTGGGTCGCCTGGGGGGCGATGAGTTCGTGATCCTGCTGCAGCAGACCGGTGAGACCGCTACCTCGGTGCTGCAGCGCACCCTCGAGATCGTGCGCACCTCCGGCATCGGCATCGAGGCCTCCGAACCGGTGACCATCACCCTCTCGATCGGTGTGGTCTCCACCGATCTGGGGGCCGATCATGAGCTCGAGGACCTGATCAGTGCCGCCGATGCCGCGCTGTACGTGGCCAAGGACCGGGGCCGCAACCAGGTGGTGAACCTGTTGCTGGAGGCCGAGCGCGCCCGCTCGGGTCCGCGCTCCCCGACCAGGATCGGCGAGTGGCAGGTGCGCGGCACCTGAATGCGCCGGGGTGAGGGGGCTGCCGCGGCGGCGGCGCCTGAAGCCACCGTCAGCCCCGGCGCGGTGATCACCTGAGGAACTGGTCTGTGGAAACCGGGGTTCCGTAGCTCATGACACGAACGCCACCCTGGCACCTCGGTTCACTTGGCGCTCCCCTCGGCCCCGGCTCGCCCTGCCATGTCAGCCACCCCCTCCCAGCAGACCTCCCTCGAGCGCGAAAGCCCAGCGATGGCGCCAGGTACGGCGCCGATGTTCGAGTTGATTCCCTACGAGAAGTTCCGCGATACGCCCGCTGTCCGTTTCTTTGACATCACCGTTGCCGAGTCGAATGCCCGCGATCTGGTGATCCATTCCGGGCCGGCTGTCAGCCCCCCGGATGAGGAGAAGACCGGAGCCTGGCAGTTCTATCTGCATCCCCATCAGGAAGACAACCTGCTGGCCCTGCACGGTGGCCGCACCTTCTATCTGGTGAATTTCGGCTGGAATTATCCGTATCACATCGTTCGCCTCGAGACCGGCGGCGACATCCTGCGCATCCCGCCCGGCACCTTCCACCGTTCGGTGTCCGATCCCGATGGCTCGGTGGTGCTCAACCAGGCGGTGCGTGAGGACGGCGCCAACGTGGTGCGCGAGTTCCGCGTTTACAACAGCCGCCTGATTCCGCGGCTGTTCGCTACCACCTTCAAGACGGCGCCCCTGCCCAAGCTGCACGGCGTCAGCTGGTGAGGGGCGCCTCCAGGCGCAGGTCGAGGGTGAGGTCGCCGGGCCGGCGGTAGCCCCGCCAGGGGCTCGCGCCCGCCTCCACCGTGGCGATCGCGTCTGGATCCTCCCGGAAGCGGCGGCCGTCCTCGCTGAGGCGAAAGCCCACAACCGCGTCGGGTCCGGTGAGCACCAGGGGCAGGCCCGTGTGCGGCTCGATCACCGGATGCAGGCAGGGATACAGGCGCTGCAGGCGGTAACGCACCGCCAGCGGCGGTGGTGCGGCGGCCCCGGCAGCGGCAGCAGCATCGGGATCGGCAGTGGCCGGGGCCGGGGCGAGGGGCAGGGGCCGGCCGCCGAGATGCAGGCGCCAGTCCCGCCGCAGGGCCGGGCTGGCCTGGATCTCAAGGCGGCGCAGGGAACCGTCGATGAACCGGCTGGTGAAGCCTCCCTCGCGGGGGAAATCGCAGATCAGCGGCCAGGGTTCCAGGGCCGGCCGGATCTCGAGGCTCGCCTCCCCCTGCTGCCAGCGCAGCAGCGGCGGGAAGCGCCACTCCCAGATTGCGCGGAAGGGGGCGGGATCCAGGGCCAGGCCATCGGCCGCCAGCTCCGCCAGGATCGCCTCCAGGTCGGCCCAGAGCTGGCTGGGCAGCAGCATCCGGTCGTGCAGCTCCGGGCCCCAGTCCCTCAGGCCGGTGGGGCGGTGGCCGGGATCGAGCAGGTGCGCCGCCAGGGCGCTCCACAGCAGGGCCACCGCGGCGCTCCATTCCACCCGGGGCAGGCTCTCGAGGGCCCGGAACTCCACCAGCCCGAGGCAGCCCGCCGGGGTGCCCGGATTCCAGAACTTGTCGACGCTGACCTCGCTGCGGTGGTTGTTGCCGCTGCGGTCGGCGTGCAGATGGCGCAGGGTCTCGCCGATCAGCCAGCGGTGGTCGTCGCCGGTGGCGGCCCTGGCCTCGGCCTGCTCCAGAGCCCGGTAGGCCAGTTCCAGCTCCACGATCTCGCCGGCGGCCTCATCGGGCCGCGGCGCCTGGGAGGCCGGCCCGACCCCATCGCCGCTGAACAGATAGGCCAGGCAGGGATGGTGCTGCCAGTAGCGCAGCAGGCCCGCCAGCCAGGCCGGCCGCGAGAAGAAGGGGTGCTGCTCCAGGCTCGGGCCACCCCAGAGCAGGTGGTTGCCGCCACCGGTGCCGACCGGCTCCCCATCGGGCCCCGGTTTCCAGCTGCGGAGGCCCACCCGTTCGCCGCACTGCTCCAACCGCTGCAGCCAGCCGTGGTACGCGCTCCAGCTGTGGCAGACCGGCAGGTTCACCTCCAGCACCCCGGGGTCGGCGGTGAGCCCCAGCACCTGCCAGTGGCCGTCGGCATCCGCCGGCAGCATGCCGCTCAGCCGCGGTGCCGCCAGGCCCCCGAGGCTGTCGGCCACCGCCTGCAGCAGCACCTCCAGGGGCTGGCGCAGCAGCGGCGGCAGGAACAGCTCCCAGCCCTCGCGGTCCACCTCCAGGGTGAGCACCCGGGCCGCCAGGTCGGCGGGCAGGTGTCGCAGGGGCAGGCGCAGGCCCGCCGGTCCCGAGGCCGGCTCCAGCAGCCGCAGCTCCTCGGCCAGGGGCCAGGCCGCCGCCAGCCACTCCGGTGGGGCGTCGTCGCCGGTCTGGGGATCCGGCGCCCGCACATCGAGCGGCGCCGCCCAGATGCGCCGCTCCGGATCCTGGGGATCCCGCAGCGGCAGCGGCTGCAGGCGCACACCGAGGCGTTCGCCGAGGCCGGCAAGCCAGGCGGCCCCCGCCTCCGGGGCCAGCGGCAGGCCCTCCAGCCCGGGCTGGCCCGGCGCCGGCCAGCGCACGGGTGGGCGGCCGCCGTCCGGGGCATGGATCAGCCGCAGGGCCCAGCGTGGGTTCACCTCCCCCTCGTAGCGCTTGCCCGGGCAATAGAGGAGGGTGCTCTGCGGCCAGACCTTCTGCTGCAGCTCGCGGGCCAGGGCCCGGGCGTAGCCCAGCTTGGTGGGGCCGTCGGCCGTGATGCTCCATTCCGCCCCCTCGGGCGTGAAGGGGACGTAGGTGGGTTCACCTCCCAGCGTCAGCTGGATGCCGGCTGCCCGCAACCGCTCCTCGGCCGCCCGGGCCAGCGGCTCCATCCAGGTCATGGGGATCGCTCCAGAAGGGCGCCCTCGACGGGCGCCGGGGGATCAGAACCGCAGGACGGGTGGACTCCAGGTCCACGCCGCCTGGCTCACCCGGCCGGCACCGGCATCGGTGTCACCCTCCAGATCCGTTCGGCGTACTCGCGGATCGAGCGGTCGCTGCTGAAGAAGCCGCAGCGGGCGGTGTTGAGCACTGACATCCTGCCCCAGCGCCCGGGTTCGCGCCACGTGGCATCCACCGCGTTCTGGGCCCGGCGGTAGTCGCCGATGTCGGCCATCACCCGGAAGGGATCGTGGCTGCACAGGTTGGCCAGCAGCGGGTGGAACAGATCCCGGTCGCCTTCGCTGAAGTGGCCGGCACCGATCAGTTCGATCGCCTCGCGGGTGAGCGGTTCGTTCTCCAGCCAGGGCATCGGGTGATAGCCCTCCTGGTTGATCGTGGCCAGTTGGTCGGCGGTGTGGCCGAACAGGAAGAAGTTGTCCTCGCCCACCCGTTCGCGGATCTCGACGTTGGCGCCGTCGAGGGTGCCGATCGTCAGCGCCCCGTTCAGCGACATCTTCATGTTGCCGGTGCCGGAGGCCTCCATGCCGGCGGTGGAGATCTGCTCTGACAGGTCGACCGCCGGGTAGATGCGCTGGCCCAGCTTGACGCTGAAGTTGGGCAGGAACACCACCCGCAGGCGCCCCTCCATCGCCGGGTCGATGTTCACGATGTCGGCGATGCCGACGATCAGGCGGATGATCAGCTTGGCCATGGCGTAGCCCGGTGCCGCCTTGCCACCGAAGATCACGGTGCGCGGTGGCAGGTCCTCGCCGGCCCTCAGCCGCAGGTAGCGCTCCACCACCTGCAGGGCGGCCAGATGCTGGCGCTTGTACTCGTGGATGCGTTTCACCTGCACGTCGAACAGGGAGGCCGGATCCACCAGCAGGCCCGTGTCCTGACGGATCGTGGCCGCCAGTCGCTCCTTGGCCCGCCGGCGCACCTCCCCCCATTGCTCGAGGAAGCCGCCATCGCCGGCCAGGGCCTCCAGCTCCGTCAGGCGATCGAGGTCGCGGCGCCAGTCGGGGCTGATGCTGGCGTCCAGCAGGGAGGCCAGGGGGGGGTTGGCCACCGCCAGCCAGCGGCGGGGGGTCACCCCGTTGGTGATGTTGCCGAAGCGCTCGGGCCAGAGGGCGGCGAAGTCGGCGAACAGGTGTTCGCGCAGCAGCCGGCTGTGCAGCTCGGCCACCCCGTTGACCTGGTGGCTGCCCACCACCGCCAGATGGGCCATCCGCACCTTGCGCTGGGGCCCCTCCTGGATCAGCGACAGCCGCTCCAGCACCTCCGGCTGGCCCGGGTAGCGCAGACGCACGGTGCGCAGGAAACGGGCATTGATCTCGAAGATGATCTCCAGCTGGCGCGGCAGCAGCTGCTGGAACAGCTCCAGACCCCAGCTCTCGAGGGCTTCGGGCAGCAGGGTGTGGTTGGTGTAGCTGATCGATTGGGTGGTGATGCTCCAGGCGGTGTCCCAGTCGATGCCGTGCTCGTCGATCAGCAGCCGCATCAGCTCGGCCACCGCGATCGCCGGATGGGTGTCGTTGAGCTGCAGCGCGAACTTGCGGTGGAAGTCCGTCACCGCCATCCCCTGCCCCTGGAGGATGCGGAACATGTCCTGCAGGGAGCAGGAGACGAAGAAGATCTGCTGGCTGAGGCGCAGGCGCTTGCCCTGCTCCAGTTCGTCGTTGGGGTAGAGCACCTTCGAGAGGGTCTCGGAGTGCACCTTGTGCAGCACCGCCCGGGTGTAGTCGCCGGCGTTGAAGGAGGCGAAGTCGAAGGCGTCCGGGGCCTGGGCCGACCACAGCCGCAGGGTGTTGGCGGTGCGCACGCCGCAGCCCAGAATCGGCGTGTCATAGGCGACGCCGATCACGGTCTGGTTGCCGATCTGCACCGGGTAGCTCCACTCCGGCCGGATCACCTCCCACGGATTGCCGCGGGCCAGCCAGGGATCGGTGCTCTCCAGCTGTCCGTCGGGTCCGATCTGCTGGCGGAAGATGCCGAATTCGTAGCGGATGCCGTAACCGATCGCCGGCAGCTCCAGGGTGGCCATCGATTCCTGGAAGCAGGCCGCCAGCCGCCCCAGGCCACCATTGCCGAGGCCGGGCTCCGGCTCCTCGGCGATCAGCGCATCCAGCTCAAGGCCCAGCTCGGCGCAGGCGGCTGCCGCCTCGTCGCGCAGCCCGAGGTTGACCAGGTTGTTCTCCAGGTGCGGCCCCAGCAGGTATTCCGCCGAGAGGTAGATCGCCGTGCGCACGCTCTGGCGGGTGTAGGTCTCGGCGGTATCGACCCAGTTCTGCAGGAGCAGATCCCGCACGGCCAGCGCCAGGCAGAGGTAGTGGTCGTGGCGGGTGGCCAGGGAGGGCGTCTTGGCCTGGCTGGAAAACAGATGCCGACGCATCGCCTGGGCCAGGGAGTGTCCCGTCTGTCCTGAAACGTGAACAGTCGCCATGGCGCGTCAGCTGATTCGCATCCTTCTTGAAGCAGCCAGGGGCCGCACGCTGCTTCCGTCGCTACCGATTCAACCTTTCTGCCGATCCGGCCCGCTGGGATCGCGGCGTCCAGGGCCTCGGGCCCGGGGGGCAGCCGCTCGGCTCCTGGAGCTGCGCCGTGGTGCGGCCGTTCAGTGGCGCAGCGACTGGGCGGCGTCGGCGGGCACGGAGTGGTCGTCGAGCAACTCGGCGCGGATGCTCCAGTCGAGTTCGCTGCGCACCTCCGGCGGGCCAGCGAAACTGCCAGTGACGGCGGCGGTGAGGGCCGGTTTCGAGGAGGTCGCCAGCACCACGTAGCGGTCGTCGATCTCCCCCTTGCCGCTCGGATCGAACCCCCGCCAGCCCGCCCCCGGCAGATACACCTCCGCCCAGGCGTGCAGGTCGTAGCGCTCGGGCCGGGGCTCCACCAGGTGGTACCCGCTGACGAAGCGGGCCGGCAGGCCCAGGCAGCGGCAGGACTCGATCATCAGCATCGCCAGGTCGCGGCAGGAGCCCACCCGTTCCTTGAGGGTCCGTCCGGCGGGCCAGGCCGGGCCCAGATGCCGCTGGGTGTACTTCACCCGGTCCTGGATGATCTCGATCAGCTGGGAGAGAAAGCGCAGAGCCCGCTGGTCGCTGCCCATCAGGGCGTCCTGGGCCAGATCCACTGCCGCCGGGTCGTGCTGACCACTGGGCAGCCAGCCCGCCAGCGCCCCCGCCAGATCGCCGTTGAGATGGCCCACCGGATAGGGCAGTTCCGGTTCCCCTTCCTCGAGGCACTCCAGCAGCGGCGGGGCCACCTGGGTTTCCACCAGGCTCACCGCCCGCACGCTGAAGCGATCGGTGCTGCCGCTGAAGCGGGCCCGCAGGATCTCATCGCCACTGGCCGCCATCAGCGGAAAGAAGCAGCTGGGCTCCGGGCTGAGATCGAGGCGGAAGTCGAGCAGCCGCTGGAAGCCATGGCCGCGGGGCTTGAGGCAGAACCGGTGCTCCCCGAGCTGTACCGGTTCCGTGTAGGTGTAGTGGAGCGAATGGATCAGGCGGGCGCGCATGCCGGATCGGAGCTGGAGGTGGTGGTGACCGGCGCGATGAAATAACGGCGCTCAATCAGATCATGCAGGCGGTTGAGGTCGCGCTGCAGGGCATCGATCGCCTCGTGCAGGCCGCCCTCGATCAGTTCGGGGATGCGGGTGTAGCTCCAGCGAGCCAGGGTCAGACCCGCCAGGCATTCCAGGTCGTCCGGCGGGCCGGGGACGGCGCTGCTGCGGATGATGCCGAGGGTGTCGTTGAGGCGCTCGAGGCAGTAACGCACCGAGCGGGGGAAGATCGGATCCAGCAGCAGGAAGGAGGCCACAGCTTCCGGGGCGATCGCATGCTGCGATTGCCGGAACATCTGGTAAGCCCCGGCCGTGCGCAGCAGGGCGATCCATTGCAGTTCATCCAGTACCCCGCCCACGTCCTCCGCCGAGGGCAACAGCAGGAAGTACTTCACATCGAGGATGCGCGTGGTCTTGTCGGCCCGCTCCAGCAGCCGCCCCAGACGGCTGAACTGCCAGGAGAGGTCGCGGCTGAGGGTGGCGTCGGTGATGCCGTAGAAGAGCTGGCAGGCCCGGCGGATCTCCCGCAGCTGCTCCTGGGGAGGCTGCTCCCAGAACTCGTTCTCCTGCAGGGTCCAGTAGATCGAGTTGATCTGTTCCCACATCTCGGTGGTGATGATCTCGCGGATCTGCCGAGCGTTCTCGCGGGCGAAATCGATGCAGTTGACCACGCTGCTCGGGTTTTCGCGCTCACGCACCAGGAAGCTCACCACGTCGTCCGGACGGGCGGCGGGATACAGGCGGTCGAACAGTTCGCGGTCGCCGCTGGCATCGATCAGCGGCAGCCAGGGCTCGGCGCTGCCCGGCGGGCAGTCGAGGGCCATGGCTTCACTCACCTCCACGAAACGGGAGATGTTCTCGGCCCGTTCGACGTAACGGTTGATCCAGTAGAGGGAATCGGCAACGCGGCTCAGCATGCGGCTTCCTCCACGCCGATCTCATCGACGATCCAGGTGTCCTTGCAGCCGCCGCCCTGGGAGGAATTCACCACCAGGGAGCCCCGGCGCAGGGCCACGCGAGTGAGGCCCCCCGGGGTGACCCAGGCGCCCTTGCCCCGCAGCACATAGGGGCGCAGATCCACATGACACGGATAGAGCTCCCCTTCGCTCAGGGAGGGCACGGTGGAGAGTTCGAGCGTGGGCTGGGCGATGAAGTTGCGGGGATCGACCTGGATCTTTGAGGCGAAGATCGCCAGTTCCTCACGGCTGGCATGGGGGCCGATCAGCATGCCGTAGCCGCCCGCCTCGGCCACCGATTTCACCACCAGCTCATGCAGATGGGCCAGCACGTAGGCCCGATCCTCCTCACGCGCGCACAGATAGGTGGGCACGTTCTCGATGATCGGCTCCTCACCCAGGTAGTAGCGGATCATCTCCGGCACGTAGGCATAGATCAGCTTGTCGTCGGCCACGCCGGTGCCAGGCGCGTTGGCGATCGCCACCCGCCCGGCGGCATAGGCCTCCATCAGTCCGCGCACCCCCAGCATCGAGTCGTCGCGGAACACGGCCGGATCGAGGAAGTCATCGTCGATGCGGCGATAGATCACATCGACGGGCTCCAGGCCAGCGGTGCTGCGCATCCACACCCGGTCGCCCTCACAGACGAGATCGCGCCCTTCCACCAGCTGGATGCCCATCTGCTGGGCCAGATAGCTGTGCTCGAAGTAGGCGCTGTTGAACACTCCCGGTGTCAGCAGGACCACCTTGGGCGTGTCGGTCCAGGGGGCGAGTTCGCGCAGGGTCTGCAGTAGCTGCGAGGGATAATTATCGATTGGCTGCACGGTGCGGCCCGCGAACAGATTGGGGAAGATCCGCTTCATCACCCGCCGGTTCTCGAGGAAGTAGGCCACCCCCGATGGGCAGCGCAGATTGTCCTCCAGAACCCGCCAGGTGCCCTCGCCATCGCGCACCAGATCAAGGCCCGAAATGTGGCAGAAACGCCCCAGGGTCGGCTGAATGCCCCGCATCTGCGGCCGCCAGCCCTGGGAGGACTCCACGTCTTCCCGTGGCACCACACCATCGCGCAGGATGCGACCCTCGCCGTAGACATCGCCCAGGAACTGATCGATCGCCTCGAGGCGCTGGATCAGGCCCTTCTCCAGGCGCTGCCACTCGCCGTTGCCGATCAGCCGCGGCAGGGGGTCGAAGGGCAGGATCCGCTCCACGCCCTGGCTGCCGGAATCATTGAGCCGGAATGTGGCCCCCAGGCGCTTGAGCAGGGCCCCGGCGGCGGCATGGTTGCGGTTGAGCTGCTCCAGCCCCATGCGCCCCAGGGAGGAGAGGAGGGGCGTCAGGGCTGGGCGTGGCTGATCGCTGCCGCTGAAGTATTCGTCGTAGCCCGCATTGGGTCGGTAGGCGGTGAACATCTCGAAGCCGTGACCTGGGCCGATCCTGCTGCGCCGGCTGGGGCCTCACCGGTGATGGTTGCTACGGAACACCGCCTGAGCAGGCCGGATTTCGGTGTGCCTTGTTACGGACGATCGGGGTGGCCGCCGGAGCTGTCTCAAAGCAGCCGGAGCTGTCTCAAAGCAGAAAGTAGCGCTGGGCCATCGGCAGCACCTCCGCCGGTTCGCAGCTGAGCAGTTCGCCATCGGCGAAGACCTCGTAGGTCTGGGGATCCACCTGCATGCGGGGCAGGGCGGTGTTGTTGCGCATCGAGGCCTTGCCGATGTCGCCCCGGGTGTTGACCACCGGCACGCAGGCGCGACGCAGTCCGAGGCGGCGGGGCACATCAGCGTCGAGGGCGGCCTGGCTGACGAAGGTGAGGCAGCTGGGGGCCAGGGCGCCGCCGAAGGCGGCGAACATCGGTCGGCCGTGCACCGGACCGGGGGTGGGGATCGAGGCGTTGGCATCGCCCATCTGGGCCCAGACGATCGAGCCGCCCTTGAGCACCAGCTCCGGTTTGACGCCGAAGAAGCCCGGTTTCCACATCACCAGATCCGCCAGTTTTCCCACCTCCAGCGAGCCCACCTGGCTGTCGATGCCATGGGCGATCGCTGGATTGATCGTCACCTTGGCGATGTAGCGCTTGAGGCGGGTGTTGTCGTTGCGGCCGCCCCGGGGGCCGGCGGCATCTTCGGGCAGAGGACCCCGCTGCTCCTTCATCTTGTGGGCGGTCTGGAAGGTGCGGATGATCACCTCCCCCACCCGGCCCATCGCCTGGGAGTCGCTGGCGATGATGCTGAAGGCGCCCAGATCGTGGAGGATGTCCTCAGCCGCAATCGTCTCGCGGCGGATCCGCGATTCGGCGAAGGCCACATCCTCGGGGATCTTCGGATCGAGGTGATGGCAGACCATCAGCATGTCGAGGTGTTCCTCGAGCGTGTTGCGGGTGTAGGGCCGGGTGGGGTTGGTGCTGCTCGGCAGCACGTTGGCCTCGCCGCAGATCCGGATGATGTCCGGGGCGTGTCCGCCGCCGGCCCCCTCGGTGTGAAAGGTGTGGATCGTGCGGCCACCGATGGCCCGGATCGTGTCCTCGACGAAACCCGCCTCATTCAGCGTGTCGGTGTGGATGCACACCTGCACGTCGAAGCGATCGGCCACCGTCAGGCAGCAGTCGATCGCCGCCGGGGTGGTGCCCCAGTCTTCGTGCAGCTTGAGGCCGCAGGCGCCGGCACGGATTTGCTCTTCGATCGCCTCGGGCGTGGAGGCGTTGCCCTTGCCGTAGAAGCCCAGATTCACCGGCAGACCCTCGGCCGCCTGAAGCATGCGGCCGATGTGGAAGGCCCCGGGGGTGCAGGTGGTGGCGTTGCTGCCGGTGGCGGGGCCGGTGCCGCCGCCCAGCAGGGTGGTGACGCCGGAGGCCAGGGCCGTCTCGATCTGCTGGGGGCAGATGAAATGGATGTGGGTGTCGATCGCTCCGGCGGTGACGATGTGCCCCTCGCCGGCGATCGCCTCGGTGCCCGGGCCGATCACGATGTCGACCCCGTCGCTGATGTCGGGGTTGCCGGCTTTGCCGATCGCCACGATCCGGCCGTCGCGCAGGCCGATGTCGGCCTTGACGATCCCCCACCAGTCGAGGATCAGGGCGTTGGTGATCACCGTGTCCACCGCGCCCCCGGCCCGCGGGGTCTGGGCCTGGCCCATGCCGTCGCGGATCACCTTGCCGCCGCCGAACTTCACCTCATCGCCGTAGCTGGTGAAATCCTTCTCCACCTCCAGGATCAGGCCGGTGTCGGCCAGGCGCAGGCGATCGCCGGTGGTGGGGCCGTAGGTCTCGGCGTAGGCGCGACGGTCGATCCGATACGGCATGGGGAGGTGGGCGAGGGGACGTCGGTGCTGAGCGTCAGTCGAGGGGGCCGTTCACGAGCCCGTTGAAGCCGAACACGCGGCGGGCACCCGTGTAGGGCACCAGCCGCACCTCGCGGCTGTCGCCGGGCTCGAAGCGGATCGCGGTGCCGGCCGGGATGTCGAGGCGCAGCCCGAGGGCGGCCTCCCGATCGAACTTCAGGGCCCCGTTGGCCTCCTGGAAGTGGAAATGGGACCCCACCTGCACGGGGCGATCGCCGGTGTTGGCCACCAGCAGGGTGGTGACCGGGCGGCCGGCGTTGAGTTCGAGCTCGCCGGGTTCGGGCAGCAGTTCGCCGGGGATCAGGGGGGCCATCGCGCAGGGGACGGAGGACGGGGGCGAGGGTCTGGGAGAACGGGGAGAACGGCTGGTGTCGAGCCGGCCTCAGCGGATCGGGTCGTGCAGGGTCACGAGCTTGGTGCCATCCGGGAAGACGGCCTCGATCTGCACGTCGGGGATCAGCTCGGGCACGCCTTCCATCACCTGCTCCCGGCTGAGCCAGGTGCTGCCTGCGGCCATCAGCTCGGCCACGCTGCGGCCGTCGCGGGCCCCTTCGAGCACCTGGAAGCTGAGCCAGGCCACCGCCTCGGGGTGATTGAGCCGCAGGCCGCGCTGCAGGCGCCGTTCGGCCAGCAGGGCCGCGGTGACGATCAGGAGCTTGTCCTTCTCCTGCGGGGTGAGATGCATCGGAAGGGGGGGATCCCGTCCAGCATGGCAGCGCCGGGCCGCGCTGTCCGGCTTGCCGTGAACGGACGCCGGTCGGGGCGCTCTGCTAGTGGCTGACCAGTGCCTGGGGCTCAGGTCCCGTGTCGCGCAGGGGTGTTTCCTGGAACGGCCAGACCCGGGGCCGCTCCGGCGCCGCCAGCCCCTGTTCCCGGCGCAGCCGCGCCCAGATGCGGGTGAACCAGCTGCGGGCCGCCGTCGTCGAGTCGCCCCGGAAGCGGGCCACCAGCCCCTGCTCCAGGGCCCCGCAGGCCATCTCCCCCGTCAGCCCCTGCCGTTCCTGGCGCAGATCGTCGAGCAGCCGCGTCAGCCGTTCGGCCTCCAGCCGCTGCGGTGCCGCCCACACCAGCGATCCGAACACCGGCTGACCGGCCATGCCGTGTTCAGCCTCCAGACCGTC
>Ga0315900_10000244_pt1 | contig 96932 bp, 82 predicted proteins | sample LakEriMetagenome_FD_203521 | JGI IMG/M metagenome (GOLD analysis project Ga0315900, IMG submission 203521) | Freshwater fungal communities from buoy surface, Lake Erie, Ohio, United States - Buoy 12 MA114 | ecosystem: Environmental > Aquatic > Freshwater > Lake > Lake biofilm | place: USA: Lake... | reverse complement strand
GATGACCGTGATTGCCTATGACGGGCGGGACGACTGGGTCGAACCTCACATCATGGCCGCGCGGGAGTGCCTGCTGAACGACACGCCGCCCGCACCTGCAACGAAGTGCCCGCACTGCAGCTTTGCCACCGAACGGCTGGCCCACGCGGCCAACGCCAACTGATCTCACCCCGGGCAGCCGAATGAACGGCCGGCGGCGCACGTCCCGGCGTGGCAACCGCGGGCCGGGGTAGAATCACAGCGGTTGATGCGTCAGCGCGCCCTTGACAAGGAACTATACGACCGTATACTTTGCCTCGGCGAAGTGTTTCTACGGCTAGAACCGAAGGCTTTCGAGACCACGCGATGGCAACTGTTCACGAGGCTCTCACCGACCTCCTAGATCCTCTCGGCGAATGCATGACTCCCGACGTGGCTCGTAGGGTGATCCAACTCCGAGCGTCGGCTGATCAAAACCAGCGTATGCAGGTTCTTGCCGAGAAGTCGGCAGCGGGCACGCTGTCAACTGAGGAACGCGAGGAGTACGAGGCCTGTGTCTCGGCAGGAACGTTCATCGCCATTCTGCAGGCCAAAGCCCGAGGAATTGTTCGCCGCAATGGGGCAGCCTGATGGATGCTCGGCTCCGGACCGAGGTCCGCGGGCGGGCCAGCGGACGATGCGAATACTGCCGAATCCGTGAAGACCAGGACCCATTCTTCACATTTCCAATCGATCACGTCGTCGCCAAGCAACATGGGGGCTTGGAAACGCTCGACAACCTCTGCCTAAGTTGCTTTCGATGCAATGCCCATAAGGGGCCGAACCTTACGAGCGTCGATCCGCAAACCGGCCGTACCGTCCCGCTGTTCCACCCGCGACGCGATACGTGGGGTGATCATTTTCACTGGGATGGGCCACTTCTCGTCGGCGATACCCCGACGGGGCGAGCGACCGTGCGGTGCCTTGCGATCAACCATCCGGATGCGGTGGTGCTCCGCGAACTCCTGATCGCCGAAGGAACTTTTCCTGGCTAAGTAGCTCACAGAGTAGATGCCTTCACGCAGACTCGCTCCGCCTCGGCCGCCTCCAACAACGCCGAACGGCTGGCCTACGCGGCCAAAGCCAACTGATCTCACCGCGCGGAGCCAAATGAACGGCTGGCAGTGCACGACCCGGCGGGGCAACCGTGGGCCGGGGTCGCCTAGGTACGCAGCCAGTTGACAAAAGAGTGTACTGCCGTACACTCTCCACCCTATGCCGTATGTCGAGTTCTTGTGGACGACTGAGAACACCGCCCACATCGCCGAACACGGTGTGTCACCAGCAGATTTCGAGGCGGTTGTGCTGCATTCAGTAAACCGAGGAATCAGTCGTCGCTCGCTACTCCCGGTTGCCTGGGGGTACACTTCTGATGGGCGCTACATCATGGCCGTATATGAGCCCGTCGACGAAATCACCGTGTGTCCCGTGACTGCCTACGAAGTGCCTGAACCGCGATAGGTGATCCGATGACAACGCCAAACGGAGAGAGTCGTAGCCCGGAGCCGACGCCCGCGGAAATCGACCGCCTGCGCATGCTTCGAGAGAGCATTGCGAAAGAACTGCCCGACCTCATCGCTCGCGACCAACTGCGCAAAGCGGCCCGCGAGGAACGGTCCATCAGCGGGGCCGTCCGAGACGCGATTCACCGTAGCGATCTGCCGCTTCATGCCATCGCCACCAAGGCCGGGCTGTCGCCCGTCGAACTCGACGAATTTCTCACGGGCGAACGCGCGCTGCGATCAGACACGCTCGACCGCCTGGCGGCGGTGATCGGCTATCAGGCTCCACCGGCCCGTGCAGGCGCATAAAGCCGCGTCAGGGCGAGCCGCTCCACCGGGCGGTACACTCCCCGGCATGAAGAAACCAACTTCAGCCCGCCGCACCATCGGCAAGAAACTTGATTCCTGGCAGGCGCTCATGGCCGAGGCCCGCCGGTTTCGCGACGCCCGCGACTGGTCGCAGTTTCACACGCCGAAAAATCTCGCCGCCGCCATGGCCATCGAGGCGGCGGAACTGCAGGAACGGTTTCTCTGGAAGACCGACAAGGAGATCGAACGCGACCTGAAGGACAATGCCAAACGCGATGCCGTCGTGGAAGAGGTCGCCGACGTCTTTCTCTTTGCACTCCTGCTCGCAGATCGGCTCGAGATCGACGTCGGCAAAGCGATCGCCGATAAGCTCGCTGCGAATGAGCTGAAATATCCCGTCGCCCTGGCCCGCGGCAATGCTCGGAAATACACGGAGCTCCGCGAGCCGTGATCATCTACGCCGAGACGAAGCGGCAGTTTCTCGAGGACGTGGATCTGAACCGCCTCGAACGGCGGCTGATCGACGGATTTGAGCGGCAGACCGGGGGCGTGCCGGCGGATCGGCACGTGTGGGCGGATGAATACACGCGGTTCTCAAACGCGCTCCGGCGGGCCGATGTCGATGACGACATGCAGGTGGCCATCGAATACCACATCTCCGCCGCTTCGAAAGCCGGAGCCGCTCGAGGATCCCCGCTACCGCCACATCATCGACGACACGCATCTCTTCCTCGCCGACGATGCCGACGCCCTCTCGCGGTATATCGAGAAATACGTGCGGCACCGGTCGCGGCACGACGTGCTCTACCTGCTGGAGAAGGGGCGGCTCATCCCGGCGCCCGCGCTGATCGAACGCGTGGGCAGCATGCTCGACGGCAACGAGGAGTTTGAACTGCTCGACACCCAGAACGAAGCCTTCCAGATCATTCGGCATGCGATCACGGGCGTCGCGACCGCCGCCAAGCGGCAGGTGTTCATCGTGCACGGCGGACCAGGCACTGGAAAATCCGTCATCGCCGTGCGGCTGCTCGCCGAGGTGCTCAAGTCCAAGCGGCTGGGGTTTCTGGTCGCGCCCAACAAGGCGTTTCGTGACACGCTCGCCGAGCAGCTCACGAAGCGGCACCGCGACTACCGGGAGGATGGGGAGGCGCTGTTTCAGTCGTCGTGGAGTTTTCACACGGCCGATTTCATGAAAGACAAGACGCACGAAGTCTTGATCGTGGACGAGGCCCATCGCCTAAAGGACGAGGCCTATCAATACAAGGGCGAGAGCATGGTGGAAGACATGGTGCGGGCGGCCCGCATCAGCGTGTTCTTCCTCGACGAGACGCAGCGGGTGCAGTGGATCGACTCGGGCAGTGAGGAGCGGATCCGCGCAGCGGCGAAGAAGTTCAAGGCCAACGTCCACACCCCCTTTACGCTCACGGCTCAGTTCCGCTGTGGCGGCTCCGACGGTTACCTCAACTGGCTCGACGACGTCTTGCAGTTGCGGCCCACGGGCAACTTCGACAACTGGGCCGACGAGCAGTATGAGTTTCGGGTGTTCGATGACGCCCAGAAGATGTACGCCGCGCTGAAGGCCAAGAACGCCACGAATAAAGCCCGGCTGATTGCGGGGTATTCATGGGAATGGCCGACGAAGGGCCGGCAGCGGCATGGGCACGCGAAGCATGTGCAGGCCGACGGACTCTCGATGCCGTGGAACTTCATGGGCGAGAACTGGGCGACGGCGAAGGACGGCATTGAGCAGGTTGGCTGTGTACACACCTGCCAGGGCGTGGAATTCGATTGGCTGGGCGTGTTGATCGGGCCGGACCTGCGGTACGAAGGCGGCAAGGTGGTGGGCGATCCGGCCAAGCGGGCGAAGACAGACAGTTCGCTCAAGGGCTGGAAGAAGGCCCTCACGGAGGCCAAGGGTGACGCGGACGCAACCGCAGCAGTGCACGCGAAGGTGCAGGCGATCATCAAGAACACCTACAAGGTGCTGCTGTCGCGCGGCCGCAAGGGATGCTTCGTGTGGTGCGCGGATCCGGCCTTGCGAGACTATCTGCGGGAGCGGCTCCGCCTGGCGTCGCGTACGTTTGCGCAACAAGCAACTCATCAGACGGAAAGCGAATCAGATTCGGGCGCGCTTCGGATCGAGCCGGAGCCCCTGGGCAAGCGATATGCAGAGTGGCTGCCGCTCTACGACCTCCAGGCTGCTGCGAGCGAGTTTGGCCCGAGCGTGGCGGCCGACTGCCTTGGGTGGGTGCCGACGCCGGCGGGCATCAAAGCGGACGAGCGGCATTTCGTGTCACAGGTATTCGGCCGATCGATGGAGCCGCTGATCCCCGACGGTTCTTACTGCGTGTTTCGCCGCGACGTGGCGGGCAGTCGCGGTGGAAAGGTGCTACTGGTTCAGCACTGGGCGATCGCCGACCCGGAGACAGGAGGCTCGTACACGGTGAAAAAATACGAATCGATGAAACTCGAGAGCGCGGGGCTAGGGGAAGATCCGCCTCAGCAGCACATGGCCATTCAGCTCAAACCCCGTAACAAAGAATTTCGAACGATTTGGATCAACCCCGACCAAGCGGATGAACTCCGGGTGATTGCGGAATTCATCACCGTCCTGCCGTAATGCCGGCTGGGGCATTGAAGCACGAGGCAAACCATGACCGTCGATATCCCTGCCGATCTCGCACCGTTCGTACAGCGATTGATTGCCGAGCGACGGTTTCTCACCGAAGGCGATGGGCTCGCGGAAGGGCTGCGGTTGCTGCACCGACTTGCCGACACAGCCCGAGTGACCGACTCGAAACCCCACCTCGCCCCGCGGGGCGCCCTTTAGCGCGGGGTAGAATCGTCGGGCGGAATTCGGCGAACGCCCCGTTGACTAAAATATATACGCCCGTATACCAACGCCTGTTTCGGAGGTTGTCATGATCGTCACGCTCAAAGCCGTCGTTCACCACGGGAAGATCGAGCTCACCGAAACGGCGACTCTCCCTGAAGGAGCGAAGGTGCTGGTCACGTTGCTGCCGGATGACGACCGCGATTTTTGGGTCGAAGCGAGCCAGAAGTCGCTGGCGGAAATCTGGGACAACCCAGAGGATGACGGGTATGCCGAGCTTCTCGAGAAATGACGTCGTGCTGGTTCCCTATTCCTTCCCCGGGTAACAGAAAGTTCGGATGCCCATTGTGGCCAGCCGAGTTTCAACAGGCAGCCAACTCATTGTAAACTAACAAGGTGGACTAATCATTCCGGTTCGGAGTTTCTCCCCTATGGAAACCGTCAACATTCATGCCGCGAAGACGCACCTGTCGCGGCTTGTCGACAAGGCGGCAGCCGGCCATCCCTTCGTAATCGCGAAGGCGGGCAAGCCTCTCGTCCAAGTCACCGCGATCCCGTCTCCTCGGCCTGCCGACAGGCTTGGATTCATGGCCGGTCAGATTGAAGTGCCCGACGACTTTGACACGCTGGGCCGCGACGTTATCCGCGCGTTATTCGGACATGAAGACGACACATGAACCTTCTGCTCGACACGCACATGTTGCTTTGGGCGGCCGGGCAGCCAGAGCGACTTTCCTCTGAAGCCAAACGTCTGCTGGTTAATAGTCGGAACACGGTCCACTTCAGCGTTGTCAGCCTTTGGGAAATTGCCATCAAGCGAACGCTCGGCCGCCGAGATTTCAAGGTCGATGCCAGGCAACTCAGACGCGGGCTACTTGAGAACGGATACGCCGAACTCGCTCTGACCGGCCCGCATGCCGTTTCGATCGATCGGTTGCCTGATCTGCATAAGGATCCGTTCGACCGGATGCTGATTGCACAGGCAGAAGCGGAAGGCTTCGTGTTGCTGACAGCAGACGAGGAACTGGAGTCATACGGCGGCCCCGTGCGGCTGGTGCAGTAGGCTGACTCACCCCACGATCCAAACACCCGCTCCTCACGATCGCCCAAACGTCGGCGGATTCTGGTGGGGATGCCCCCGCGGGACAGCCGCCTGACCCGGCAGTATCATGGCGGGCATGGACGCCACGCCCGCGGCCGAGACACCGGCCCACCCCACCCTCGATGACCGCATCGAGATCGGACTGCAGCAAGCGAAGGAACTGCCCGTCGAGGAACTCGGCGACCCGACGTGCCGCAAGAAGCGGCCCGATATCGTGGACGTGCTTCGCGCCGAAGGCCGCGACCGGATCGCCGAACTGCTGCCACTGCGACACGCCCGCATGGCCGTGAGCCCGCTGGCCACGCTGCGCGGCTCGGCGTCGGTGATGGCCGCCGCCCTCGGGGCCCGCAAGAGCACCGATCTCATCGTGCAGCTCTGCGGCGACGCCCACCTCTCCAACTTCGGCATCTACGCCTCGCCCGAGCGGGACCTCGTCTTCGATGTCAACGATTTTGACGAAACACATCCCGGCCCCTTCGAGTGGGACGTGCTGCGGCTGGCGACTTCGTTTGTCACCTGCCTGGAATCGAGAGACGAGCCCGACAAGGCCGCCGCGCTCGCCCGCCATATTGCCGACGTCTACCGCGAGACGATGCTGGATCTCTCGAAGAAGCCCACCGTCGGCGTGCTCTACGAACGCATGACGGCCGCCGACATCGAGGCCCTGGCCGACGAGGCAAATTCTGCCGCCCCCGCGAAAGACACCGAGGCCGCGCTCGAAAAGGCCCGCCGCCGCACGCAGGAACGGGCGATCGCCCGGCTCACCGAAGACGTCGATGGCAAGGCCCGCTTCAAGTCGAAGCCGCCCGTGCTCGAGCGGCTCGAGGACGAAAAGCTGCGGGCCTATGTCGAAACCGGCTACGCGGCCTTCGTCGAGACGCTCCCGCCGGAAAACCAGGTCATCGCCCGCCGCTACAAGGTGATCGATGCCGCGCGGAAGGTGGTGGGCGTGGGCAGCATCGGCACGCGATGCTTCGTCACGCTCCTCGAAGGCCGCGACGCCGACGATCGAATCATCCTGCAATTCAAGGAAGCGACGGCCTCCGTGCTCGCGCCGCATGTGAAAAATATGGGACAATTCGCCCGGATCGAGCACGAAGGGCAGCGGATCGTGCGCGGCCAGAAAATGATGCAGGCCGTCTCGGACCTGTTTCTCGGCTGGGTTGATGGCATGCCCGGCACAAACAAACAGTTCTTCGGCCGGCAGCTGCACGACATGAAGGGCGGCTTCGACGTCGAGAGTGCGAAGCTGGCCACGGTGGAGCTCTACGCCGATCTCTGCGCCCGCACGCTCGCACGGGCCCATGCCCGCAGCGGCGACACCGTGGCGATCGCCGCCTACCTCGGCGACGACAAAACCTTCGCCGAAGCGGTGGAGGTGTTTGCGGTGGCCGAGGCGCATTTCGTGGCCGGCGATCACAAGCGGCTCACGGAAGCGATTGCCGCCGGAGAGCTCGAAGCCGCCGACATCGAAGACGCCTGACCTCACTCCGGCCGCTTTTTGCGTCGCTTGGCATCGCGGCGGGCCTGCCGCTTCGCGTTCATCTCGTCGATCGCCTGCTGGGCGACGCGCTGCATGGCAGTCTCGGCCTCCGCTTGTGAGGCCACGCCCATCTCGATCAGCAGAGTGAGCCACCCAGCTTCATAGTCGTGCAACCGATTCTTCGCCGGCCCGATCATGGCAGCCTCCTTCTGAAAGCGACGGCATTCTGTCGGCGCCGAGGGACAACCTTGGTCCCGCGGTGACATGCATGGGTTGGCGGCTTAAGACATTCCGCGGCGCCGACGGCCTGTGGGAAGGTCGCCGCGCTCGGCGGATCGACGTGAATCCCGAGGGCGCCTTGCGAGGAGCAACACACCGGCAGTTCCTTTTGGGCAGACTGTGCCGATTGTATGGATTTTCTGGCCTCCCGAGCCGATGAAAATGGCTGAAGGGAGGGATCCATGCGGGGGGATACTCGGTTTATTGCCAGCGCAGTTCTGGCCGCAGCGGCGTTTTGCCTGCCGGCAGCCAGACCGGCGTGCGCACAGTCCGCAGATCAATCGTGGCTCGAGAGGGCCGAAGAACCGGTAGCGGCTGAGTGCATGCTCCCGGATGAAGCGGCTTGCAACCACGGCGTCGGCTGTAGTTGCGACGCGTTTCCGTCCGCAGCCGGTACGAGTCTAGACGTCTTCGTGCCCAACCTCCGGTCTGGCCTCGAACTCTCCGCCGGCTTCCTGCTGCTCCAGCCCGGCGCCGACAACCTCGGCTTCGCCACCACCACGACGTTCCTCCCGATCCAGAACCCACAGTGGGCCGTGCATACGCTGAACCCGGGCTATCAGCCGGGCTTCACCGTCGGTGCGCGGTACACGCGGCCCTGCTCCGGAAAGGACATTCGCACGAACTGGGAGCATCTGCGCACGAACGACTCCACGTTCGTCCCAGTCAGCAATCTCAACACGCAGTGGATATCACCCTTCAGCCAGACGGGGCCGTCCACGTCGGAGACTGCCAATCAGGTCGGCATCTTCCACCTCAAGTCAGCGCAGGGGGAAGTGGCCTTCGACTACGACCTGGTCAATCTCGACATGGGTCAGACGGTCAACATCGGCACGGCAACACAGGTTCGCCTGTTCGCGGGCGTGAGCTGGGTGCGGCTGCAGCAGCAACTGGTTTCGACGTTCTACAACAACCCGAATGTCGATCCGGTGCCACCGGTCGTCGCCCCCGCCAACCCAGACCTCGAGTACATTACGCTCAACAACACCTCGACATTTACAGGCGCGGGGCCACGCCTCGGCCTGACGGCGAACCAGACCTTGCCGCGCGGCTTCACGTTCGTGGGTGAACTGAGCGGCGCGGTCTTGGCCGGCTCGATGCAGCCGGCACAGTATTCCTTCGCGGGTGTGTATGAAAACGCGGTGGATGCCGAGCAAATCAGGAGCCAGCGGGTGACGCAGGTGGTCTGGAACGGCGATACCAAACTCGGCCTCGGCTACAAGCACCGCCTGGCACGCGGCTCCATCCTGACGCTCGAATCCGGATTCAAGGCCGCGGTGTTCGTCAACCCTTTCTCGACCTACGAGACGAGCACCAACGTTCTCCCGCTCGACATCGGCTCGCTGTCGACCAACAGCATGCGGCACACGCCCAGCAACTTCACCCTCAACGGCTGGTATTTGTCAGGCAGCCTCCAGTGGTGAACTGCAAAAGGGGACGCAGCTCTTTTTCGACCCCGACAGGCTGAAGCCTGTCCTACCGGGGGGCGAGGTATTGGAAGCGGGGCGTGGTCGTGCCGCCGATCTCGACCGTCTCGGCGAACATCGCGGCCGGCCGGACCCACAGCCCGCAGTCGCCGTATTCCTGCCGGTAGACCACGACTTCCTCGAGTGTCTCGCTGTGCCGCGCGACGCCGAGGACCGTGTATTCGTTGCCCTTGTAGTGCCGGTAGCGGCCCGGCTTGATCTCGTGCATATGGTGCTCGTGTTTCCTTCAACTGTGTGTCAGACTGTCGTCATGAGTCTCGAGAGCGACGAATTCTACCGGCTGGAAGGACTGATCTACCGGCCCGTCTCCACGCGGCCCGACTGGCTCAAGGCCTGGCGAAACGAAGCGGCCTACCTGCTCGCCCAGGCCCGCCGCGCAGCCGACGTCGATGACGAAGACCTTCTCCAGGAGCTCGAGGACCAGGCCCGCGAAATGGCCGACGTCGTCGAAGCCCGGCTCCGCAGCGAAGGGCTGATGTAGCGAGGTTGCCGCCACGGGACGTCACCAGCCAACGGACGTCACCAGCCAAGCGCCACGCCATCGAGCCGGTGATCCACTCCTGATTCGAGGCACGGCCCTACGCCGCCCGTGCCCCGCCGCGTGCCTTGATGGATCCGCAGCATCTGGGTGGCGCCCTTGAAGGCTTGGGAGTCGCCCAGCCGGTGGCCACGGGCCGCCAGTTCCTTGCCGATCTGCTCGGGAAATGTCTCATCCAGCTGCACTTCGTCGGTGTTCATCACCACGCGAAACCGCGGGGCATCGCACGCCTCTTGCGGATTCATGCCGAGATCGAGCGCGTCGATGAGCAACTGCACCTGCCCCTGGGGATGGTTGTTGAGCCCGATGCAGCCCAAGAGATATTCCGGCTCGCCGTCGCGCAGCACCATGCCAGGCAGGATCGTATGCCGCGGGCGTCGGCCCGGGGCCAAGGCATTGGGGTGGCCGCGACGGCTCGAGAACTGGCTCGCACGATTGTTGAGGATCACGCCGGTGTCGCCGGCGAGCAGTCCCGAGCCGAACATGCCGCAGATGCTCGACATCAGCGACACGGCATTGCCCTCCGCGTCGATCGCACACAGATAGGTCGTGTCGGACGTGTTGCCGCCGTGGGGACGCACGGGCGCCGTGGCACGAGCGGTGATCCGCCCACGGAGCTCCGCAAGAACGTCGGCCGTGAGCATGCGCCGGACGTTCTCCAGCATGGCATCGCTCGGCTCGCCCACCTCGTCGATCGCGAATGTAAATCCCAGCCGCAGGGCCTCGATCGCGTGGTGCAGACGATCCGATTCACCCATGTCGGCGACGTCGTAGCCTTCGAGAATGCCAAGCGCGATCAGGGCGACTGCGCTCTGCGAGTTTGGAGGGAGCCCGAGCACGTCGCGGCCGCGGTAGCGAACGGAGAGCGGCTCGACCCACGCGGCCTCTTGCTTCGCCACATCGGCGATCGCCGTCGGCACCCCGCCCGCTGAGAGCGTGTCGGCGATCGCCTTGGCCACCGGACCGACATAGAAGGCCTCGCGGCCGCCGCGCGCGACTTGCTCGAGCGTGTCGGCCAGTTGCGGAAACCGGACGAGCTGCCCGGGCACCGGAGGCTTTCCGGCAGGGAGCAGCACCTTCAGCAGGTGTGGCGTCGCGTATTTCGGCAGCAGCGGCGATGCCACCGCCCACATGCCGGCGATCGACTCGCCCACGGGATAGCCTTCACGGGCAGCGGCGACGGCCGGTTCCCAAAGCCGCGAGAGCGACCGGCTGCCGAACCGCTCGAGAAGACGGCACCAGCCGTCCACGGCGCCGGGAATCGTCACGGAGCTCGCGCCATGCTCCGGCATCATCGGCCGATCCCCGATCCGCTCGAGGCTCGCGCCCGAAGGAGCCCGGCCACTGCCGTTCAAACCGAAGACTCGTCGTTCCTTCGCCGACCAGGCGAGGATCATCGTGTCGCCGCCGAGCCCGCTCATCATCGGCTCCACCACCGCCATCATGCCCGCCATCGCGACGGCGGCGTCGAACGCGTTGCCCCCGTCCTCGAGCACCCGCAGGCCCACGCGCGTTGCCAGCGGTGAACTCGACGAGGCCAGGAAGTGCCGCGCGAAGACAGGCGATCGCCGTCCGAGAAACCCCGTCGGGTCGTCGGGCTGGTCGAGGGCCTTCTCCACCGCAATCGTCCGCCCCCCTGCTCCGGCCGCAGCGAGGGCTGCCGAAGCCGTCGCCAGAAATCGCCGCCGATGGATCGCCGGGAGGCTCATCGTGATGCCTGCTTTGCGAAGGGACTGGGTTTGCCTGCCATATTCGCCATCGGGCAGATTATGCGGATTCGAGTCTTCTTGCAGAAAGGCTGTGCCTCATGGGTTCTTCCGATCGCCGCGATTTTCTGACGGGCATGACGGCGCTGGCGGGGGCCGCCGGGCTCTTTGCGGCCTCCGAGCGGGCTGCGGCCGGCGACCCGTCGTTCATGAACAACGTCCCCGACCCGCTGCTCGCGGACAAGGAGCTGCCACCCTTCACCTTCGCGCTCGAGAAGTCGAAGGGCCGCTCGCGCGATGGCAGCTACGGCAAGGAGGCAACCGTCGAGCAGCTGCCGATCTCGAAGGGACTCGCCGGCGTGTCGATGCGGCTCGAGCCGGGCGTGATGCGCGAATTGCATTGGCACGCGACGGCGGCCGAATGGGCCTACGTGCAGAGCGGCCGGGTGCGAACGACGGTCGTCGATCCGCACGGGCGAACGGGAATCGACGACTTCGGCCCCGGCGACATCTGGTACTTCCCCCGCGGCCATGGCCACATGCTGCAGTGTCTGGGCAACGAGCCCTGCCACTTCATCCTCGTCTTCGACAACGGTTACTTTTCGGAGTTTGGCACATTCAGCCTCACCGACTGGATGGGGCATGTGCCGCCGGCGCTCTTGGCAAAAAACCTCGGCGTGCCCGCGGCGACGTTTCAGGGCTTTCCGAAAGAGGAGGTCTACTTCGCGAAGGGGCCGGTGCCCCCCGAGCCGCCGGCGAAGCCCCTTGCCGGCGTACACCCGCCGCCGCTCTCGCACAAGCATTCGCTTTCTTCGCAGGAGCCTCGCGAGACCTTCAAAGGAGGCCGCGAGTGGCGCGTGGAGGCAAAGGACTTCCCCATCTCGACGACGATGACCGGCGTGATCCTCGAACTCGAGCCGGGCGCCTTGCGGGAGTTGCACTGGCACCCGAATGCCGACGAATGGCAGTATCTGCTCACGGGCACCATCCGCGCGACGCTCTTCGGCTCCCGCGGCCGCTACCGGGAGGCGACGCTGGAGACCGGCGACGTGGGCTACATCCCGCAGGGCTACGGCCATTCGCTCGAAAACATCGGCGCCGAGCGGGCGAAAATCCTGATCGTCTTCAACTCCGGCGAATATCAGACCGTGGATCTCTCCCAGTGGATCGCCGGACAGCCCGCCGATGTCTTGGCCGTGAATTTCGGGAAGCCCGCGGCGACGTTCAATTCCTTTCCGAAGAAAGACGTCTTCATGGCCGAGGAATCGCACCGATGAACAACAACAAGCTGCTGCAGCCCTTTCAATCGGGCGACCTCCTGCTCCCCAACCGCGTCGTGATGGCGCCGCTCACCAGGAGCCGCGCCGGCAAGGAGCGGATTCCGAATGCGCTCATGGCGGAGTATTACGTACAGCGGGCCTCGGCAGGGCTGATCATCTCCGAGGCCACCACGATCTCCGAACAGGCCAACGGCTGGCGCGAATCGCCGGGCGTCTACACCGACGCCATGCAGGCGGGCTGGCAGGGCGTGACGTCGGCCGTGCATGCCGCCGGCGGACGGATCTTCCTGCAGCTCTGGCACATGGGTCGGGCCTCGCACAGCGATTTCCACGGCGGACAACTTCCGGTGTCGGCGTCGGCCGTGAAGATCGAAGGCGACGGCATCCCCACGCCATTCGGCAAGAAGCCCTACGAGAACCCGCGGCCGCTCGAGACGCGCGAGATCGCGGGCGTGGTCGCCGACTACCGGCGGGCCGCGGCACGGGCACGAGCAGCTGGGTTTGACGGTGTGGAGATCCACGCCGCCAACGGCTATCTCATCGACCAGTTTCTGCAATCGAAGACGAACCGGCGCACCGACGACTACGGCGGCAGCGTCGAAAAGCGGGCTCGGTTTCTGCGGGAGGTCGTGGAGGCCGTGTCGGCCGAATGGCCGGCCAACCGCGTGGGCGTGCGGATCTCGCCGAACGGTTCCTTCAACGACATGGGCTCGCCTGATTTCCGGGAGCAGTTTTCATTCGTGGCGACGATGCTTGATCGCGGCGGCCTGGCATATCTCCACGTCGTAGACGGATTGGCGTTTGGGTTTCACAAGCAGGGCGAGCCGATGACGCTCGCGGAGTTTCGGCGGCTCTTCCATGGCCCACTCATGGGCAACTGCGGCTACACGCTTGAATCGGCCGAGCAGGCGGTGGCGGATGGCGTCGCCGACCTGATCGCGTTTGGCCGGCCCTACATCAGCAATCCCGACCTGGTCGAACGCTTCCGCAACGGCTGGCCACTGGCCGAGCCGGCTGACATGGCCGCCTGGTATTCCCCAACCGGGGCCACGGGCTACACCGACTTCCCGCAGCACGGCCGCTGAATCCCGCGACGCCGATCAGCCCCGCGGGCGGCCGGTGCCAAACGTGATCATCACGACGGCGTCTTCCTCGTCGTCGAAGGGATCGAAGTCGCCGTCGTACGGACCGAATACGCCTGGATTGCGCGGGGCGGAAAACATGGCTGCGACTCCTGTGGAATCCACTCCACCACCGCGGCGGCGCCGAATCAAATGCTTGGAAACGCCCGGTAAAACCGCTATCGTGGCGGGCCTCGCCCACCCGGGCTCTCCACCCCAGAACCCCCCGAAGAAGGGGCGTCTCGCGCCGACCTTCCCTCCCCGCATGGCCACCACCTCCGCCCCCGCAATCGCTCCCGATCCTTGGTTCCAAGACCGCTTCGCCGACCGCATCGGCGGCGCCACCTACGGCAAGGGCAACGAGATCTACAAGTTCGAGCTGATCAAGCGGGCCAAGCGGAAGGCGATGGCCGATCATCCCGAGCGCCGGATGCTCGACTTCGGGATCGGCGAGAACGACGAGATGGCCCCGGAGAGCGTGCGGGCCGTGATGCGGCGGGAGATCGACCGTCCTGAGAATCGCGGTTACGCCGACAACGGTATCGCCATCTATAAGGAAGCGGTGGCGAAATTCATGCAGCGGGAGTTTGGCGTCACGCTCGATCCCGTCACCGAAGTGAACCACTGCATCGGCTCGAAGACGGCCTACGCGATGCTGCCGGCGGCCTTCATCAATCCCGGTGACGTGACGCTCATGACCGTGCCCGGCTATCCGGTCGCCGGCACGGCCACGCGATGGTTCGGCGGCCATGTGCACAAGCTGCCGCTCGTCCCGGAAAACGACTTCCTCCCCGATCTCGATGGCATCCCCGCCGACGTGCTCGCGAAGACGAAGCTGCTCGTGCTCTGCTATCCCAACAGCCCCACCGGCAAGACGGCCACCCGCGGCTTTTACGAGAAGGTGGTGGATTGGGCGCACAAGCACCGCGTGATCGTGGTGCAGGATGCGGCCCACATCATGCTCTCCTACGACGACCAGCCGCTCTCCTTCCTCCAGATCGACGGCGCGAAGGAGGTGGGCGTCGAGGTCCACTCGATGTCGAAGGGCTTCCACATGATCGGCTGGCGGCTCGGCTGGGTGTGTGGCCACGAAAGAATTGTGCGGGCCTTCGCCGACGTGAAAGACAACTGCGACTCCGGCCAGTTCATGGCGATCCAAAAGGCGGGAGCCGCAGCCCTGGGCGATCCCGAGATTCCGCGGCGGGTGCGCGAGAAATATCGCCGTCGGCTGGAGAAGCTCGTCGGCGTGCTCCGTGCCGTCGGCTTCGACTGCGAGATGCCGGGCGGCACCTACTTTCTCTATACGAAGAGCCCGAAGGGGGCCGGCGACCGCGTGTTTGCGACGGCGCAGGACGCGAGCCAATTTTTGATCCACGACCTCTCGATCTCGACCGTGCCGTGGGACGATTGCGGCGCCTTCCTCCGCTTCTCGGCTACCTACGAGGCGGAAGACGAATCGGCCGAAGACGATCTGATGGCCGAAACCCACGCGAGGCTTTCGCGGGCCCGGCTCAAGTTTTAGATTCCGGTCTTCTCTTTCCCTGGGAGTTTGAGCGATGCGTGTGAGCGGCTGCATTCGTTTTCTGGTGGTCTGCGCCCTGGCGATGACGATCCTGCTCCCGGCCACCGGCTGCGGCACGAAGAAGAAGGGCAAGAAGGGGCTCACGATCGCGCAGCTCAAGGAGAAGGCCGAGAAGGAGTCTTCCCCCGACCGCAAGGCGGCCGCCTATCTGAAGATCGCCGCCCAGCAATTCGGCTCGGGCGACAAGACCGGCGCGAAGGCGTCGGCCAACCAGGCCCTCGACGCGCTCGTCGACAAGGAAGGCAAGCCGGCGGGCGAGGCCAACCAGCTGGCGCCGCGGATCGTCGAAGCGGCTGACTCGCTCGCCCTCGTCGGCGACAAGAAGCAGGCCCGCAAGGCGCTCGAGGCCGCCACGGCCGATGACTTCGTCAACACGATCGAGGACGCGGTTCGGAAGACACAGGTGTTCGCCGAAGCGGGGGGCATCTACGGCGACAAAACGAAGGGCATCGGCGACAGCGGGAAGGCGAAGGAACTCCTCGCGAAGGCAAACGAACTGGCCGGCGCCACCGACGAGCGGTTTCGCGCCGACGCGCTCGCGGCAGTGGCGCTCGGATACACGCGAAGCGGACTCGCCAAGGAGGCCGGCGACATGGTCAACGCGCTCGTGGAGGCCGCCAAGTCGCTCGAGCAGCCCCGCGCCAAGGCCGAGGCCTTGGCCGCCGCCGCCAACGTGAAGGCGCAGACGGGCGCGAAGGACGAGGCGAAGGAGCTGCTCAAGGAAGCGGCCGACGCGGCCAAGAGCGTCGAGCGGGCCGACGGCAAGGCCTTCGCGCTGATCGCGATCGCGATTGCCACCGAGGCCAATGGCGACGTGAAGGGAGCCCTCTCGCTCTTGAAGGAAGCCGACAAGGCGGCCAACAAGGCCAGCGAGCCCGACATGCAGAAGCTGCTCGTCGAGAAGGTCAACAAGCTGACGATGGAGTTCAGCAAGAAAAAGTAGCTTTTCGCCGGCTTTTACATGCCCCATACCACGATCGTCTGGCTTCGCCACGACCTGCGGCTCGACGACAATCCCGCGCTCGCGGCGGCAGCGGCCCGTGGGGCGGTCGTGCCCGTCTTCATCTGGGCGCCCGACGAAGAAGCGCCGTGGGAGCCAGGCTCGGCCTCGCGCTGGTGGCTGCACCAGTCGCTCGAGCGGCTCTCGGCCGCCTTCGAGAAGGCCGGGGCGCCGCTCGTGATCCGCCGCGGCGGCTCGCTCGACGCGCTGCGGTCGCTCGCCAAGGAAGTGTCCGCGACGCATGTGACGTGGAACCGCCGCTACGAGCCGGCCGTGGTCAAGCGCGACACCGGCATCAAGAAGGTGCTCGCAGCCGACGGGCTCGTGGCGGAGAGCTTCAATGGGTCGCTCCTCTACGAGCCGATGCACGTGGCCACGAAGGAGGGCCGGCCCTATCAGGTCTTCACCCCCTTTTGGCGGGCGCTCCTCGCGCGGGACGAGCCCGCCGAGCCGGTCGCGGCGCCGCGAAAGCTCTCGACCGTGGCGAAGCGGCCGAAGAGCGTCGCCATCGAATCGCTCGGGCTTCTGCCGAAGATCGATTGGGCGGCGGGCTTTCGGGAGATGTGGTCGCCCGGCGAGACCGGGGCCGCGAAGCGGATGGACCGCTTCCTCGAGAAGGCGCTCGCGACGTATGGCAGCGGCCGCGATCGCCCCGATCACGACGGCACGAGCGCCCTCTCCCCCCACCTGCACTTCGGCGAGCTTTCGCCGCGACGGCTCTGGCATGCCGTTCGCGAGCAGGCCGGCGGCAAGCCCGCGGCGAAGATCACCGGCAGCCCGGAGGTGTATCTCCGCGAACTCGGCTGGCGGGAGTTTGCCAACCACCTGCTCTTTCATTTTCCCCACACGAGCGACGCGCCGCTCCGCGCCGACTACGCCCGCTTCCCCTGGGCCAACGACCCGGTCGGCCTGCGGGCCTGGCAGCGAGGCCGCACCGGCTTCCCGATCGTGGATGCCGGAATGCGGCAGCTCTGGACGACCGGCTGGATGCACAACCGCGTGCGGATGATCGTGGCCAGTTTCCTCGTGAAGGACCTTCGCATCTCGTGGCTCGAAGGGGCGAAGTGGTTTTGGGACACGCTCGTCGATGCGGACCTTGCCGCCAACACGCTCGGCTGGCAGTGGGCCGCCGGCTGCGGCGCCGATGCCGCCCCGTATTTCCGGATCTTCAACCCGACGAGCCAGGCCGCGAAATTCGACCCCGACGGCGCGTATGTGGCCGCCTGGGCCGGCACGGACGCGAAGGACTACCCCGAGCCGATCGTCGATCACGCCGAGGCTCGAAAACTGGCGCTCGCGGCGCTCAAGACCGTTTCGCGGCCGTCTGCCCGAAAGTAGTGGGTTCTTGCGGGTGTTTGCGGGGATTCGTACAACTGCGGGTCTTCCACGAACGCGTTTCTCCAGGGGCAAACACATGGCCACCGCCACCGCAACCAAGAAGTCCGCCAAGCTGCCCGAGGCGAAGAATGTCGGCAGCGCGCTCGACAAGGCGATGACCGCCGGCAAGGGCATCCTCCGGCTCTCGCCCACGTGGGTGCCGCGGAGCTTCCTCCATCCCGGCAAGCGGGTGCGGCTGCATCCCGACGACTACTACGCCTACGGCCTCGACCGCGGCGGCATCGACGAGCGGTGGTTCGCGAGCACGACGGAAGCGGCCAACGAAGGCCGCGTGCCCGATGAAGGGCTCTCGTGGTGCGTGTTCGACGGCGAGCGGTTTCTCCTCCGCGACGCCGTGAGCGAAGGGGGCGCGAAGCTCGTCGGCAAGCCGATCTGGGACCGCTACAAGAAGTGGCCGGTCTACTCCAAGTTTTTCGACAACATGGGGCCGATCCCCCACCACATGCATCAGTCGTTCGACGACGCGAAGCTCGTGGGGCAGGAAGGCAAGCCCGAGAGCTACTACTTCCCGCCGCAATACAACAATTGCGACAACAACTTTCCCTACACGTTCATGGGGCTCGAGCCGGGCACGACGAAGGACGACCTCCGCCGCTGCCTCGAGAACTGGAACCGCGGCGACAACGGCATCCTCTACCACTCGAAGGCCTACCGCCTCGAGCGGGGCACCGGCTGGCTCATCCCGCCGGGAGTGTTGCATGCACCGGGGTCGCTGCTCACCTACGAGCCGCAGTGGGGCAGCGACGTCTTCGCGATGTTTCAGTCGCTCGTCGAAGGCCGCGCCGTGCCGTGGAGCCTGCTCGTGAAGGACATGCCGAAGGAGAAGCACCAGGATCTCGACTTCATCATCGGCCAGCTCGACTGGGAAAAGAACGTCGACACGCACTACAAGGAGAGCAACTTCCTCTCGCCCCTCGTGGACGAGAAGCGGAGCGCCCCCGGCGCGACCGACAAGTGGATCGTCTACGGCCATGTCGACGGTCGGCAGCTCTTCAGCGCCAAGGAGCTCACGCTCGAGCCGGGCGCGAAGATCACGATTCACGACGCCGGCGCGAGCGGCTGGATCACTGTGCAGGGCGAGGGGAAGGTGGGCGTGCACGACGTGGCCACGCCGACGCTCATCCGCTTCGGCGAGATGACGGCCGACGAGCTCTTCATCTCGGCCGACGCGGCCGCCGCCGGCTACACCGTGGAAAACACCGGCCCGGGCCCGCTCGTGTCGCTGCGTTATTTCGGCCCCGACGTCCATCCCGATCTCCCCAAGCACGGAAAGAAGCGCTAATGCCGCATTCCGCCCCCAAGCTTCATAACGCCATGTGGCCAGGCCTCGTCGGCAAGGGCACCGATCCCGGCCAGGAGCCGCCGATCTCGCTCGATCGGATGCTGGAGCTGACGGCCGCAGCGAACGTGAACGGCCAGAAGTTCGACGGCATCGACTACTTTTTGTTTCTGCCGCACACGAACCCCGAGGCGAGCGACGCGGAGCTGACCGCGATCGCCGACAAGATCGCGAAGCACGGCTTCACGGTGGGGTCGCTCGTGGCCCCGGTCTGGCCGGGCACGGTGGGCGATTCGGCGATGGGCGACGCGGCTGCGAAGGAGAAGTTTCTCTCCGCCGTGAAGATGGCCTGCCGGATCGCGAAGGTCTTCGAGAAGCACGGCGTGCGGAAGTATGGCGTGATCCGGATCGACTCGGCCGAATTCGGCGTGAACAAGTGGCGGGAAAACCCGCAGGCCAACACGGCCAAGATCGCCGCAACCTTTCGCGAGGCGGCGAAGATCGCGAAGGACCATGGCCAGCGGCTGGCGGCCGAGGGGGAGATCTGCTGGGCCGGCATGCACTCCTGGAAGGACATGCTCGACCTGCTCGAGGAGGTCGGGATGCCGGAGACGCTCGGCTTCCAGGCCGATCTCGCCCACACCTATCTCTACCTGCTCGGCTACAACGCTCCGGAGCATGCCCTCGTGCAGCCGGGCTACACCGATGCCGAGTTTTGGCCCGCCTACGAGCAGATGGTGTCGAAGCTGCGGCCGTGGACGATCGACTTCCACGTGGCCCAAAACGACGGCGAAGTGCACGGCGCCGGGTCGCACGACAAGACGGGCAAGCACTGCCGGGCCGACGACCCGCGGGGCAAGCTCGACATCGTGAAGTGCGCCGGCTACTGGCTGAAAGACGCCGACACGCGCGGCATCAAGCACATCTGCTGGGACGGCTGCATGTTCCCCAACGCCACGCTCGAAAACCCACAGACCTGGAACACCATCCTCAAGACCATGATCGCCGTCCGCGACGCCCACGGCTGGAACTGAAGAAAGGATCTCATCGATGGCCAAACCCCTCCGCATCGGCATGATCGGCTACGGCTTCATGGGCCGCGCCCACTCCAATGGCTACAACCGCGTCAAGGACTTCTTCGACCTGGAATACCTGCCGGTGCTGCAGGCCGTGGCCGCCCGCGACGCCGAGAAGGCCAAGGCCTTCGCCGACCGCTGGGGCTACAAGCGGGTGGAGACCGACTGGCGGAAACTCGTCGCCGCCGACGACATCGACGCGATCGATATCTGCACGCCCAACAACCTCCACGCCGAAATCGCGATCGAGGCGGCGAAGCACGGCAAGGCGATCCTCTGCGAGAAGCCGCTGTCGATGGACACGGCCGAGGGGGAGAGGATGTGCCAGGCCATCGAGAAGGCCGGCGTGGCGAACATGGTCTGGTACAACTACCGCCGCATCCCGGCGGTGACGTTCGCCAAGCAAATCATCGATTCGGGCAAGCTTGGCCGGGTGTTCCATTACCGGGCCGAGTTTCTGCAGGACTGGACGATCAACGCCGATCTCCCGCAGGGGGGCGCGGCACTCTGGCGGCTCGATTCGGCCGCGGCCGGCAGCGGCGTGACGGGCGACCTGCTGGCCCACTGCATCGACACGGCCCTCTGGCTCAACGGCTCCGTCAGCGACGTCACGGCGATGACCGAGACCTTCGTGAAGGAGCGGAAGCACCAGCTCACCGGCAAGATGGAGAAGGTGACGATCGACGACGCCTGCTCGTTTCTCTGCCACTTCAAGAACGGGTCGCTCGGCCTCTTCGAGAGCACGCGGTATGCCCGCGGCCACAAGGCCCTCTACACGTTCGAGATCAACGGTGAAAACATGAGCCTGAAGTGGGATCTGCATGATCTCCACCGGCTGCAGGTCTTCGATTACAAGGACGAAGGCCCGATGCGTGGCTGGAAGAGCATCCACGTGACCGACGGCGATCACCCCTACATGGACAAGTGGTGGGTGCCGGGCCTGGCGATCGGCTACGAGCACTCGTTCGTGCACCAGGTGGCCGACTTCCTCGAGGCCTACGCGAAGAAGCAGCCGGCCCACCCGACCTTCCGCGACGCCCTCGAAACGCAGAAGGTCTGCGACGCCGTGCTCCAAAGCGCGAAGACCCACCAGTGGGTCAACGTGTAGGACAGGCCTCTGTGCCTGTCCACAGTGAGGGGCTTTGAAAACAGACAGGCACGGAGGCCTGTCCTACGAGTAGACAGGCTAAAGCCTGTCCTACCCGCAATCCGGCTCGAGCGACGCGATCTTCGCGACGCGACGCGCATGCCGGCCGCCCTCGAAGGGCGTGTCGAGCCACGTGCGGAGCATCTTCTCCTGCAGCTCCTGGCCGAGCATCTCGGCCGAGAGGCAGAGCACGTTGAGATCGTTGTGCCGCCGGCTCATCTCGGCCGTGACCTCGTCGTGGCAGGTGGCGGCGCGGATGCCGTGGACCTTGTTGGCGGCGATCGCCATGCCGACGCCCGTGCAGCAGAGCAGGATGCCGCGATCGACCGACCCCTTGCTCACGCGGGTGGCGACGTCGGCCGCGATGTCGGGATAGTCGACGGCCTCTTCGCCATGGCTGCCGCAATCGACAACCTCATGCCCCATCTTTTCCAAGAGACCGATGATGCGCAGCCGCGCGGCCACGCCACGATGATCACTCCCGATTGCGATGCGCATGATTGCTCCGAGCGAATCCTTCCGATGGCCGACAGCCAATAATCTACCGGCGGGGAAGCACGTTTTCGAGTGTATCCAGTCTGGCGAGCAGATGCTCGCGGATTTGCTGGGCGCACTTCCGATACGTGGCCACCGGGCCGCCGATCGGATCGAGCACGTCGAGGCGGTCGGGCGAAAGCACGGCCACGCGGCCGCCGGCCTCCGGAAACTGCGACAGGATGGCGGCGCGGTGGGAGGCTGTCATCGTCCAGATGATGTCGGCCTGACGGACGAGATTTTCCGTCACCGGCTGGCTGCCGTGGCCGGAGAGATCGCAGCCGATCTCCGCCATCGCCGCCAGGGCGCCGTCGCTCGCCTTGCCGCCGGACCAGGCGGCGACGCCGGCGCTGGCGACGACCACTCCGTGCTCCTCGATCTCGTCAGGGCCGCAGCCGAGTCGCTCCGCCATCAGCTGCCGGAAGATCGCCTCGGCCATCGGGCTGCGGCAGGTGTTGCCGGTGCAGACGAAGAGCACCATCAGGCTCGAGAGGCGGCGGAGCGTTTCCTGCGAGACGATTCCCTGATGCACGACCCGAAAATCCCGCTCGTCCACCTCGATCGTGGAGGCGGGCTGGGCATACCGCGCGCGGCCGTCGTCGATCACCAGCGACACCACCGAGGGCGCCCGAGCCAGCACATCTTCGGCCGTGACGAGCGGCGGTTCCCCCGGTGCGGCGGGCTCGGCGAGCACCACCGGCCCGGCGAGCATCCGCATGCAGTCGGCGAGCATCTGGTGGCCCGGCACCCGCAGCCGCAGCCGGCCGGCGCCGACGACCGCCTCCCGCGCCGCCTGCGGCAGCCGGTGGACGAGGCTTTCCGGATGATCGTCGGCGACGATGATCGACACCGGCCCGGGCCAGCAGCGCCGGGCGATCCGGCGTCCGATCGCTGAAAGCCTGGGAGCCCAGTCGAGGGCCTCGTCGGCGCTTTTGAGGGCGAGGGTGAGCCGCGGCTCCCGCTCGCGGACGGGGGTGAGGCCGACGAGCCTGGCCACCGCGGATTCATCGCGCACGCTCGATGCGATGACGTAATCCGTTTCAGTGGGGAAGGCGACGCTCCGCCCCTCGGCGAGCGTCTGCACGGCGCGGTGCACGACGTCGCGGGCGTCTTCAGTCTTTCGCAAATCGATGACCATCGGCCGCATGGGCAACCCCGGAGGGGCGGATCACCAATCATGACCGGAGCCATGCCCCCGACGCTTCCGTCGGGCCGTGCGAAATCCGCTGAAAAGACGGGCAACCTGGAAAAACTACCGGAGTTTACGGGGGCCAGTCAAGGATCGCCTTCCGGGAAAGACCGAGGCGAAAGGACAGTTTTCGCCTTGTGGCAGCATGGGCTTCGCGGCTATTTCTCCCCGGCTTCCGCGACCGCACCCCGAGCCAGCACCGCCGATGCCCTTGCGCACCACTCTTTCCACCATGCCGCATCCGAGCCGGGTTTTCGTTGCGCTCCTGCTCGCCTCCTTGGCCGCGACGGTGCGGGCCCAGACGCCGCTCCCCGCCGTGCCCGGCGCCCCGGCCCCCGCTCCCGCCGCCGCGACCGACGCGAATCGGATCGTCGAAGTGCGGATCGAGGGCAACCATGCCACCGAGGTCTCGAAGCTGCCGAAGCTCGTCACCCGCGCCGGCCAGATCTTCGACCCGCAGGCGATCGAGGAAGACGTGCGGACGCTCCACCGCTCACGGAAGTTCGTCGACGTGCATCCGAAGTATGTGCGCGTGAAGGAGGGCGTGGTCGTGATCTTCCAGGTGGTGGAGCGGCCGATGCTCCGCTACGTGAAATACATCGGCAACGAGAAGGTGACCACGCGCACGCTGCGGAAGAAGGCCGAGATCGACGTCGGCGACTCGATGGATCCCTATGTGGTCGAGGAGGCCCGGCGGCGGATCGAGGCGCACTACCACGAGAAGGGCTACGACGGAGCGCGGGTCTCGACGGTCGAGGGCAACAAGCCCGGCGACAAGGGGGCCGTGTTCCTGATCGACGAGGGCCGCAGCAAGAAATCACTCTGGACGAACTTCGTCGGCAACTCCATCGCCACCGATGCGCGGCTGCTGACGCAGATCAAGTCGAAGCCGGGCATCTTCTGGCTGCTCGGCGGCGACGTCGATCGGCAGAAAATCGACGAAGACGTCGATGCGATCACCGCCTACTACCGCAGCCTCGGCTTCTTCCAGGCGAAGGTGGGCCGGGAACTCGAAGTGGTGCAGGGGGGCGGCCGCGATTGGACGATGCTCACCTTCGTGATCAACGAGGGCCCGCGCTACACCGTCCGCAACGTCTCTTTCATCGGCAACAGCAAGTTCAAGGGCGAGTTTCTCGCCCGCGATCTCAAGCTCAAGAGCGGCGAGCACTTCAACCAGTCGAAGATGGACGCCGACCTCGGTCTGATCCGCGACATCTACGGCGGCCGCGGCTTCGTCTTCGCCGACATCCGGGCCGACCCACGGTTTCTCGAGGAGCCCGGCCAGCTCGATCTCGTCTACAACGTGGCCGAGGGTCAGCGCTACCGCGTGGGGAAGATCAACGTGCGAATCCGTGGCGAGCATCCGCACACGAAGCACAGCACCGTCTTGAACCGCCTCTCGCTGCGGCCCGGCGACATCCTCGACATCCGCAAGCTGCGGGATGACGAGCGGCGCCTCAAGGCGAGCAGCCTCTTCCTCGCCGACGCCGCCAAGGGGGAGGGGCCGCGGATCGTCTTCAGCAAGCCTGAGAATGCCGCGGATAGCAACGAGCAGATCGCCCGCGAGCCGGGTCGCCCCGGCTTCCGCGGCCAGAGCCCCGATCCCGAAACGGCGGAGGACGCCGTCCTCGATCTGATGCTCGAAGGAGAATTGAAAGAAGAGCACGCTCCTGCTCCCGCTCAGCCCGCGCCCCGCGCGACCACGATCGCCAATGGCCCCGTCTGGCGCGGCCAGAGCCCGCAGCCCATGCCGCAGCAGGCGGCACCCCCGCAGGGATGGGGCGGCGCGCCGCTCGCGCCGACCGGCCCGGAGGCGGTGGACTATTCGCGGATGGCGGCGCCGCAGCCGGCCTACCAGCAGCCGCCGGTGTATGTCGCCCAGCAGCCGGTTGCACCGGGCATGCAGCCGGTGATGCAACCGGGCATGATGCAGCCCGGTCTCGCCCCGCCCGGCATGATGCAGCCAGGCATGGTGCCAAACTTCGCCGCCGATCAGCCGATGCAGGTTTTTCCGGGCAACGAGCCCTACGTGGTCGTCGACGTCGATGCCGAGGAGACGCAGACGGGCCGCCTCATGATCGGTGCCGGCGTCAACTCCAATGCCGGCCTCGTCGGCAACATCGTCATCGACGAGCAGAATTTCGACATCACCCGGCTGCCCCGCAGTTGGGACGACATCCGCAACGGCACCGCCTTCCGCGGTGCCGGCCAGCGGTTTCGGCTCGAGGCGGCGCCCGGCACGCAGCTCCAGCGCTACACGGCCACCTTCCAGGAGCCCTACCTCTTCGACACGCGGATCGGCCTCTCCACGAGCGCCTCCTACTACACCCGCTATTTCTACGACTGGGCTGAGGCCCGTACGGGCGGCCGCATCGGGTTGGGCTATCAATTCGCCTTCGCCCCGGATCTCTCGGTGAACACCGGCTTCCGCGGCGAGAGCGTGGATGTGTTCAACCCGCGGGTCTTGGCGCCGGCGATCCAAAACATGCTCGGCACCAACGCCGTCTACGGCTTCAGCGGCGGCATCATCCACGACACCCGCGACAGCCCCTTCCTGCCCACGCAGGGCCATCTCGCGAGCTTCGAGTTCGAGCAGGTGATCGGCACCTTCCAATACCCCCGCGGCATCCTCGAAGGGCGGCAATACTTCCTGCTCAACGAGCGGCCCGACGGCTCCGGTCGCCACGTGCTCTCGATCGGCTCGGTGCTCGGCATGTCGGGCCCCGACACGCCCGCCTACGACAACTTCTTCGCGGGTGGCTACAACACGATCCGCGGCTTCGCCTTCCGCGGGGCGAGCCCCCGCCAAGACGGCGCCATCATCGGTGGTCCGTTCCAGTGGCTCAACACGATCGAGTATCTCTTCCCGATCACCGCCGACGACACGCTCCGCGGCGTGGTCTTCACCGACTTCGGCACCGTCGAGTCGACCGTGGCCATCAACCAGATGCGCGTCGCGCCGGGCTTCGGCCTCCGCATCACGCTGCCGGCGATGGGCCCGGCGCCGATCGCGCTCGACTTTGCCTTCCCGGTCGCCTACGCCCAAGACGACAGCCAGCAGCTCTTCAGCTTCTTCGTCGGATTCGCACGCTAGCCCCGAGGGGCGGGCCCTCGGTCCGCCGCACGCATGGTCCAGCTCAGCCCACCGCCCGGCACGGAACGCATCCTCGTCGTCCGCAATCGGTTCATCGGCGACACGGTGCTCGCCATCCCGTTTCTGCGCAACCTGCGGCGGCGGTTTCCCGAAGCGATCATCGATGTCTTGGTGGAGCCGGCCGCGCGGGACGTGCTCGCCGACTGCCCCTACATCGACGAGATCATCACCTGGAAGCGGCCGCACCGCGGCTTCTTCAAACTGCCGTGGATGGTGAAGAGCACGCTCGCGCTCGCCGCGAGGCTCCGTGGCCGCGGCTACACGCGGGCCTATGTGCTCAAGCGATCGCTGGCCGGCAGCCTGCTCGTCTGGAGCGCCGGGATTCCGGCGCGGATCGGGTTTGCCTCGAAGCAATGGGCGGCGCTTCTCACGCGGTCCGTCGCGCTGCGGCGTGAACGCCACGAGGCCGAGCTTTTCCTCGATCTGCTGCGGAGCGACGACATCGAGGTCGATGACGGCCGCAATGAAAACTGGACGTCGCCGGCGGCCGTCGCGAAGGTGGAGAAGTTGCTGTCCGGCGTGGCCCGCGGCCGGAAGCGGGTCTTCGTCGCCCCCCGCTCGACCGACCCGCACCGGGAGTGGCCGATCGACCGGATCGCATGCATCCTCCGCTGGCTCGTCGAGCAGCATGGCTGCGAGATCTTTTTCTGCGGCGCCCCCGACGATACCGTGCGGCATGCGGAGATCCGCGGCCGGCTGGGTGCCGCCGCCGACGCGCATGTGCGCGATCATTCGCTCGATCTTTCGCTCCGCGAAGCGGTGACGCTGATCTCGCGGATGGATCTCTGCCTGGGTGTCGACACCGGCCTGCCGCATATCGCAGCCTCGTTTGGCGTGCCCACGGCGGTCTTGTATGGGCCGACTGATCCGAACAAGTGGCATCCGTGGAAGACCCGCTCGGCGATCGTGCAATCGCCGTCGGGATTGATCGACGACATCTCCGTGGGGCAGGTGGCCGAGGCCGTCGGCGGCCTGCTCGAGGCGATCCCGGCGGCCAAGCCCGCGGTCGCTGCCGCAAGCCGCACGATCCGCACGCTCGATCTGCGGAAGGGCGGCTTCCGCTACGAGGTGCTCGAATCAAAGCCGTCGGCGGCCGCCGAGCCGGCCACGAATCCGCTCGCCCAGGCCCACTGAAAGTTGAAGCCGCCGATCCGGCCGTCGACGTCGAGCACTTCGCCGGCGAAGTGCAGCCCCGGGCAGATCCGGCTTTCCATCGTTTCGAGCCGCACTTCCGTAAGCGGCACGCCTCCGGCCGTCGCCTCGGCGATCGTGAAGCCGCGGTCGCCCACGATCTCGAGCGGCGTGGATGTGGCGAGTTGCACGAGCTTCTTTCGCGGGTCGCGCGGAATGTCGCCCTGCGGCGGGGCGCCGGAAAGCTCGCAGAGCTTGCGGGCAAGCCGGTCCGGCAGGTGATCCCGCAGGATCGCGACCGCCCCGCGGCCGCGCGGCTCGAGCAAAAGCTGCTCCACGCTCTCGGCCGTGAGCCCCGGCAGCCAGTTCATCGAAAGCCTGACCGACGGATCGGCCGCGCGGGCGATGAGCCAGTGGCGGCTGATGTCGAGGACGCTCGGGCCGGAGAGACCGAAGTGGGTGCAGAGCGTGCTGCCGGTGAAGCCGCAGATCCGCTTGCCGCTCGAGGCCGAGAGGATGATCTCTCCGGGGAGCGTGAGCCCCGAGAGATCGGTGATCCAGTGGCCTGGCGGCAGGACGAGCGGCACGAGCGCCGGCACGACTGGAGCCGTGAGCGAGTGGCCGAGGCTCGTCGCCAGCGCGAAGCCGCCGCCATCGGAGCCCGACTTGGGCAACGACTTGCCGCCGGTGCAGAGGATGATCCGCTTGGCAGCGATCACGCCGTTGTCGGTCGTGACATGAAAGCCCTCCGTGTCGCGCTCGACGCCGGTGACCCGCGCCGGATGCACGAGCGCCGCCCCTGCGGCCTGCGCCTCGCGCACCAGCGCGTCGAGCACGGTGCGGGCCGAATCGGTGACGGGGAACAGTTTTCCGGTCTCCTCCCGCTTCATCTCCACGCCCGCCGCGCGGAAGAACTGCACGGTGTCGTCCACCGTGAACCGCCTGAGCACCTTGCGGATCGCCGGCGGCGTGCTGCCGGCGTAGTCGGCCTCCGTCACCTGCCAGTGCGTGACGTTGCAGCGGCCCCCGCCGGCGACAAGAATCTTCGCACCGATCTTGCGGGCGCCGTCGACGGCGACGATCGCGAGCCGGCGGCTTGTGTCGCGGGCCCGTCGCCCCGCCCACGTGGCCGCAAAGAGCCCCGCCGCGCCGGAGCCGATGACGAGGATGTCGCACGAGGGTGGGATCGGAGGATCATTCATTGCAGTCAAAGGTACACCACGCATGGCAGAGATGAGCGCGACCAACGCGGCTTCGCCATGGGCCGACTCGCGGTGGGTGGCCCACGCGGCGCTCCTGCTCGATTCATTCTCCAAGGCGCTGGGCCGGGAGTTGATCCCGCGCACCGGCTCCGCGGAGGAGCAGGCGGAGCGGCTTTTTCTCGCTCCGCGGGTCGTCGTCTCGCACGGCACCGAGGCCGACCCGGTGCTCAATTATGGCAACGCACAAGCGCTCGAACTCTGGGAGATGGACGCGGCCACGCTCACCCGCACGCCATCGCGGCTCACGGCCGAGCCGATGCATCGCGACGAGCGATCACGGCTCCTCGAGCGGACCCGCCGCGACGGCTACGTGGACGATTACTCCGGGATCCGGATCTCGCGGACCGGCAAGCGCTTCCGCATCGAACAGGCGATCGTGTGGAATCTCGTCGACGCCGCCGGGGTGCATCGAGGCCAGGCCGCCACGTTCGATGCCTGGACGCCCCTGTAAAAACGCGGTGGCTCTGCTCCCGGATGGGTGGTATGATTGATAGCGTCCTTCGCCCCGCCGATCGACCTCTTGGTCCGCGATCCCCGGCCCCTGGCCGGAGGGTCGGCGACGCGGGTGACCCCGAGGAATAGGTTCCATGGGTTGCTCGAGATTCTTCCGCGGTCGCCGACTGCTCGCGGTGGCTGCATTGGCGCTGTGGGCCTGGACGGTGAGCCTCTCGACGCCGTTTGCCGCAGATTCCCTGCGGCAGATCGACTTCAACCGCGATATCCGGCCGATCCTCTCGGAAAACTGCTTCTACTGCCACGGCCAGGACGGGCAGAAGCGGGAGGCCGACCTGCGGCTCGACGACCGGCAGGCCGCGATCGACTCGGGCGCGATCGTGCCGGGCGACCCCGGGGCGAGCACGATCCTCGAGCGAATCCACTCGACCGATCCTGACGTCTTGATGCCCCCGCCGAATTCCAACCGGCGGCTGTCGGACGAGCAGAAGAAAATTATCGATCGCTGGATCAAGGAGGGCGCCGAGTACAGGCAGCACTGGGCGTTCACTGCACCGGTGCGGCCGGCTCCGCCGGAGGTGAAGCAGGCCGACTGGCCGCGGAACGACGTCGACCGATTCGTGCTGGCGAAGATCGAGGCGGCGGGCCTCACGCCCTCCCCAGAGGCCGACCGGGCCACGCTCATCCGCCGGCTCCACGCCGACCTCGTCGGCCTGCCCCCGACGCCCGAGGAGGTCGATGCCTTCATCGCCGACTCTGATCCACAGGCCTACGAAAAACTCGTCGATCGGCTGCTCGCGTCACCCCACTACGGCGAGCGGATGGCGCTGCCGTGGCTCGACGCGGCCCGCTACGCCGACTCCAACGGCTTCCAGCAGGACGGCGACACCTGGCAGTGGATCTGGCGCGACTGGGTGGTGAAGGCCCTCAACGCCGACATGCCGTTCGACCAGTTCTCCATCGAGCAACTGGCCGGCGACCTGCTGCCGAACGCCACGCCCGAGCAGAAGGTCGCCAGCGGCTTCAACCGCAACCATCTCCTGAACGGCGAAGGGGGAGCGATCGCCGAGGAGCAACGGTTCAACAACCTCTTCGACCGCGTCGACACGACGAGCACGACCTGGCTGGGCCTGACGATGGCCTGTGCCCAGTGCCATGACCACAAATACGATCCGATGACGCGGACCGACTATTACGGCCTGCTCGATGCCTTCAACCGGCTGCCCGAGACGGGCTTGCCGACACAGTTCTCCGCCCGGATCCGCGTGGCACCGCCGATCATCGAACTCCCCTCCGAGGAGAACACGCGTCGGCTGGCCGAACTCGAGGCCGCGATGAAGGCCGGCGAATCGGCCGCGAAGCCCGTCATCGACGCGGCCTACGCCGCCTGGAAGGTGGGACTTTTCGCGGATGGTGAACCTGCCGACAGCGAGGGTCTCTCGGCCGTCATCACCCCGCTGTTGCGCAAGCCAGAGAAGGAACGGACCGAAGCCGAGCAGAAGACGATCGAGCAACACCTGCGGAGGTATTTCGACTCGAAGATCAAGCCCGACGTCATCAAGGACTTGCCGCAGGTCGTGGCCTACGAGGCCGCCAAGAAGGCCTACGAGCAATACAAGGGCGACCAGATCCCGCGGGTGATGGTGATGAGCGACGAGAGGCCGCGGGAGACGAAGATCCTTGACCGCGGCGACTACCTCTCGCCCGTCGGGGAGAAACTCACGTTCCTCCCGCCGGCGTTCCTGCCGCCGCTGCCCGAGGGCCTGCCGCGCAACCGGCTCGGCCTCGCGCAGTGGCTCTTCCTGCCGGAGCATCCGCTCACCGCGCGGGTGCAGGTGAATCGGATGTGGCAGCAGTTCTTCGGCACCGGCATCGTGAAGACGACCGAAGACATGGGCGTGCAGAGCGAGTATCCGCAGCACATGGCCCTGCTCGACTGGCTGGCGGTCGAGTTCCGCGAGCAGGGCTGGAGCCAGAAGCGGATGCACCGCCTGCTCGTGACGAGCGCCACCTACCGGCAGGCGAGCAAGGTGACGGCCGACCACCTCGCCAAGGACCCGGAGAACCGGCTGCATGCCCGGGCGGCCCGGTTTCGCATGCCGTCGCTCGTGCTCCGCGACGTGGCCCTTGCGGCCGCCGGCCTCGTCGATCTGCGGATCGGCGGCCAGCCCGTCTATCCGTATCAGCCCGACCAGATCTGGGAGGCCCTCGCGATCACGCACGAGCGGGACTTCACATATCCGGCCTCGAAGGGGGCCGACCTCTACCGCCGCAGTCTGTACACGTTTTGGCGGCGCACGGTGAGCCCGGCGAACATGTTCGACACGGCCAACCGGCAGACCTGCACCGTCCGCGCAAGCCGCACGAGCACGCCGCTGCACGCGCTTACGACCCTCAACGACCCCACGTGGGTCGAGTCGGCCCGGGTGCTCGCCGAGAAGAGCATGAAGGCCGCCGGCGACCCCGCCGGCCGGCTCACGCACGCCTTCCGCCGTATCCTCGGCCGCCGGCCCACCGACTACGATCTCGAGGCGGTCACGCGGATGCACGCCCGGCAACTGGCGATCTATCAGGCCGATGCCGAGGCGGCGAAGCAGTTCCTCAGCGTGGGCGAGAGCCCGCGCGACGAGGCGATCGACACCGCCGAGCATGCGGCGCTCGCGAGCGCGTGCCTTGCGATGTTCAACCTCGACGAAGCCCTCACCCGTGAGTAGCACAGGCTTCAGCCTGTCAAAAATAACGTCATGACAGACCTGCACCTCGAAAACATCGCCCGCGTCACCCGCCGCAGACTCTTCGGCTCGGCCGGCATGGGGATCGGATCGGTAGCCCTGGCCGCGCTCCTCAAGCGGGATGCGCAGTCAGCCGCCTCGACGCCCGCAGCCGTGCGCGGCCTGCCGGGCCTTCCGCACCACGAGCCGAAGGCGAAGCGGGTCGTGATGCTCTGGCAGGGGGGCGGGCCGTCGCACGTCGACCTCTTCGACCCCAAGCCCGAGCTCATCAATCGCGGCGGCCAGGAGATTCCCGCGAGCGTTCGCGGCATGACACGGCTCTCCACGATGTCGAGCGGCTATGCCAAGTGGCCGGTCGTCGCGCCGATCAAGCCGTTCAAGAAGAATGGGCAGTGCGGCATGGAGATGAGCGAATTGCTGCCGCACCTCGGCGGCCTCGCCGACGACCTGTGCCTCGTGCGGAGTCTGCACACCGAGGCGGTGAACCACGCCCCCGGCGTGACGTTCTTCCTCACCGGCGCCCAGGTGCCGGGCCGGCCGAGCATGGGCGCCTGGATGAGCTACGGCCTCGGCTGCGACACGGAAGACCTGCCGGCGTTCGTCGTGATGACCTCGAGCGACAAGGGCAAGAGCTGCGGACAGTTGTTCTTCGACTACTATTGGGGCAGCGGCTTCCTGCCGACGAGGTTCCAGGGGGTGAAGTTCCGCAACACGGGCGAGCCGGTGCCCTACCTCACGAATCCGGCCGGCGTCAGTCGCGACGCCCGGCGGGCGCTCCTCGACGACATCGCCGCGATGAACGCCAAGCACCTGGCCGACTACGGCGATCCGGAGATCGACACGCGGATCGCGCAGTACGAGATGGCCTACCGGATGCAGGCGAGCGTGCCGGACCTCGTCGATTTTTCCAACGAGCCGCAGCACGTGCTCGACCGCTACGGCCCCGACGTGAAGACGAAGGGCACGTTTGCCTACAACTGCCTGATCGCGCGGCGGCTCCTCGAACGCGGCACGCGGTTCGTGCAGCTCATGCATTCCGGCTGGGACCAGCACGGCAACCTGTTCACGCAGCTCGAGCAGCAGTGCAAGGACACCGATGCCCCGTCGGCCGCGCTCATCCAAGATCTCAAGGACCGCGGGCTCCTCGAAGACACGCTCGTCATCTGGGGTGGCGAGTTCGGCCGCACGCCGTTCGGCCAGGGTGACCCGGCCAGCCCCAAGGGCCGCGACCACTTCGGCAAGGCGTTTTCCTGGCTCATGGCCGGAGGGGGCACGAAGCCGGGCCATATCTACGGCTCGACCGACGACTACGCCTGGAACATCACGGCCGACCCCGTCCACGTGCACGACATGCAGGCCACGATCATGCACCTCGTGGGCGTCGACCACACGAAGCTCACGTTCCGCTATCAAGGCCGCCAGTTCCGCCTCACCGACGTGCACGGGCACGTGGTGAAGGGGATGATCGCCTAAACGCTCGCCCCCCTCCCACGACAGGCCTCCGTGCCTGTCCGCTGTGGGATAGGCTTCAGCCTGTCATTTCAAAAGCCCCCGCCTGTACATCCAGGCAATCCTGGGGGCGCCGGGCGGCGGCGGAAACTCGTCGCGTCGTAGCGGTCGTGCCGGCCAGACCCCCAAAAAATGGCCCAAAAACGCTTGAAAAAACGTTGAACGGGCCTCCGGCGTTGGTATCGTCGGACTTGGAAATCACGTGGAGCCGACGTGGGTCGGCGGCGTGGTGACCGAGGAACCGCTGGAAACCGCACCGCATGGCCCTGGCACACCATCCCGACCCCGAAGAAGTCGACTGCCTGCTCCGCAACGCCGAGTTGCGCGATGCGATCGAGCCCTACCTCGACGAAGCGATCTTCGAGATCGATTTCCGCTTCCTGCCGACCGAATCGGAGAACCGGTTCCTCGAGTCGATGCTTGCTTGGGAGCAGGCTCCGCTGGTGCCGATCGCCCGCTGGTTCGAGCCGGTGCTCGCCATGCAGCCCGCCTGCACGCTCGACGACGAGCAGGTGCACGAGCGGCTCTGGGAGGTGATCGACAAACTCTTCGCCAAGCGGGTGGTGCTCGAGTACACCGACCACCTCTCCGACCGCGAGCTTTACTCGCTGATCCGTCGCGACATCCTGCCGGCGGCCGTGAAGCGGGTGGACATGCCCGACAACTACTTCCACTGGGATTGCAGCGCCAGCGAAGCCGAAGACGCCACGATCTGGCTGACTTTTTACGCCTCCGAGCAGGAGCGGGAGCAGTGGCGGCTGGAGGAAGGCCGCGACCCGCCGCCGGCCCAGGTGCCCTCCTACCCACGAGCCCTGCCGACCGCCCCGGTCTGACGTCGCCAAAGTAGACCGCTTGGTCCCCAAGCGAACCCCCGCCCTTCCCGGCGAAATTTCCACCGCCCCGGCGAATCTTTCCCCGCTCGCCCGCCCGCTCCGTTGGTTCTCGGGCGATCTTCGGCCGCGAATCCATGGCTCCGGGCTGCGGACGTGATTGGCACGTTGATTGCTCCATGTCCGCGTCATGGATGACGACGAGGTTCTCGACGACAGCATCTGGAACGAGCGCCCGAATCAGCCATGCGAGGCGCCTGCCGGCGAGCGGTCGCCCATGCAGGTGGACAAGGAGCGTGACATGTTGGCTTTGCACAAGCAGATGCTTCGCTGCCTGGAATCGCTGCTGCCCGTCAAGCAAGACGCCAAGGGCTTCACGCTCGTCGAACTGCTGGTCGTGATCGCGATCATCGGCACACTCGTGGGACTGCTCCTGCCGGCCGTGCAGAGCGCCCGCGAAGCGGCCCGACGGACGAGCTGCACCAATAACCTGAAGCAGATCGGTCTGGCCCTGCATAACTTCCACGATGCGAGACGCGCCTTCCCGGCCGCGTTTACGTCGACGACCGCGCCGGGGAACGTGGGCTGGCGCACGCTGACGACGACGACGCCGAGCCACTTCGAGCCGGGCTGGAGTTTCTTCGCGTTCATCCTGCCGTTCATGGAAGAAAGCACTCTTTTCAGCCAACTCGATCTGACGGTGCCCATCATGGACAGTCGGAATGACGGGGCCCGCTCGGAGTCTGCTCTGGTGAAGCCCTACGTCTGTCCGGGAGATAACGCCACGCGGCTGATCGATGTCTGGGACTACGGCGAGTCAAGCTCCGCAACAACCTTGTCTGGTGCCGGCACCGTTATCACGCGGGCTCCGGTCTCGTCGTATGCGGGCGTGCTCGGCCGGAATGACCATGAGGAAAACGGAGCCTTCGATGGCATTTTCTTCCGCAACAGCCGGATTCGCATCGGGCAGATCACCGATGGCACGTCGAAGACCGTCTGTATCGGGGAGCGCATGAGCCGGATGGCCGAGGCGACCTGGCTGGGCAGCATTCCGCGGAGCGATGTCGTTCATGCGGACGGCTGGTGGCAGCAGCTGGGCTATTCGCACCGGTCGCAGAATTATCGACCGACGAACGTTCACGCGACCTGCCACATCCGCAGCAGCAAGCCGAATCAAGCGAACAACAGCCCCAGCGGGTTCTTCTCGCCGCATCCAGGCACGTGCAATTTTCTCAACGCAGATGCTTCGGTCCGACCGCTCGCGGACGATGTCGATCTGGCCACGTTTCGTGCGCTCGCGACCCGGGCGAACGGCAGTGCGGCGGATGAAGCGGGGGTCGTCATTCCATGATCCACGACGACGTCGAATGTCCTCGGCACAACCGATTCGCTCCAACCGGCTTCACGCTCGTCGAGCTGCTGGTCGTGATCGCGATCATCGGCACCCTCGTAGGCCTGCTCCTGCCGGCAGTGCAGAGCGCGAGGGAATCGACGCGGCGGTCGTCGTGCACCAACAATCTGCGGCAGCTCCCCCTCGCCTTCCATAACTACGAGACCGCCAGAAAAATGCTGCCGCCGCTGAAGCGGTCGAGCAACTGCATCGCGGCGCCGAACAACGAGGCTCGGATGGCGCAGCGGAGTTGGGCGCCTGACGTGCTGGCCTATCTCGAGGAGACGGCGCTGATGGCCAGCTACGATCTGTCGCGAAATTGGTGGGAGAACGAAGACGGCTCCGCGCCCAGCGGCGGCACGGCCGGCGTACTCGATGAAGGTGTGACCGGCAACCGGGCGCTCGTTCGAACGCAGTTGCAGGTGCTGCAGTGCCCGTCTTCGCCGATGTCCAATCGAATCCAAGACAAGATCGCAAACCCTCGCAAGACCGGCGCGTGCGGCGATTACTTCGTGGTGGCAGGAACCGGAACGAGTTTTCATGCGGCTGCATCGCTGCCGGGTCCATCGCCGACGGCGACGGTTCCAGGCGCGACGGAGGAGTGGACCGGCTGCGGTCCGGCGGCGAAACGTCCGAAGAGCACGTTCGCCAAGATCACCGACGGCCTCTCGAAAACCATCCTGCTCTCGGAATGCGCCGGCCGAGAGGACGTGTGGCGCGAGCGCACACGCTACCCGGCCAACGCAGACGACGTCTCGGGCAACACCGCGTGCGCTCGGGCGCGGGGTGGTGCGTGGGCGACGAACGACAACCCCCATGCGTTCGGCGAGAGCCTTGTGAGCGGTTGCACGAAGGCCAACAGCCCGACAACGGGCACGATCCCGAATTCACTCATGAAGGTGAACGGCTCCAACGAATGGGGCTGGCTCATCTACGCCTTTCACACCGGCGGGGCGAATATCGCCATGGCCGATGGCTCGGTGCAGTTCGTGTCGGAAGAAACGTCCGTTGAAATTCTTGGACAACTTGCCACCCGCGCCGGCGGCGAATCGGCCTCCCTGCCTTGATCGACCACGCCACGTATACTTCTCGCCGGAGGTGCCCCATGCATTCACTGCGTCGCTCTATGCTCTGTTCCACCATCGCGATTGCCATTGCCTGCGCCGTGACCGTCGCCCCGGCCGCCGAACCGGCCGCGATCAAGGCGTCGATCGAAAAGGCCTCGAAATACCTGATCGAGCAGGGGCAGGCGCAGGACGGCAGCTTCTCCTCGCAGGCCGGCCCGGCGATCACGGCGCTGGCTGTCGCGGCGCTCGTGAAGAGCGGCACGCCCGCCGATGCGCCCGCCGTGAAGAACGCAATCGCCTACCTGATGAAATTCAAGAATGCCGACGGCGGCATCCATCCGCCCGAGTCGCCCGTCGCCAACTACGAGACGTCGATCGCGATGCTCGCGCTGGCCGCCTGCAACAAGGACGGCCGCTACGACAAGGAGATCAAGGATGCCGAGGCCTTCGTGAAGGGATTGCAGTGGGACGACGGCGAAGGCCCCGGCCCTGCAGATCCGGCCTACGGCGGCGCGGGCTACGGCAAGAAAAACCGCCCCGACCTTTCGAACACCGCGTTTCTGATCGAGGCCCTGCGAAGCGTGGGCACCGGCGCCGACGACCCGGCGATCCAGCGGGCGCTCGTCTTCGTGTCGCGCACGCAAAACCTCGAGGGGCCGAACAACACGCTCCCCTTCCCCGCCAAGAACCCCGACGGCGGCTTCTATTACACGCCCGCCGCCGGCGGCGAGAGCCAGGCCGGCCAGACGCCCAATGGCGGCCTGCGGAGCTACGGCTCGATGACCTACGCGGGTCTCAAGAGCATGATCTTCGCCGGACTCACCAAGGACGATCCCCGGGTGAAGGCGGCGCTTGCGTGGCTGGCAAAGCACTACACGTTTGCTGAGAACCCCGGCATGGGCACCGCCGGACTCTACTACTACTACCACACGGCGGCGAAGGCGCTCGACGTGCTCGGCGAGGAGTCCTTTACCGACGCGGCGGGCAAGCAGCACGCCTGGCGCAGCGAACTCTCCGACACGATCCTGGCCCGCCAGCAGCCGGACGGCTCATGGGTGAATGAAAACCCGCGCTGGATGGAGGGCGACCCGAACCTCGTCACGAGCTACGCCCTCCTCGCGCTCTCCTACTGCCTGTAGGACAGGCTTCAGCCTGTCGCCAAGAAGTCCTCCGTGCCTGTCTCGCTACACGCAAAACATCGGCATCCTGCCGATTTTTGCTTGACGGGCTCCGCCCTTCGTAGGACAGGCCTCCGTGCCTGTCCTCTCGTTTTCGGAGCAGGCGGATTCAAGACAGGCACAGAGGCCTGTCCTACTCCTTCAAATCAAAGAGACGCTTGAGGGCGTCGAGGAGGCCGTGGGGTGGGCCGGAGTGGCTTTCGTTGCGAAGCGACGTGAGCGGCGGGTGAAGCATCTTCGCCGCATACCGCTCGAACGATTGGCGGATTTCCGCCCGCGCCGCCTCGTCGAGTCCGGGGAGCCGCTTGAAGAGCCGCTCGATCTCCGCTTCGCCCGTCTCCGTCCAGCCGGCCCGCAATTGCTCGATGACGGGCGCCGTCGAGCGGTGGTGCAGGTCGCCCATGAAGCGGCGGGTCTCTTCGTCGATGATTGCCAGGGCGGCCGGCATCTCCCGCTGCCGGCTCTTGCGGTTGGCCTCGCAGGCTGCACCGAGATCGTCGATCGAATAGAGCCACACGCCCGGCCGGCTTCCGATCCGTGGGTCGAAGTCGCGGGGCATCGCCAGATCGAGCACCACAAGCGGCCGCCCTTCGCGGCGTCGCTCCGCAGCCCCAAACATCTCGAGCGTCACGACGGGCTCGCTCGCGCCGGTCGTGCTCACGATGAGATCGGCCGCGGCAAGCTCTGCCGCGAGTTCGGCGAACGTGCCGGGGCGGCCGCCGAGTCGTTCGGCGAGCCGATCGGCCCGCTCGGCCGTGCGGTTCAAGACGACGATGTCGCGGGCGCCGGCCTCGCGGAGATAGCGGAGCGTCTCGTGGGCCATCTTGCCGGCGCCCAGGACCAGCACCCGCTTGTCGTCGAACCGCTCGAACACGCCCCGGGCGAAGTCGGCCACGGCCACGCTCGGGATCGAGAGCCGCTCGCGGCCGAGCGCCGTCTCGCTAGCCACGCGTTTCGCGGTGCGGAGGGCGGCCTGAAAGAGGCCGGCCGTGAGCGGGCCGGCCGTCTCGCTCTCCTGCGCGAGCGCCCAAGCCTGCTTCACCTGTGCCACGATCTGCGGCTCGCCGAGCACCATGCTGTCGAGGCCGGAGGCGACGCTGAAGAGATGCCGCACGACCGCCTCGTCGCTCTCGCCCGAGAGCACTGGCCCCAGCAGGCTCGCATCGATTCCGCGGCATTCCGCCAGAAACGAGACGAGCTGCTCGCGGGCCGGCGGCGCCGCGTCGCTCTCGCCCGCGGCATAAAACTCCACACGGTTGCACGTGGAGAGCAGCACGCACTCGCGGCCCGGGAAGCGGTCGCGAAACCGCCTGAGCGCCTCGGCCGCCTGCTCGCCGGAGAAGGCGAGCCGCTCCCGCAGGGGCAAGGGTACGGTGCGATGGGTGCCACCCACGAAGGCGATCGTCATGGGGCGGCCTCGCCCGCGGCGGCGGATTCACTGGCGGCGGCGGCTGGGGCGACCGGTGGCACGCCGTGCCGCGTGGGGCCCAACACGCCCCAGAGAATCGAGCACGTGAGCACTGCGAAGCTCACGAGCGACAGCCAGGCCGTCGTGCGGGCGCCGTCGGGCCGCCGGGCCACCGACCGCGACACGATCGCCGCCGCCACGAGCCAGGCGACGAGTGCGCCCATCCGTAGCACCACGGGATCGTTCCACGGAACCGTCTCGAGCAGGCCGCGGCGGAGGTTGACGGCATTGAGCACGAGACCGGAGATAAACCCGGCCGAGGCGGTCCAGGCCGCGATCGCGCCGGCGCGGCGGGCCGTCAGCGAGAGTTTCTCGAGGCTCGGCATGCGAAAGCCCTGCGCGGGCGCCTGCTTGCGGGCGAGCCGCCCCGCCTGGATGAGCCACATGAGCGCGGCGATCGCACCGATCGCCACGGCCACGCTCGCGGCGAGATTGAAGCTGCCGTGGATCGTGCCCCAGATCTGCGTCGCCGGGCTCTGCGGAAATGGATCGCGGCTCGAGAGCTGCGCCGCCCCGATGAGCCCGAGCACGATCGGCAGCATGAAGAGCCCGAACGGGGTCTTCGGGTTCGACGCCGTGAGCCAGAGATAGCCGCCGGCCAGCACCCAGGCCGCGAGCAGATACCAGTCATACGCGCTCGAGAGCGGCACGGCCGGAGTGTCTACCGCGCGACAGAGCAGGAAGAGCGTGTGGGCGAAGAGGCCGGCGGAGGCGAAGGCGACCATCACCGCCCCGCGCACGCCCGAGCGAAAGACCAGCCGCGAAGCCTCACAGGCCAGCGCCACGAGATAGCTCGCAGCAAAGCAAACGACGGAGATTCGCGACACGAATTCAGGCATGGTCAATCACGATCGCCTTGTCACCCGTTTTTGCCTGGAGTTTCACTCATTCTAGTTCGCATTGCCAAAGGCTGTAGAGAAGGCCCACCAAATGCGAGCGGGAAGGCGAAGGGATCGGCGGAAGCTCGACGAGCGTTAGGAACTTTCGACCTTCTGGGGAAGGAATCGCCGTAGGTCGTGGAAGAAGAAAGTTTCTCCGCGAGGAGACTTCTGCCGATCCCTTCGCCGTCGCACCATCTAAACGCGATGCGATCCGTGCCGACCCGGCCGACACACTGAGGTATACTCTCTGAAATGCCTTCCGCGTCATCCAGCCTCGTCACCGCCGCCGAACGCCGCAACCAGTCGCTCATGATGCGGGCCTGCCGGCTCGAGCCAGTCGAGCGAACGCCCGTTTGGCTGATGCGGCAGGCCGGTCGCTACCTGCCCGAGTATCGCAGCGTGCGGGAGAAACTCGGCTTCCTCGATCTCTGCAAAAACCCGCGGCTCTCGGCCGAGGTGATGATCGCCACGGTGAACCGGCTCGGCGTCGATGCCGCGATCATCTTCAGCGACCTCCTGCCGATCCTCGAGCCGATGGGAATGGATCTCGAGTTTGCCGCCGGCGAGGGGCCGGTGATCCACAATCCGATCCGCGAGGCAGCCGAGGTGGCCAGGCTCAAGGAGCTCAACGACCTCGATCAGCTCTCATTCGTAATGGATGTCGTGCAGGCCACCCGCGCCGGGCTCGACGACTCGATCCCCGTGATCGGCTTCGCAGGCGCGCCCTTCACGCTCGCCAGCTATTGCGTCGAGGGGGGCGGCAGCCGCGCGTGGCTCCACACGAAGACGCTCATGTATCGCCATGAATCCGCGTGGCATGATCTGATGGGCCGGCTCGCCCGCGCGATCAGCCGCTATCTCGTCGCCCAGATCGATGCCGGCGCCCAGATCGTGCAGCTCTTCGACAGCTGGGTCGGCTGTCTCTCGCCCGCCGACTACCGTCGCTACGTCCTGCCGCACAGCCGCGCGGCGCTGGCCGAGGCCGCGACGCGGGCGCCCGTGATCCACTTCGCCACCGGCAATCCGGCGCTCCTGCCCCTCCTGCGCGAGGCGGGCGGCTCCGTCATCGGCATCGACTGGCGGATCGACCTCGACGAGGCCTGGAAGATCGTCGGCCACGATCGTGCGGTGCAGGGCAACCTCGATCCGGCAGTGCTCCTCTCCGACCGCGAGACGGTCCGCCGCCGCACGCTCGAGATTCTCGCCCAAGCGGGCGGCCGGCCCGGCCATATCTTTAACCTGGGGCATGGCGTGCTGCCGCAGACGCCCGTCGAGAATGTACTCGAGTTGATCGCCACCGTGAAAGGCGTTTGACGCGGCGAGCCCCTCGCCAGCGAGCCACCCGGCGGGTATGCTCGCGTGTTGCGCGCCGGGCGAGCAATCGTGCCGTTTCGTCGCGCGCACCCCTGACAGAACCACTGGGCACGCGCAGCATGACGAGTCTCGAAAAGCGGCTGTTTCACCTCTTCGACAAGGCCGACATCGCCAAGGGCAAGTCGCTCGGCCCTGTGCGGATATCGTGCCCGCGCGTGGGGCAGGTGCGGGCGACCGTCGCCGACGAATCGGGTGAGCAGCAGGACGTGTTGCTCGAACTCTCGGCCGGCCGCCGCGGCGGCATGACGCTCGAGACCACGAGCACGTCGGAGAAGGGGCGGCATGGCAAGCCCTGCGCGGCCCTGGCCGCCGTCTTGCTCGAGGTCGATCGCCGCGGCATCTTCTCGAGCATCCACGAGCACACGCCCGTCGTGCTCGAGGTCGTTCCGGCGGACGACGTCGTCGATGAAGACGATGCCTTCGAGCCGGAGGAAGAGCCGGCCGACGAGATCGTGCCCCCCGCGCATTCCGCCGCCTCGACCGCGCGGTCGGCGGCCGGCGCGACGGCCGCCGTTGCCCACCCCGTCGCGAAGCCCGGCGCCCGCCAGCCCGCCTGGGCGACCGATCTCGAAGAGCGTCGCCGGCTCGTCGAGCCGGCGATGCGGGCCTCGGGGCTCGCGATCGTCGATGCCCGGCGATCGGCAGGCGCGCTCGTCTTTCTGCTCGACATCGGCGCGTCGAGCGACAGCCATGCCGCCGTGTTGATTCCCAGCCGCATGCAGCTCGATGTGGCCGGCAATGCCTCCGGGCGGCCAAGGCCGATCGTGATCGGACCAGGGCAAGACGCCGAATATGAATCGCTCGACGCGCAGGAGCGTTCGCTCCTGGCGCAGCTCGTCGGCACCGCGGCCGTGGGCGAGGTGGGCTCGGCTGAATCGATCGAGCGGCGTTCGATCGCCCGAATCGCCGTGAGCCCGCAGGCCGCCCCCGCGCAGCTCGCGCTCCTTTGCGAAACGGGCCGGCTCGTGATCCAGCCCGAACCCCGGCGCGCTCCCGAGACTGTGATCCCGATGACCTGGGACGGCGGCCGGCCGTGGGAGTTTGCGCTCGTGCTCGAGCCGGAAGACGTGGTGAGCTACAAGGCGGAGAGTGTGGCTGATCTCGCGGACGGCGAACCCAAGCTGCCGCGGCCCGGCAAGGCCACGCTGCGCGGCATGCTGGTACGCGGCAGCCAGCGCAAAGATCTCAAGGAGCCGCGGGCGATTCTCAGGTCGGGCCTCGTGATTTTTTCAGACCGGATTTCGCGGCTGGCCATCGGTGAATCGGGCGGCTGGAGCACCGCGACCGGCTGGATGGAGCAATTCGAGCGGCGCGGGCCGATCGAGCTGGCGGGATCGCAGACCGACGGGCTCATCGAACGGCTCGCCGGCCTCGCCGAGGTGCCGCGGCTCGAACTCCCGGCCTGGACGGGCTGGCGGATCGAGTCGGGCGTGCCGCGGCCGAAGCTCGTGCTCGACGATTCGCCCACCGTCTCCACCGACGAGGAGCCGGGCGAAACCGCCCCGCGCCGTGGCCGGCGCCGCGCGGCTCCCCGGGTGCAGCTCGCCGGCCGCATCTGGTTTGACTACGGCGGCATGCAGATTGCTGCCGACGACCCGGCCGGCGGTGCCGCCGACACCGCGCGGCGAATCTTCGTGCGCCGCGATCGCGCCGCCGAGCGGGAGGCGCTCGGGATGCTGCCGCGGTATGGCGCCGTCGCGCCCCGGCGGAGCGACGATAACGAGATCATCACCCATCACGTGGAAATTCCGCGGGCGCGGCTCGATGCCTCCGTGCCGGCGCTCGCGGCCGCGGGCTGGGCAGTCGAAGTGGCGGGCCGCCGCTATCGCCCTGCCGGCAGCGTGGCCTGGAACGTGACGAGCGGCATCGATTGGTTCGAGCTCTCGGGCACGATCGACTTCGGCGGTGTGACGGCCGAGATGCCGGCCTTGCTCGAGGCGCTCGCCCGCGGCGAGCGGTCGGTCGAATTGTCGGACGGCTCCGTGGGCATCCTGCCCGAGGGCTTCGCAGAACAGTTCGAGCCGATGGCGGCGCTCGCCACGAAGCACGACGGTCGGCTGCGATATGGCCGCATCCAGGTGGCCCTGCTCGACGCGCTGCTCGCGGGACAGCCGCGGTCGCAGGTGGACGAAGCCTTCGAGAAGATCCGCGAGGAGCTCTCCCGCGGCGAGCGGCCAGAAGCGGAGGACGAGCCGGAGGGGTTCCACGGCACGCTCCGTCATTACCAGCGCGAGGGGCTCGGCTGGCTCTCGTTCCTCGAACGGATGGGGCTCAGCGGCTGCCTCGCCGACGACATGGGCCTCGGCAAGACGATTCAGGTGCTCGGCATGCTCGTCCGCCGACAGGCCACGATCCGCGAACAGGGCATCAGCCATCGGCCGACGCTCGTGATCGTGCCGAAGAGCCTCGTCTTCAACTGGATCGAGGAGGCGCGGAAGTTCGCGCCGGGCTTGCGAGTGCTCAACCACACCGGCAATGCGCGGCTCGATGAATCGGGTTCGCTCGAAGACTGGGACCTGATCCTCACCACGTATGGCACGCTGCGGCGCGACATCGTCCGCCATCGCGAGACGGAGTTCGACTATGTGGTGCTCGACGAGGCGCAGTCGATCAAGAACGCCGGCAGCCAGGCGGCGAAGGCCTGCCGCCTGCTGAAAGCCCGTCACCGGCTGGCCCTCACGGGCACACCCGTGGAAAACCATATCGGCGAGCTCTGGAGCATCTTCGAGTTTCTCAATCCCGGGCAGCTCGGCAGCGCCTCGCGGCTGCGGCAGTTCCTCGCCGGCGGCCATGGTCGCGGCGCGGCGGAGGTGGTGGCCCGCGCTGTGCGGCCCTTCCTGCTGCGCCGCACGAAGGCGCAGGTGCTCTCCGACCTGCCGGAGAAGACCGAGCAGACGATCTTCTGCGAGCTCGGCGAAGCGCAGCGCAAGGCCTACGACGATCTCCGCGAGCACTACCGGCTCGAGCTCTCGGGCCGCATCGGCCGGATGGGCATGGGCAAGTCGCGGATCGCCGTCCTCGAGGCGCTCCTGCGGCTGCGGCAGACCGCCTGCCACCCGGGGCTCGTCGATCCGAAGCTCATCGACGATCCGGGCGCGAAGCTCGAGACGCTCCTCGAACAGCTCGACGAGGTGCTCGCCGAAGGCCACAAGGTGCTCGTGTTCAGCCAGTTCACGAGCTTCCTGGCGATCCTCCGGCGGCAGCTCGATGCGCGGTCGATTCCCTATGAATATCTCGACGGCAAGACGACCGACCGGCAGGCCCGCGTGGCCCACTTCCAGGAAGATCCCGAGTGCCGCCTCTTCCTCGTGAGCCTGAAGGCCGGCGGGCAGGGTCTCAACCTCACCGCCGCCGACTACATCTACATCCTCGACCCCTGGTGGAATCCGGCCGTCGAGGCGCAAGCCGTGGACCGGGCACACCGCATCGGCCAGACCCGGCGCGTCTTCGCCTACCGGTTGATCGCCCGCGACACCGTCGAAGAGAAGATCCTGGCGCTCCAGGATCGCAAGCGCGAGCTCGCCGAATCGATCGTGCGGGCCGACGAAAGCCTGATCACGAGCCTTACCGCCGACGACGTCGAAATGCTGCTCTCCTGACTCACGAAAAACTAACGCTTCCGCCGGGGCCGCAGGGCTCCCTACACTGCCGTCATTACGACACTTTTCTACACCGGGTGTTTCGTGAACGCACTGTCGCGATCAAGGCCAACCAGCGAGCAGACCGCCGGGCACCAGGTGCTCGTCGTCGACGACGAAGAGGATCTGCTCGAGCTCGTGCGCTACAACCTCACCCGCGAAGGCTATCGCGTGAGCTGCGTGGCCACGGGCGAGGAGGCGCTCAAGGCGGCCCGCAAGCAACCACCCGATTTGATCGTGCTTGATCTCATGCTGCCGGCCGTCGATGGCCTCGAGGTCTGCCGCCGGCTGAAGGGCGACTCCAAGACCCGCGACATCCCGATCATCATGCTCACCGCCAAGAGCGAGGAGAGCGACATGGTGCTCGGCCTCGAGCGCGGCGCCGACGACTACATCGCCAAGCCGTTCAGCCCGCGGGTGCTCTCGGCTCGCGTGAAGGCGCTCTTGCGCCGCAAGGAGGCGCAGCGGCAGGCCGAACTCGAGACCACGATCGACGTCCGCGAGCTATCGATCCACCCCGGCCGCCACGAGGTGACGCTCGCCGGCAAGCCGCTCGAACTGACCTACACGGAGTTTGCATTGCTGCAATTTCTCGCGAAACGGCCCGGTTGGGCCTATACGCGGACGCAGATCGTCGACGCCGTGAAGGGGGAGGATTATCCTGTCACGGAACGCTCGGTCGACGTGCAGGTCGCCGGCCTCCGCAAAAAACTGGGCGACTTCGGTTCCTATATCGAAACCGTTCGGGGCGTGGGGTATCGGTTCCGGGCGTGACCCACCCCGAACCACGGCCCCACGCATGCCCCGTCCCCGCTTTTTTTGGCACCTCTTCGTCGGCTGGGGCGCCCTGTTGGTGACGGTGGTCGCGGCCTGTTTCTTTCTCGCATCGCTCGAACTGGCGCGGCTCGCCGACGAGGCGCAGCTGCGCCGGATGACCGACGCGGCCGCGGGGCTCGCCGCCTGGCTGCCCGCCGATCCCGCTACCGTGCAGGCCGATGCATTCGCGACGGCCACGGCGGATATTGCGCGGACGGCCGGCGTGTCGATGGACCTGCTTGCGGCCGACGGCCGGGTTCTTCTGACCGGCACGTCCGCGGCGGGCAAGGGAGCGATCGGCGCCGATCGTGGCTGGCCCTCGGGGATGCCCGCGCTCCTCGCGGCGGCGAGCCAGGGACGAGTGGCCCATGCGAGCCGCTACGACGCCGCGACCGACAAGCGTTTGCTGGCCGCCGCGGTGCCGGTCGGGCCGGCGGGCAGCCCCACGGCGATCATCCGCGTCGCCGCCGACACGGCTGCGGCTGACCGGGAGCTCGCGCTCGCGCAGCGGCGATTGCTCGCCGGCTCGGTGCCGGCAACGCTTCTGGCGCTTGCTGCGGCCTATGCGCTGGCCCGTCGGGCGGCGCGGCCGGTCCGCGAGCTTTCCCAGGCCGCGGCACGTGTGGCCAGCGGTGAATTCGAGGCGCGGCTGCCGGTGCCGGAGGCGGCCGAACTCTCCGACCTGGCCGACGCCATCGAGGCGATCCGCGACCAACTGGTGGAACGCGGGCTCACGATCGGCCGGCAAGGCACGCAGCAGCAGGCGGTGCTCGGCAGCATGATCGAGGGGGTGCTCGCGATCGACGCGCGGCAGCGGATCGTGAGCATCAACCAGGGAGCGGCCGACCTGCTCGGACTCGACGTGGATGGCGTGTTGCTCAAGCCACTGCAGGAAGTGGTGCGCAACCCCGACCTGCGGCGTTTTGCCTTGTTGGCAATCGACTGCCGCGAGCCGGTGGAGGACGACATCATCCTGCGCGGCCTGCGAGATCGCTTGATCCGCGTCCGCGGCACGGCCCTCCGCGACGTCTCCGGCGAAGGGGGCGCGGTGATCGTGCTCAACGATGTCACCGATCTGCAGCGGCTGGAAAACGTCCGTCGCGATTTCGTGGCCAACGTGTCGCACGAGCTCAAGACGCCGATCGCATCGATCAAGGGCTTCGTGGAGACGCTCCTCGACGGCGCCGCCGAAGACCCGGCCGACAGCCGCCGCTTCCTCGAGATCATCGCGCGGCAGGCCGATCGGCTCGAATCGATCATCGAGGATCTGCTCGCCCTCTCGCGGATCGAACAGACGGAGGGGGCGGGCAACCTGCCGGTGGAGCGGGTTCCGCTGGCCGCGGTGCTCGCCGAGGCCGTCGCCGACTGCCGGCCGCGGGCCGCCGACCGCGAGGTGCGGCTCGAGAGCGCCTGTGACGACGAACTCGCTGCCGACGTCAATGCGGCGCTGATCGAGCAGGCGGTGATCAACCTCGTCGACAACGCGATCAAATCGAGCGAGCCGGGCCGGACGGTACGAATCTCCGCGGCGGCCGATGCGGCCATGCCGGGGGGTGTGACGATCGCCGTGCGCGACCAGGGCTGCGGCATCGCCGCCGAGCATCTTCCGCGGCTCTTCGAACGATTTTACCGGGTGGACAAGGCCCGCAGCCGCAAGGCGGGCGGCACGGGGCTCGGCCTCTCGATCGTGAAGCACATCGTGCAGGCCCACGGCGGCACGGTGGCGGTGGAGAGCGAGCCCGGCGTGGGCAGCACGTTCACGATCCTGCTGCCCGCTGCGCCACGCCGGTAGGACAGGCTTCAGCCTGTCTGCTTTCGACAGGCTGAGGCCTGTCCTACGACGCGATCGTGCGGCCGCCGTCGACGGGCAGGCAGACGCCCGTGACGAAATCGTTTTCGACGAGGAAGAGCACCGCATGCGCCACGTGCTCGGGCGATCCCTCCCACTTCACGAGCGTGCCGGCGATCGCTTGGGCCCGCTCCGCGGCATCGAGGTCGGGGGGCAGCAGCACCGGGCCGGGCATGACACAGTTCACCCGGATCCGCGGATTGCGGCCGGCGAATTCCACCGCGAGCGACCGCGTGAGCGCGGGGATTGCCCCCTTGCTCGGAAAATAGGCGGCATAGTTCGGATAGGGCCGCGCGATCGCCCAGTCGCCCACGGTGACGATCGAGCCGCCCGTCTCCTGCCCCACCATCACGGCGCCCGCCTCCTGGGCGACGAGAAACGTGCCGACGCAATTGACGTCGAAGTGGGCCCTGAGGTCGTCGGCCGTGACATCCTCGAGCGGAGACGGATTCCAGATCGCGGCGCAGGTGACCACGGCGTCGATCCGGCCGAAGTGGTCGGCCACGCGATGCACCATCGCCCGCACCGGCCCCTCGTCGCGGAGATTCGCCGTGACGGCAAGCCCGGCGAGCCCGCGGGCCTCCAGATCGGCGACGATCGCCCGCGCCTCGGTGAGCGAGCGATGGCAGTGGATCGCGACCGAATAGCCGCGGGCCGCGAGCGCCCGGACCACCACCGCGCCCACTCGCTGCGCACCGCCGGTGACGAGCGCCACCCGGCCCGTGGGGGCCAGAGTGCCGGGCTCGAAGTGGAGCGGATCGTTCACGGCGTCAGGCCTGCGTGGGTGGGTGGCGTTCGTGAAACTCGACGATCTGTCGCCAGCAATCTTCCGGCGTCTCGGCCCAGGTGAAGAGGTCGAGGTGCTCGTCGGAGATCACCCCTTCGTCGGCCATCTGCTGGAAGTTGATCACCTTCGACCAGTAGTCGCGGCCGAAGAGGATGATCGGCACCGGCTGCATGCGGTGGGTCTGACGCAGCGTGAGCGTCTCGAACATCTCGTCGAGCGTGCCGAAACCGCCGGGAAAGAGGACCACCGCCGCGGCACGGAGGATGAAGTGAAACTTCCGCAGCGCGAAATACTTGAACTGGAAGCAGAGGTCCGGCGTGATGAACGGATTGGGCTGCTGTTCGGCCGGGAGCTTGATGTTGAGGCCGATCGATTGGCAGCCGACGTCGAAGGCGCCGCGATTGGCTGCCTCCATGATGCCGGGGCCGCCGCCGGTGACGACGACGAAATCGCGGCGATCGTCGCATTGGTTGTCGATCGAGACGAGCCGGGCAAACTGCCGCGCCGCGTCGTAATAATGACAGCGGGAGAGAAGCTTCTCGCTCCGCTCGAGCTCCCGCTTGAGCCGCTTGTCACCCGGCGCGGCGGCGAGATTCCGCCGGGCCTCCGAGAGTCGGCGCTCGGCCGCGGGCCGCTCCACGATCTGCGTGCCGCCGAAAACGATCACGGTCGACTTGATGTTGTGCTCGAGAAACGAGAGCTCGGGCTTGTTGAGCTCCAAGAGCATCCGCACGCCGCGCATCTCCGTCTTCGTCAGCAGTTCCTGATCGTCCTGCGCGAGGCTGTAGCTCGGAGAGCTGAGGATCGCCTCCATGTTTTCGGCGACGAGGGCCACGTCGTCGCCAAGCGTGGTGTCGGGGAGGATGCTGCAGGCCTTCGCCGGGGGCTTCAGCGAGAGATTGACCGGGGGCTTGGGCTTCGGTTTCGAGTTCTTCGCCATGGTGCGTCCTTGGAAGTGTGTGTCAGCCGTCCAACTCGACGGTATCTCCGATTGCCGGCACCGTCACGTCCCAACCAAATTTTTCCCGCAAAACCTCCCCCATGCCGCGGGCTGCCGGGGGCTCGCCATGGACGAGGAACGTTCGTTTCGGGGCCGGCATGCCCGAAAGCCAGCGGACGATCTCGCGGCGGTCGGCATGCCCGGAGAGGGCATCGACGCGCCGAACGGCCGCCCGCACGGGCACGTCGCGGCCGTGGATCCGCAGCGTGCGTGCGCCGTCGATCAGCGTGCGGCCGCGGGTGCCGGCGGCCTGGAAGCCCGCGACGAGGACCGTGGTCGCGGGATCGGGCAGCCGCTGCGCGAGATGGTGGAGGATGCGGCCGCCGTTCATCATGCCGCTGGAGGCGATGATCACGCCGGGGCCGTCGTGGGCGTTGATCGCCTTCGATTCGTTCGCGGTCTTCGCCATCCGCAAAAACGGCGAGACGAGCGACGGCATCACGCCTTCCGTCACGGCCTCGGAAAAATCATGCTCCGCGACATGCTTCCGAAACACCTCCGTGGCATCGACGGCCATCGGCGAATCGATCCAGACCGGGATCTCCGGAATCCGGCCGGCGGCGATCAGCGTGCGCAAGAGGTAGACGAGCTGCTGGGCACGGCCCACGGCGAACGATGCCACGAGCATCATGCCGCCGCGCTGGATCGCATCTTTCGTCACCCGCTCGAGGTCGTCGAGCGGCTTCACGTCGGGATGGTCGCGGTTGCCGTAGGTGCTCTCGCAGACGAGGTAGTCGCAGGGCACCGGGGGAGCCGGGTCCTTGTAGAGCGGGGCGTCGTAGCGGCCCACGTCGCCCGAAAAGACCACCCGCCGGATGCCGCTGGGCGTGGTCACCTCCGCCTCGACGAACGAGCTGCCGAGCATGTGGCCCGCCTCGTGGTAGCGGCAGCGAACCCCGCGGGCCGGCTCGAACCACTGCTCGCGCGGAACCACTTCAAGGAGCCGCAGCGTGCGGTCCACGTCGCGCTCCTCGTAGAGCGGCAGCGCCGGGCGGTGCTTCGCGTAGCCTTTGCGATTGGCATAGAGGGCGTCTTCCGCCTGGCACTTCGCCGAGTCGTAAAGCAACAGCCCGAGCAGGTCGGCCGTCGCCGGAGTGACATGGATCGGCCCGGCGAAGCCCTCCTTCACCAGCCGGGGCAGCCAGCCGGAATGGTCGATGTGGCCGTGGGTGAGCACGACCGCATTCACCGACGAGGCCGGCACGGGGAATCGCAGCCAGTTGAGCTCGCGGAGGTTCTTCTCGCCTTGGAACAGCCCGCAGTCGAAGAGCACGCGGCTTTCATCGGTCTCGATCAGATGCCGCGACCCCGACACCATTCCCGCCGCGCCGAGAAACCGTAGTCGTGCCATGCTCGCTCCCTAGTCGACGTGTCTTGTGTGGAAGTGTCTCGTGGTGGAAGTGTTTCGAGTCAGTCGGTGGTCGAGCCGGCGAGGATGACATCACCCGCGTCGAGACGCAGCGATTCCAGCCGCAGCCGGGCGGCCGAGCGGCCGCCCATCGAGGGAAGGGATACGAAAAGCACCGGTTCTCCGTCCAGTCGGCGGATCTCCGTCTTCGCCCCCGTCGCGGCGATTGCCCGGGCGACCCGCGTGAGCACGAGCCCTTGCGGCAGCGGCAGGAGGCCGAGCCGGGCGTCGCGGGGCACAAGCGCGAGCTGGTTGACGCCCCGCAGCCGCACATTGAAATCGACCCACCCAAAGGCCGACAGTGGACCCCAGTGGAGCCGCGCCCCGCCGGCCAGCCGATCGCGAGTGAACCGCACCCGCGGCGCCGACATCCCCGCCGGCATGAGCCGCGGATGATTCTTGGGAAGGTCGGTCGCCAGCCAGCCATTCACTTCCGAATCGGTGAAGATGGCATCCCATGCGCCTTTCCTGCCTGCCGCGGCATGGAGCGACGCGGCCTTGGTGAGCAGGCGGGCGGCCTCGCGCTCGGCCGCCGCATCCGGCACGGCCTGCCCCGCAAGCAGGGCAGGCTCGTGCCGCACACAGATCAATGTCACCAGCAAGCCGCCGACCGCCGCCGCCAGAAGCGACAGCAGCCAAGCCGGCTTCCGTTGAGAGGACAGCCCTTCAGTGGGATTCCGGTTGCCGGTGATGGTGTTCACAACGCCATTGTTGCCCGCCGACACGCTAGCCGGCAAAGCCATATAGCCTCGGCAGTGGCAGCTCGAGGCTGCCCTCGAGCGTGACCTCGCCGATGCTCTCGTCTTCGAGTTCGTCCCGCAACACCCGCACGTTTGCCGGGGCCTCGATCCCGATCCGCACCTTGTCGCCGCTGACGCGGACCACCGTGACCACCACCGAGTCGCCAACCCGGATTCGTTCGTTTTGCTTGCGGGAAAGTACGAGCATGAATTCCTCCATGAAATGATGTGGGTTTGGAATGATAATGGAGATACTGTACGCGTGTCAACCTCATGCGACGCGGCTGGTTTGCGAGCGTCCCCCGAAGGTTGACCATGGCCAGCCGTCCCGACCCAACGGACTGGGCAACATGTGAGCTGGGGGAAACATCGTCCGGTTGGGCTGACTTTCTTGGGGGTGGCCCTCGAGTCTGCCGAACGATCGCATTGTGACGCCCGCGCGGACGGCCCGCCTGCTATTGAAGTCGTGGCGTACGCCCCCAGGCGTGCGTCGAGCGGCATGGACGGCCCCGCCGCCGGAACGGCAGAAGGTTCCTCGCGGAGTCCCTCGCGGACTCGGTCCTAACGCTCGTCACGCTTCCGCCGATTCCGGCGGCTACGTTCGTCAGGCTGAAGCTCGTCCTACGGCTGCTCCATGAATGCGGCGAGATCGACCTGCTCGGCGACGGCGATGTGGGCCTCGGCGTCCTCGATCCGCTCGAGATCACCGGCCACGAGCCGCGGATGGATCTTGTGCACCGACCGCAGCACCTGCGGCCGTGCGCCAACGAGCGCGGCCTTCGAATCGATCTCGAGCGTGACGGTGGCGGGAATGCCGCCAAGCGCCGCCACACGGCGGTTGATGGCCAGCCGCGGAAACGGCGGGATGCCGCCCGGATGCAACAGCGCCTTGAGAAGCATCGCCGTGTCGGCGAACCGCCGATAGCGTTGCGCTTCGTCTTCCGAATCGGCCGCGGCGAACTCCACCTCGTAGCGAACCCGCGGCCCGATGAGCTCGAGCTTCGAATCCTCTTCGCGGAATCCATCGCCGAAGTCGGGCCCGCCCGCCCACCGCACGAGCCGGTCGTCCGACTTGCGGGCCCAGGCCGAGAGCGACGCGCTGAGCCGCTCGAGCCGCAAACTGTCGATCTGCGTCTTCACATTGCGCTTGGGATCGACCACGACGGCCCGTTCCCGCACGGGGTCGTGCAGGACGATCTCGGTGAGGTCGCTCTCCGCCTTGCCGGCGGCCTTTGGCTGCTCCAGAAAGTCCCAGGCGAGGCCGTTGCGAAAGAGCGTGAGGCTGCGGGCCACGGGCTCCTTCTCACCATCGACGAAGACCTCGCTCTCGACCCGGAGCACCGACTCGCCTTCGTCGCCGTGAGTCGTGGCGGGCGTGCATGACACAAGCGCCGCCGCGAGCAGGCAGGCAGGCGCATACCACGAAAGCCGGTCGATCATGGTCACTTCAGGCGGTGGCGGACCAAGGGGCGGAACCCTCAAAAACTACCAGACCGGCCTCGTTCTGCCCTAGGCCGAAAATCAGGCCGTAGACGGCGTTGTAGCCCGCTTCCGGATGACGCGGTCTACTTGCCCCCATGTTCCTCGCCGACCTCCTCGTCGTCTTCGCCGTCACCGCGGCGGTCGTCTTCGCGTTTGGGCGGGCTCGTGTGCCCAGTGTGGTCGGGCTGCTCGTCTCGGGCGTCGTCGTGGGCCCCTACGGCCTCTCGCTCGTCGCCGATGTCGAGAGTGTGAAGCTGCTCGCGGAGATCGGCGTCGTCGTGCTGCTCTTCACCGTGGGCCTCGAGTTCTCGATGTCGCGGCTCTTGGTGATGCTGCCCTTGATGGCGCGGATCGGGCTGCCGCAGATTCTCGGCACGACGGCCGTCGTCACCGCCGCCACGTGGTGGTATCTCGGCACGATTCCGCAGGCGGTCTTCGCGGGCCTGCTCATCGCCATGTCGAGCACCGCGATCGTGCTCAAGCTGCTGGCCGATCGGGGCGAGACCGCCTCGCCGCATGGCAGGATCGCCGTCGCAATCCTGCTGCTCCAGGATCTGCTCGTGGTGGTGGCGATGCTGGCCGTCCCGATGCTCGCCGACGCGGCCGGGGTGGCGCCGCCGGCCGTCGATCAACGGTCGAGTGGTGCCGGCCATCACGAGCCGCCGCTGTTCGCCAATCCTCTGGCCGCCATCGCGGCGGGGCTCGTCGTCGTGGTCGGCGTGCTCGTGGCCGGCCGCAAGCTCGTGCCGCCGATGCTGCACGAGGTCGTCAGGCTCCGCAATCGCGAGCTCTTCCTGATCACGATCGTGCTCATCTGCCTCGGCACGGCCGCGATCACGGCGAAGGTCGGGCTGTCGCTCGCGCTCGGGGCGTTTCTCGCCGGGTTGGCGCTTTCGGAGAGCGAATATGGCCATCAGGCATTCACGGAAGTGCTCCCCTTCCGCGACACGCTCGCGAGCCTGTTCTTCGTGTCGGTCGGCATGCTGCTCGACGTCAGGTTTCTTGCGGCGAATGCCGGGCTCGTGGCTGTGACCGTGGTCGCGATCCTCCTTGCGAAGACGCTGGCCACGGCGCTGCCGGCCTGGCTGACCGGCTTCCCGCTTCGCACGAGCCTCCTCTCCGGCGCCGCGATCGCGCAGGTCGGGGAGTTTTCATTCGTGCTCGGCTCGCGGGGCGCCGAGGTTGGCCTGCTCGATGCCGACGACTACCAGACCTTCCTCGCGGCCGCCGTGCTCACGATGGCGGTGACACCGATCGTCGTGGCCGTGATGCCGGCCGCGCTCGATCGGTTCTGCAGGCTCCCCTTCCTGGCCGGCGCCCTCGGCGAGCCGCCGCCGGGCGATGCGGCCGGCGACATCTCGGGGCATGTGATCATCGCGGGCTTCGGGCTCAACGGCCGTAACCTCGCCGCCGCGCTCGCCGAATTCGGCGTGCCCCACGTGATCCTCGAACTCAATCCCGAAACGGTGCGCTCGCAGCGGGCCCTCGGCCTCGACATCCGCTATGGCGACTGCACCCGCGGGCCGATCCTCGAGCATGCGGGGCTCGAGCGGGCACGAGCGCTCGTGATCGCGATCTCCGATCCGGCGAGCACCCGGCGGAGCGTTCGCGCGGCCCGCGAGCTCGCGCCCGACGTGCGGATTCTCGTGCGCACGGAGCATGTCTCGGAAGTGGACGAGCTCACATCGCTCGGTGCCGACTGCGTGATCCCCGCCGAATTCGAGACGGCGCTGGCGCTCTATGGACGGGTGCTCGATCTCTACGACGTGCCGCCGGGCCGCGTGGAACAGTCGGTCGAGCGGATGCGGCGCGAGAACTACGACTTCCTTCGGGGCCGCCGGCGCTCGTGATAGACTGCCGCAGGCCGGCTGGTTGCGGCCGTGGCGACGCCCTTCCCTCGCAGGTGTCAGGCAATGGTGCAGTGGATCTATCTCGCGATCGCCATCGCGGCCGAGGTCGTGGGGACGAGTTTTCTGCGGTCTACGGCGGGCTTCACGAAGCTCGTGCCGAGCCTCTTGGTGGTGGCCGGCTACGGACTGGCCTTCTTCTTTCTCTCGCTCACGCTCGAAAAGATTCCGGTGGGCATCGCCTATGCCGTCTGGAGCGGCGCCGGCGTGACGCTCATCGCGGCGATCGGCTGGCTCTTCCTTGGCCAGAAGCTCGACGCCGCCGCGATCGTGGGCATGGGGCTGATCGTCGCCGGCGTCGTCGTGCTGAATCTCTTTTCAAAGACCGCGGCCCACTGAGCACGTGGGACAGGCCTCCGTGCCTGTCGCAAAGCCGCGCCAAGACAGGCACGGAGGCCTGTCCTACAGGCCGAAGAGTTTTGCGGCGGCGACGGCGAGGACAGCGGCCATCAGCCAGCGCAGCGTGCTGACCGGCAGCCGGAAGGCGCCCAGCTGCGAGCCCACAGCCCCGCCGATCACCGCGGCTGCGATCACCGGCAGGCTGACCGACGGGATCGCGCGGCCCGCGACGAGGCCGCCGGCCAGGCCGGCCAGCGAATTGAAGAGAATAAACGGGGCCGACACGGCCGCCACCCGCTTCACCGGCGCCGCATCGAGCGCGAGCAGGGCCGGCGTGAGAAACACGCCGCCCCCCACGCCGGTGAGCCCGGAGAGCAGCCCGATCGAGCCGCCGAGCAGGGCAAGCCAGGCCGGCGCGAGGGTCTTTCGCGGCGCGGCCTCGTGCTCCTCCACAGACGCGTTGCGATTACGCCAGGCATCGCGGATGATTCGCAGGGCCGATGCGAGCAGGACGACGCCGACGAGCATCTCGAAGGCCTCGGTCGGGAGGCTGATCGCCCCGCCGGCCGCGGCACAGGGCACGCTCGCCACCGCGAGCGGCCAGAAGAGTCCGGACCGAAAATGCCCCGCGCGAAAGAACTGCACGCTCGCGATCGTCGCCACGATCACGTTGAGCACCAGCGCCGTCGGCCGGATCACCGCCGGCTCGAGGCCGAGGAGCGTCATCACGGCGATGTAGCCGGTGGCGCCGGCGTGGCCCACCGACGCATAGAGCAGCGCGACCAGGCCGATCGCCAGCGGCAGGATGGAAGTCATCGTCATGCCCGCCTCATGCCGACGGCGCGGCGTGTTTCTTCAAGAGTTCGAACGGCACGATGTCGAGCGACTTCTCGTGGGTCGCTTCGAGGACGACCGGCGGCGCCCGCCCGGCCTGCGCGGCCTCGAGCCACCGCTCGGCGCAGAGGCACCAGCGGTCGCCCTCGACGAGGCCCGGGAAATCCCACTCCGGCCGCGGCGTGACGAGATCGTTGCCGACCGACACGGTGAACTTCAGGAAGTCTTTCGTCATCACGGCGCAGACGGTGTGCACGCCGACGTCGCCCGGGCCGGTGCGGCAGCAGCCGTCGCGAAAAAACCCGGTGAGCGGGTCGCGCGAACAGGCAGCGAGCGGGTCGCCGAGCACATTGCGATCGGGCTTCCGCTGGGGGGGCGCATCGGGCCGGTCGAAGGCGATCATTCCGTTTCCTTTTTCTCAGTCATCATTGCGGGATACGAGATGAGTGACTTTATGGATCGTCTGACGTAGGCGAGGAGGTCGGCGAAAGCTCGAGGAGCCCAATACTTTAACGAGCACCGCCGCGGCCCACGCGACAATCCGCAGGAGTTGCGACGCAACCGACTTTTGCCGCCTCCGAGCCGGTGCAGCTCGAAGGACCGGATGTGTAACAGTCCGCTATGATGCATCGCCTGCCCGACCCCGGCAATCACGCCCCATGCTCAGCCTGCAATCCGCCTCCGACGCCCGCTGGCTCGCCCAGGTCGATGCCGCCATCGACGAGATTCTGATCGACCATGCCCACTGCGAGAAGAAGGCCGCGGGCGTGGCGATGAACCTGCTCTTCTCGTATGTCGATCATGTCGCGCTCGCGCGGGCCATGACGGAGATCGTCAACGAGGAACTCGAGCATTTTCATCTCGTGCTCGATCTGCTCGAGCGGCGTGGCGTGGCGTTTCGGAAGCTCAAGCCAAGCAGCTACGGCCAGCGGCTCCACGAGCTTGTCCGCAAGGCCGAGCCCGACCGGGCAATCGACCGGCTGCTCGTGGCTGGCCTGATCGAGGCCCGCAGCTGCGAGCGGTTTTCGGTGCTGGCCGAGCATGTGAGCGATCCCGAACTCCGCGACTTCTACCGGAGCCTCTTTGAATCGGAGGCGCGGCACCACAGCACGTATGTGCGGCTGGCGTGCGAGGTGGCGCCGGAGGAGACCGTGCGGGCCCGTCTTCACTGGCTGGCCGCCCGCGAGGCCGAGATTATCGCCGCGGGCGACCCGTTTCCGCGGATGCACAGCTAGCGCCGCGGTACGATTGCCCCGATGACCACTTCTCCCCTAACGCCGCGCCAGCGCGGGTTTCCCCGCAACGAAGCGATCGCCGTGGCGGCGCTTTTCGCGCTGGCGGCATGGGGCTTGATCGTGTGGTCGGGCCGTGGTGGCGAGCCGGTGGATCTGGGGCCGTTCGATCCTGGCCGCTGGTTTCCGGGCCGTTCGCTCACGCGTGCCGATCTGCCGCTCGTGATCATGCTCGTGCTCGGTGGGCTGCCGCTGGTGTGGGACCTGCTTGCAAAACTCTTCGCAGGTACCTTTGGCTCCGACCTGCTGGCGGGCATCTCGATCGTCACGAGCGTGCTGCTCGGTGAATACCTCGCCGGCGTGCTCGTCGTGCTCATGCTCTCCGGCGGCGAGGCGCTCGAGAGCCGCGCGGTGAGCCGCGCGGGCGACGTGCTCAACGCGTTGGCCCGCCGCATGCCGTCGCTGGCGCACCGCAAGACGGCCGCCGGCCTCTCCGACGTGGCGCTCTCCGAGGTGGCGATCGGCGACGTGATCGTCGTCTTGCCCCACGAGATCTGCCCCGTCGACGGCACCGTCGTCGCCGGCCGCGGCTCGATGGACGAGAGCTATCTCACGGGTGAGCCGTATCGAATGGCGAAGGCGCCGGGATCGGCCGTGCTCTCTGGGGCCATCAACGGCCAGGCGGCGCTCGACATCCGCGCCGAGCGGCTCGCCACCGACAGCCGCTATGCCAAGATCATGGACGTCTTGCGGACGAGCGAAGAACGCCGGCCGCGGCTGCGCCGGCTCGCCGATGCGCTCGGAGCGTTTTACACGCCGCTTGCCCTCGCGATCGCGGCGCTAGCCTGGTATGCGAGCGGCAGCGCCACCCGGTTCCTCGCCGTGCTCGTCGTCGCCACCCCCTGCCCGCTGTTGATCGCGATTCCCGTGGCGATCATCGGCGCGGTGTCGCTGGCGGCGAAGCGCGGGATCGTGATCCGCGATCCGGCGATCCTCGAGCGGCTCGACACCTGCCGCACGGCGATCTTCGACAAGACAGGCACGCTCACCTACGGCACGCCGAAGCTCACTGACGTGGTCACGTTCGACGGCTGGAGCCGCGCCGATCTCCTCGCCCTCGCCGCCAGCCTCGAGACCTATTCGAAGCACCCGCTCGCCGCGGCGGTCGTGGAGGCGGCCGCGGCGCAATCGGTGCGGCTCTTGGAAGTCGAGGAACTCGCCGAGAAGCCCGGCCAGGGGCTGACGGGCCGCGTGCAAAGGCTCAATGGCATCGACGAGGCGCATGCCGTCGCCATCACGAGCCGGCAGAAAGTGCCGCTGGTCGATCCGACGGGCGTCGAGAAGCTTCCGGCCGCCGCCGGCGGGCTCGAGTGCGTGGTCGTCATCGACGGCCAGACGGCCGGGCTGCTGCGGTTTCGCGACACGCCGCGGGCCGACGGCCGTTCGTTCGTCAACCATCTCCTGCCGGCGCATGGGCTCTCGCGGGTAATGCTCGTCTCCGGTGATCGCGAGACGGAGGTGAAGTGGCTCGCCGATCTGGTCGGCATCAAGGAGGTGCATGCGGGCATCCAGCCGGAGGGAAAACTGCGGCTCGTCGAGGAGGCGACGAAGCTCGCGCCGACCGTGTTCGTGGGGGACGGCATCAACGACGCCCCGGCGCTCGCCGCCGCCACGGTGGGGATCGCGATGGGCACGGCCAGCGACGTCACGAGCGAAGCGGCCGGCGCCGTGGTGATGGATTCGGCGCTCGAACGGGTCGACGAGGTCTTCCACATCGGCAGTCGGCTGCGCACTGTCGCGCTGCAAAGCGCCGTCGGCGGCATGGCCGCCAGCCTCGTCGGCATGGGGTTCGCCGCGGCGGGCTACCTGCCCCCGGCCGCAGGCGCGCTGTTGCAGGAGGCGATCGACGTGCTGGCCGTCCTCAACGCGCTGCGCGTCTCGTGGAGCCCCGGCACGCTCAGCGATTACAAGGACTGACTACGCGAGGTGGTTTTCCCTGGGCACGAAGGCCTGTCGTACGTCATGCTGCCGAGCTATTCTTCGTCGATGCCTCATTGGGTTGCTCTCGTCGTCGATGGTCTGTCCCGGGGGCGGTTTGCCGGCGTTTCCTCCGCGATGTTCAACCTCGGCGCCGCCGGAGTGGCCGAGGAGGGAGACGGCGGCATCGAGCGACCGCCGCGGCAGACATGGGACATCGGCCCGCCGGAGCCCCCTGCCCGCACCGTGCGGCTGCGGGCCTGGTTTGCGGCGCCGGACGAGACGGTCATCGCGGCCGTCGACGGCTGTCTGCCGCGCGGCGTCGAGGCCCGCTGGGAGGCCGTGCCCGACGAGGATTGGTCCACGGCATGGCAGGTCCACTTCCCCGTCATCCGCATCGGCCGGCTCACCGTCGCGCCCCCGTGGGACGCGGAGCCTGGCGCGCTTCTGCTCGAGCCCGGGCAGGGGTTTGGAACGGGCCAGCATGCAACGACGCGGCAGGTGCTCGAGCGACTCGTCTCCCTGCTCGACGCGGCGCCCTGCGGCCGTGTGCTCGATGTCGGCTGTGGCTCCGGCATCCTCGCGTTGGCGGCGGCGCATCTCGGGGCCGACGCCTACGGCATCGACAACGATCCGGTCGCAGTGGCCGATGCCCGCGCCCAGGCGGCCCGCAATGGATTGAACGTGGCGTTCGACACGACGCCGCTCGCGGAGGTGCCGGGCCGCTGGGGCATCGTGCTGGCCAATCTCTTTGCCGACACGATCGTCGATCTGGCCGACGACCTCGTCGAATGCACCAGCGACCATCTGATCCTCGGCGGCATCCTGGCCGACCGCGAGCAACGCGTGCGCGACATCCTCGACCCGCGGCTCGGCCCGCCGGAGCGGTTCCAGGATGGCGACTGGGTCTGCCTGCACTACCGCGGACCCTGAAGAAAGGTGTCAGGACTCTTTTCCGGCGTCCGGACCGGAAAAGAGTCCTGACACCTTTTTTCCACCGGCCCAGATCGCGGCGCCGGCGACGGCGCCTGCCACCACACCGGCAGGACCACCGGCTGCGCCCGCCACTGCAAGCGCGAGGACGCTCGTGGTCAGGCCTGCCGATTCGCCCGCCAGTCGGCTCTCCGCGGCCGAGCGGCCCGCCTGATGCGCCGACCATTCCGCGGCCAGCGCCGCCCCCTCGGCGACGATCGCCGCCGGCACGATCGATCTGAGGCCGAGCCGGAGCGACGTGCCGACGGCCGTTCGCAGAACGACCCGCTCCGCCGCACCCGTCGCCACGCGGGCCGAGACGGCCGCGGCCACTCGCTTCGCGGCGGCGCCGATCCGTCCGACCACGATCTCGACCTGGCGGCTCGACCGCTCCCCGGTAGCGCACCAGGTCGCGAAGTGCTCGCAGTTGTCGACCACCGGGCAATAGCCGTCGCGGCCGACCTGAGACAGCGCCCGGGCGACGATCTCCTCAGGAGGAAACGAGGCGGCCGGCTCTCGGGTGACGAAGACCTCGCTGCCACCGGCAAACTCGGCCAGGCTCGTGCGGACGACGCTGCCTCCCTCCAGCGGCCGCGCGAAATCGTGGGGCCGGGCATGCACGACGGTGCCGTCACCGACGTCGATGCCGTGGTGCATGTAGGTGACGGTCGATCCGGCGAACCGCCGTTCGACCCGCAGCCGATCGCCTGCCGTCATCGGGTATCCTGCTCCGGACAAAAAAGGTGTCAGGACTCTTTTCCTGTCTACCTCATTCGGTCCCCTGTCGAAAGCTTTGGGAAAGAGCCCCGACACCTTTTTCTTCGGAAAGCATCATGCAACGCACAATCGACCCCACCGCGGACCGCGCACTGTCCATCAATCTCGACCAAGGCGTCTACGGCACGTTCGCCGAAATCGGCGCCGGGCAGGAGGTGGCGCGGTGGTTCTTCTCGGTCGGCGGCGCGGCCGGCACGGTGGCCAAGACGATGTCGGCATATGACATGACCGTCAGCGATGCCATCTACGGCAAGACGGCCCGCTACGTCTCGCGGGAGCGGGTCGAGGAGATGCTGGAGCACGAATATGCGTTACTTCGCGAGCGTCTCGATACGTCCCGCGGCGAACGCACCAGATTTTTCGCCTTCGCCGACACGGCCGCCGCGCGGTCGTATTCCGGCGGGAACGAATGCCACGCCTGGCTCGGCGTGCGGTTTCAGCATGCCTTCCGTTCGGAACCGAGCGACGTCGTCCTCCACGCCCGGCTGCTCGATCCGACCAACGCCCGCCAGCAGGAGGCGGTGGGGCGGCTGGGCGTGAATCTGCTGCATGCGGCGCTCAACGTCTGCCGCGACCCCAAGGCGATGATCGAACTGCTCCTCGATGAGATCGGCCGCGAACGGATCGAGATCGACTGGATCGCCGTTCGCGGGCCGGCATTCCCCGGCGCCGACAACCGACTCCTCTGCCTGCACCTCGTGCGGATCGGGTTCACGCCCGCGGTTTTGTTTGACGGAGCCGGCGAGCCGCAACTGGCGTCAGACGCGCTGCGCCATGCCAGCGTGCTCGTGGAGCGCGGCCGCTTCGACCCGGTCACCCGGCTCAATCTCGAGATGATGGCGGCCGCCCGCGAAGCCTTTGCCACCGAAGGGGGCGACGCTGCCCAGGACATTCGCGAGATCATGGAGATCACGATGCACAATCTCCGCGATCGCGGCCAGGCCGAAGATGGGGATTTTTTGGCCCGTGTCGACCTGCTTACCGCGGCGGGGAAAATGGTGCTCGTAAGCGACATCGGGGCTTTTCACGACCTTGGCGAATATCTCGCCGCTCGGCGGGTGCAGCGCACGGGCCTCGTATTGGGCGTACCGCTGTTGCGGGAGGTCTTTAACGAGGGGCACTACAAGGGCCTCCCCGGTGGCATTCTCGAGGCCTTCGGCCGGCTCTTCACTCATGCGGCCAGGCTTTACGTCTATCCGACCCGCGATGTGATCGACGGCCGCGTGATCTCGGCCGACATGCTGCAGGTGTCGCCGCATCTTGTGCATCTGCTTGACCACCTTCGGGTCAACGCCCTGATCCGGCCCCTGCCCTGCAACGAGCAGACGCTTCGCACCTATTCGAGCGACGAGGTGCGGTCGCGGATCTGCTCGGGTGATCCCTCGTGGAAGGAACTGGTGACCCCCGAGGTGGCCGCGCAGATCGAGTATCAAAAAAGGTGTCAGGACTCTTTTCCGGCACCTCGGAATGCGGCCCGAACGTAGTCAGGTCGGAAAAGAGTCCTGACACCTTTTCCTCACACTGTGAGGATTGGATGTGACGCCGGCAGCCGCTTGTGTCTGGTGAGGAAGCCCCCTATCGTGACCGCGTTCTCGCGAACGCAGAGACGCAAGGGAGCGGATGCGCATGGAGTTCCTCGACGCGATCGGCGGCCTGGGCGCCGGGCAGGTGGTCTTGCTCCTGGCAGCGCTTCTGATCGCCTTCGGCTTCGAGGTGATCAACGGCTTTCACGACACGGCCAACGCCGTGGCCACGGTCATCTACACGAAGTCGATGAAGCCGACGCCGGCAGTGGTCTGGTCGGGCCTCTGGAACTTCATCGGCGTCCATGCCGGCGGCATCGGCGTCGCCTTCAGCATCGTCCACCTGCTGCCGGTGGACCTGCTCGTCAACATCAAGACCGGCCGCGGTCTCGCGATGGTGCTCTCGCTGCTCGGCGCCGCGATCATCTGGAATTTCGCCACCTGGTATCGCGGCCTTCCCGCCTCGAGCTCGCATTCGCTCGTCGGCTCGATCATGGGCGTAGGCATGATGAATGCCTGGATGGAACACGGCTCCATCTTCAAGGGGATCAACTGGCACAAGGCGAGCGAGGTCGGGATGGCGCTCGTGCTCTCCCCCGTGATCGGCTTCGGGCTCGCGGCGGCGCTGCTCGTGCTCGCCAAGAAGTTGATTCCCGCCCGCGAGCTCTACGAGGCGCCGCAGGGAGACACACCGCCGCCGTGGTGGATTCGGGCGCTGCTCATCGGCACCTGCACCGGTGTGAGCTTCGCGCACGGGTCCAACGACGGCCAGAAGGGGATGGGACTGATCATGCTCGTCTTAATCGGCATCGTGCCGGCGGCCTACGCGCTCGACATGGGCGCCTCGCCGCGCGAGATCGCCGCCACCGCGGAGGCGGCGAGGAAGCTCGAGGCCGAGCTGACGCGGCCGGAGCTCGCCTTCATGATGAATGCGCTCAAGGAGCAGCACCTCGCCACGTCGCGGGTGGAGCGGATCAGCCGCAGCGAGGGAGTGGCGGCCGCCGCCTCGCTCGAAGCGGAGATGGTCGACGAACTCATCGATCCGTTTCCGGCCAACGACGTGGTGCTTGCCACGCTCGATCCGCTGCCGCTCGTGAAGGACGTGCTCGCGAGCCTCGACGGCCGCACGAGTTTCGACGACCTCCCGTCGGATGAACGCTGGAGGCTGCGGACACAACTGGTGGAACTCGGCGCCTCGGTGCGGACGCTCCTGCGGCAATTCGGCGAGACGCTCGCCGAAGATCGGCGCAAGGTGCTCAAGAGCCTCGCGGGGGAGCTTTCCAAGCCGGTGGAGTACGTGCCGGAATGGGTGGTGATGGGCGTCGCGCTCTGCCTGGGCCTCGGCACGATGTTTGGCTGGGAGCGGATCGTGAAGACCGTGGGCGAGAAGATCGGCAAGACCCACCTCACCTACGCCCAAGGGGGCGCGGCCGAACTCGTCGCGGCCACGACGATCGGCCTGGCCGACTCGCTCGGCATGCCCGTGAGCACGACCCACGTGCTTTCCAGCGGCGTGGCCGGCACGATGTGGGCCAATCGCTCCGGCATCCAGCCGGAGACGGTGCGGGCGATCGCGCTGGCCTGGGTGTTGACGCTGCCGGTGGCGATGGCGCTCGCCGGCGGCCTTTACTGGTTTGCAGCGCTCTTCGCGAGCTGATTCCGCTGCCGGAAATACTTGAGCCCCGGCACGAAGAAGCAGGCGGCGCTGACGAGGCCGAAGATCACGTGGGAGACGTCCTTCTCCGACTCCGTGCGGACGAGGCACATCACGAGCGCGGTCGCGAAGAGCACCGCCGCCTGGATATAGAAGGCGCCGGACAGGATGCCCGCCTTCGCGAAGAAGACGAGGCCGGCCAAGAGCGCGAGCACCGGCGAGAGCGTGAGCGCCGGCAGGCCGAGGAGCGCCTCCACCCAGAAGAGCATCACGCTGGCGATCACGCTACCGCCCCAGATGTGGGCGATCTGCCGCTCGACCGCGGTGACCGGCCCGGTGCGGTGCCGCAGCGCCCAGAAGATCGGCGCCCAGAGGGCGAGGCCCCCGGCCCAGAGCACGAGGTAGGGCCAGCGGGTCGTGACTCCCTGCCAGGCAAGGACGTCGGTCGTCACGCACAAGCCCAGGAGCACGACGGAGTGCCACATCCAGAGCAGGCCCCAGTTTTCGAGCACGACGGCGTGGTGCGTCTCGCGGAAGAGCCGGGCGGCGATGTCGGCGAGGCCGCCGCGGCGTGCGGCGATCGTCTCGCCGGCGAGGAAGGCCCGCAGATCGGAAGCGAGGGCGCCGGCCGAGGCATACCGCAACTCTTGCGGCTTCTGCAGGCTCTTCAGCGCGATCATCTCGAGATCGCGGTTCACGCCCGGCGCCACCGTTCGGGGTGCAGGCGGGTCGGTCTCGAGCACGGCCAGGAGCGTGTCCATCGGGCTCGCCGCCTGGAATGGCGGCCGGCCGGTGAGCATCTGGTAGAGGATCGCGCCGAGGCTCCAGACGTCGCTCGTGGGCCCCACATCGCCGCGGCTGCCGGCGGCCTGCTCGGGCGACATGTAGCAGGGCGTGCCGAGGATGGCGCCGGTGTGGGTGACCGATTGATCGGCCTCGATCCGCTTCGCCAGGCCGAAGTCGGTGACGTGCGGCCGGCCCGTGGCGTCGATGAGGATGTTGGAAGGCTTCAGGTCGCGATGGAGCACGCCACGGTCGTGCGCGGCCTGCACCGCATCGGCCACCCGCGCGAGCAGCGCGGCCCCGTCGCGCGGCGGGATCGGCCCGCTGGCGAGCTGCTTGGCGAGCGTCGTCCCCTCGATGAACCGCATGCTGTAGAAGGGATGGCCGTCGCATTCGCCCACCTCGAAGATCGAGACGATCCCCGGGTGATCGAGCTGCGCGGCCGCCTCCGCCTCGCTGCGAAACCGGGCGAGGTCCGCGCGGCTGGCGAGATCGCGGCGCAGGAGCATCTTCAGGGCGACAGTGCGGCCGAGGCTCTTCTGCACGGCGCGGTAGACCACGCCCATGCCGCCACGGCCGATTTCCTCGACGAGTTCGTAATCGCCGAGCGTCGCCGGCAGCGCGGTGACGCCTGGCACGAACCGCGGCAGGCTGTCTGCATCGGCTGCGGGAAACTGTACCGCCGGCTCGGACATGCGCGTGCCGCCGAGATCGAGGATCGTCGATTCCTGAGCCACCGCGTCGGTGACGAGCATCGCGGCGAAGAGCTCGCGCAACTGGCCGGCCAGGTCGGGATGCGTGGCGGCGAGCTGCTCGAGCCGCGGCTGCGCTTCCGCGGGGATCGTCTCCGAGAGCTCCTCCACGAGCGCGGCGAGCCGTTCCTCCTGCTCGGGCGCGAGCGGCAGGTCGACGGCGCGGGAGCGGCCGAGGGAACGGGTCGCGGTGGTGTCGGCGGGGGGAACCATGTCGGCGAAACGGTGTGATCGGGGAATCTACGACTCAGGAATGCTAGGCGCCATCCGCGCCGTCGAGCAGGATCCGGAGCCGCCGCATGGCACGGAGGTAGCGCATTCCGGCGGCGGCCTTCGAAAGGCCGAGCGCCTCGGCCGCCTCGGCCGTGGAAAGGTGCTCGAAATGCCGCAGCAGCACGATCTGCCGGTCGGCCTCCTCGAGCTGTTCGACCGCGGCGGCGAACCGCCGTTCGAGCTCCCGCCAGGTGGCGGCGGCGGCCGGGGTGAGCTCGCGGTCGGCAAACTGCCCCAGCATGTCGGCCTGCGATGCCTCGGGGCCGGCTTGGGGCAGCGCTACTTCGCGATCCACGCTGCGGGTGGAGGCCACGCGGTGGCGGCGATGGGCGTCGATGAGCCGGTCGCGGGCCATGTGCCGCAGCCAGAGCTGGAAGGGCATCGTGGGGTTGGCAAGATAGTCGCCCAGCCGGCGGTTCGCCTCGATCATCACGTCCTGGACGATGTCGCTGGCATCGACCCGCCGCTGCACCACCCGGTCCATCCGGCGGTCGATCATCCGTTTGATCGCGTCGCGATGCCGTTCGAGCAGGCCGTTGACCGCGTCGCCATCTCCGCGCCGCACCCGGTCGAGCAGCACCTGCGTGTGCTGCGCGTCGTCGGGCGACGGGGTGCCGGATGAACCGGCTGGATCGGTTGTATGGGTCATGGAAAGACGGAGGACGCGGGAGTATTCATCCTACCAACGTGTCCTCCGGCGCAGGGCCCGGAGAACTTTTTCACGTGCCCGGATTTTTTGACCGCCCACGAATCGTGATCCATAATCGCAGGCGGTCGACGGAGAGACCGCTGCCTGCCGCGACAGGATGCGGCTTCCCGCGAACGGATTGCTCTCGTGAACGTCGCCCGCCCCTCGACGCTCCCCGCCTTTCCGACCAGCGGATGTTGCGCCCGGTCTCCCTCGTGGCTCGTGCTGGCCGCCTGGCTGATCTGTGGCGCCGCGGCCTTCGGCCAGGCCCACGACGACCTCGCCGCGAAGACGAACCTGCTTGCCGGCGAGCGGCGCTGGGCCGATGTCGTCAGCATCTGCGAGCCGGCCGCCCGCAAGGGGACGCTCGCCCCGGAGCTTCAGCAGCGGTATGACCTCGCGAAGATTCACTGCGACCTCGCCAAGCGGCACGCCGAGCACGCCTTCCGCGCCCAGCTCGCGAAACTGAGCGAAGCCGACGCCCGCCGCGTCTACGGCGAGGTGCTCTCGCGGATCGCCTCCCATCACTTCGAATCGCCCAACTACCAACGGCTCGTCGCCCGCGGCAGCCTCGCGATGGACGTGGCGATCGACGACCCGCTCTTCGTCTCGCTCCACGCTCCGCATGCCACGCCCGACCGCAAGATGCTCTATCGCGAGCAGGTCACGCAGCTGCTCGGCGGCCGCACGATCACGTCGCAGACCGATGCCGAGGCGCTCGCTGCGTGGGTCGGCCGCATCGCCCACTCGACGCTCGGCATCGCTCCGTCGGTCGCGCTCATGGAGATGACCGCCGCGGCGATGGGCGGGCTCGACGAATACTCGGCGTTTCTCACGACGGGCCAGCTCGACGATCTTTACGCCCAGATCGAGGGCAACTTCGTCGGCCTCGGCGTGGAGCTCAAGGCGGCGCCGGACGGGCTGCTCGTGGTGCACGTGATCACCGGCAGCCCGGCGGAGCGGGCCGGCATCCGCGCGGGCGACCATCTCGTGGGCATCGGCGGCCGTTCGATCGGCGGCATGCATGTGGACGAAGCGGCACAGCTCCTGCAGGGTCCTGCCGGCTCGCTCGTGACGCTCGCCGTCCTGCGGGCTCCGTCGCCGGCGCGGGCCGTGTCGGTTCGCCGCGAGCATGTCGAGGTGCCGAGCGTCGAAGACGTGAAGTTGCTCGACCCGGCCGCGGGCGTGGCCCACCTCAAGATCTCGTCGTTCCAGAAGGCCACCGCCGCCGACGTCGAGTCGGCCCTGCGGCGGCTCGACGCGGCCGGCATGCGGTCGCTCGTGATCGACCTGCGTGGCAATCCGGGCGGCTTGCTCTCCGCGGCCGTCGATGTGGCCGACCTCTTCCTCGAGCGGGGTCTCGTGGTGGCCACGCGTGGCCGCAGCCCCGAGGAAGACTTCAACTACACTGCAAACCGCCCGGGCACGTGGCGGATGCCGCTGGTCGTCGTGATCGACGGTGAGTCGGCCAGCTCGAGCGAGATCTTCGCCGGTGCGATCCGGGATCATGGCCGCGGCACGATCGTCGGCACGCGGAGCTACGGCAAGGGTTCGATCCAGGGCATCTTCCCGCTCGATGTCGCCGGCGTCGGCATGCGGCTCACGACGGCGAAGTTCTTCTCGCCCAATGGCCATCCTTACAGCGGCGTGGGGGTCGAGCCGCACCTTGCCGTGCACGCCGCCGCCAAGCCAGTCGATGGCGAGGTCGCCGTGTCTCCCGCCGACCCCTTCATTGGCACGGCCCTCGAAGTTGCCCGCCGCTCGACGGTGCAGCCGGCGATCCGCAACACCGCGCAGCCCGCCGGCCGCGGCGGCCCCCGCCCCCTGCCGCGGCCGCAGCCGCGCTCGACGGCATCGCGCTGATTGGCGGTCGCGCCTGCCGGGGCTACCGGCCTGTCCACGGGCCGGTTCTTGAACTGCCCCTGCCAGTCCGCTAGGCTCCAAGAGGAGCCGAAAAAGCCCCACGTTCACCGTAGAAAAACTTCCTTCTGGCTGTGGTGAACGGTTGGTTGTTCCCGCCTTATCCTGCGCACCTGCTGCGCCTATTGAGAAGGACTCTGCCATGACCACCGCCCGTGCCAGTGCCGTCGCCGCGATCAATTCGTACAAGTCGAACGGCAACACGTGGAATTTCCGCGAGACCCCCACGAGCGAGATCTTCGGCGCCAACGTCTTCAGCGACTCGGTCATGAAGGACCGCCTGCCGAAGAGCGTCTACAAGGCGCTGCAGGCGACCATCAAGCAGGGCAAGCCGATCGACCCGGGGATCGCCGACGCCGTGGCGCTCGCGATGAAGGACTGGGCGATCGAGAAGGGCGCCACCCACTATGCCCACGTCTTCTATCCGCTCACAGGCCTGACGGCCGAGAAGCACGACAGCTTCCTCACTCCGACGGGCGACGGCGACGCGATCGCCGAGTTTTCCGGCAAGGAACTGATCCAGGGCGAGCCCGATGCCTCGAGCTTTCCCTCGGGTGGCCTCCGCGCCACGTTCGAGGCCCGCGGCTACACCGCCTGGGATCCGACGAGCCCCGCCTACATCCTCGACAACCCCAACGGCACCACGCTCTGCATCCCCACCGCCTTCTGCTCGTGGACGGGCGAGGCGCTCGACAAGAAGACGCCGCTTTTGCGGTCGATGCAGGCCGTGGACAAGCAGGCCCGCCGCGTGCTCGCGCTCTTCGGCCATAAGGACGTCGGCCAGGTGACCGCATCGGCCGGCCCCGAGCAGGAATACTTCCTGATCGACCGCAACTTCTTCTTCGCCCGCCCCGATCTGGGCATGGCCGGCCGCACGCTTTTCGGTGCGAAGCCTCCGAAGGGGCAGGAGTTTGAAGACCAGTATTTCGGGGCGATTCCCGAGCGCGTCTTGGCCTACATGCTCGAGGTCGAGCGCGAGCTCTTCAAGCTCGGCGTGCCGGTGAAGACGCGGCACAACGAGGTCGCGCCGAGCCAGTATGAAATCGCGCCGATCTATGAAAACGCCAACATCGCCACCGATCATCAGCAGACGATCATGCAGACGCTGACCCGCGTGGCGCAGAAGTATGGCATGACCTGCCTGCTGCACGAAAAGCCGTTCGCCGGCATCAACGGCTCTGGCAAGCACGTCAACTGGTCGCTCGGCTGCAAGCTCGGCAACCTCCTCGAGCCGGGCGAGACGCCGCATGCCAACATGCAGTTTCTCGTCTTCTGCGCAGCGGTGATTCGTGCCGTGCATCAGCATGCCGACATGCTCCGGGCCGTCGTCGCCGCCAGCGGCAACGACCACCGCCTCGGCGCCAACGAGGCCCCCCCGGCGATCATCTCGATCTTCCTCGGCGACCAGCTCGCCGACGTCTTCGAGCAGATCGAGAAGGGCCGGGCCACGAGCTCCAAGTCCAGCGGCACGCTCACCGTCGGCGTCGACACGCTGCCGGCGCTGCCAAAGCACGCGGGCGACCGTAACCGCACGAGCCCGTTCGCCTTCACGGGCAACAAGTTCGAGTTCCGTGCGGTGGGCTCGAGCCAGTCGATCGCCGGCCCGCTCGTGGCCTTGAACACGATCATGGCCGAGAGCCTCGACTCCATCGCCACGGAGCTCGAAAAGGCCACCGGCGGCGACCAGGCGAAGCTCCCTGCCGCCGTCGAGAAGCTGCTGCAGGAGATCATCTCGAAGCACAAGGCGGTGATCTTCAACGGCAACGGCTACTCGCAGGAATGGCACGATGAGGCCAAGAAGCGCGGCCTGCCGAACCTGAAGGCCACGCCCGAGGCTCTCGACGTGCTCGTGTCGCCGAAGAACATCGCCCTCTTCGAAAAGTACGGCGTGCTTTCGGAGCGGGAGATGCGCAGCCGCTACGACATCTACATGGAGCGGTATTGCAAGGACATCAACACCGAGGCCGCCTCGGCGCTGCAGATCGCCAAGACGATGATCCTGCCGGCGGCCTACCGCTACCAGGGTGAGCTCGTCGATACGGCGACGAAGCTCAAGAGCCTCACCGGCCAGGCCGTCCACATGGGCACGCTCGAGAAGCTCACGAAGCTTGTCGGCGAGTTCGAAGGGCGGATCGAGGGGCTCGAGAAGGCGCTGGCCCATCATGGCGCCGGCGACCTGCGGGGCGAGGTGAAGCACTTCCACGACACGGTCATCCCGGCGATGGTCGCGTTGCGGGAGACGGCCGACCAGATCGAGGTCATCCTGCCCGACGATCTCTGGCCGCTGCCGACCTACCGCGAGATGCTGTTCATCAAGTGATACAGGATCTCTCCCAGGCGGTCGCCGCCGAGTGTGAACGTCTCGGGATCGCCGTGAATCCGGAATCCACGCAGAGGCTCGCCGCGTATGCGGCGAGCCTCTGGTCTTGGAACGAAAAGCTGAATCTCACGCGGCACACCGACGTGGAGAAATTCGTCTCCCGCGACGTGGCAGATGCGGCGGCGATCGCGCCCCATCTCGCGACGGGCGAGCGGGTGCTCGACGTGGGCACCGGCGGCGGCGTGCCGGGCGTCGTGCTGGCGATCCTGCGGCCCGATCTCCAGGTGGAACTCTGCGACAGCGTGGCCAAGAAGGCCCGGGCCGTGCGGGCGATCGTCGCCGAGGCCGGCCTCTCGCTGCCGGTGCACGAGGGGGCCGCGCAGGGATTCGTCTCCCAGGCGGCCGCGGCGAAGCGGCCCTTCGACACGCTTGTCGTGCGGGCGGTGGCGCCGCTCGTGAAGCTGCTCGGCTGGTTCGAACCGCTCTGCGAGCAGTATGGGCGGCTGCTCATCATCAAAGGGCCACGCTGGGAAGAGGAGAAGGGGGAGGCCCGACACAAGGGCTTTGCGAAGAAAGTGACGGTCCGCCGGATCGCCGCCTGGCCGATTCGCGGCAGCGACAACGAGAGCGTCCTCCTCGAAATCCGCCGCCGCCCGGTAGGGTAGGCTTCAGCCTGCCAAAGTAGACCGCTTGCTCCGCAAGCGGATCTCACACGATCCATCACCGGCTCGGGGGCGGCAGTATGTTTTTATCCGCCGCTCCAACGGCGGGATGGCGCGTCGCGGTGGCCCTCGAAGACTCGGTCCAAATGCTCCGCGAGCTTCCGCCGACCCCCTCGCCTCGCCTTTCCACCGCCATGCATCGCCCCGGTCTGCCCCTCGTCGCGCTCCTGCTCGCCCTCGGCGCTCTCGCGGCGGTCCTCGCCCGGCCGCTGCGCTGGGAGGTCGACGGCCTCTCGATGGCTCCCGGGCTCATGCCCGGCGACATCGTCCGCTCCGCCGCATTCCCGCTGCTCGATGCCCTGCGGCCGCCGCGGCGGTTTGAACGCTTCGTCGTGCAGGCACCAGACGGCTCGATCGGCATCAAGCGAATCGCAGGGCTGCCGGGGGAGCGGCTGAGCATTGCCGACGGCGATCTCGCGATCGACGGCGAGATTGCTCTCACGCCGCCCGGTGTTTTGGCGGAAATCGCCTCGCCGTTGTCGGCTCGGGAAGAACAAGGCGATGACGTCTCGATCCGGATCGTCATCGATCATCCGCCGCTCGACGACGCCCCCTTCGCGCCCGGGGAGCGGCGCGTGCTCCTGCCCGTGCGTGACATCGGGCTGGCAGCGGTCGTACACGCCCAGCGGAGCGGCGGCTGCCTGCGGCTCGCGGCGGGAGACGATGCCGTGCGGTTCAGGCCGCAGGGCCCTGGGCGGTTCATGCTCGTCGCCGGCCGGCTTGATGGCCGGTTCGTGGCCGGGGCCTGGCCGATCGTCGAGTCTGAGCCGACGCTCGCGGCGAAGCGGAGCGGTCTCGCAGGGCAGCCTCCCGCGGCATGGCAGGTGGCAAGGCCCTGGGCGGATGCAACGCCCGCCGAGGCTCCGCTCGTGCTCGAGTGCCGTGATGAGAGTGGGCCGGCGACCGGCGTGATGTCGCTGGAGAAGGTCTTCGCCTGGCGCGACATCCTCCATCGACCGGCCGCGGATGCAGTCGTCGAGTGGCGGCTCGGGCCGGGTGAGTTTTTCGTGCTCGGCGACTTTCCCTCCGGCAGCCGCGATTCGCGGCAGTGGGGGCCGATCGCAGCGGATCGGATCCTGCATCGCGCCACCAGCGCGACGCCGTTGCAGGCTCCCTGACGCCGCTCACCGGATTGGTGAGGCCTCACCTGGCCAGTGAGAAGTTGCGAAAAGGACTGCAAAACAGGCCACTTCGGCGCGCCGGCTGAGCAGCGGCGTCTTCCGCGCTCACCACGCTGGTGAGCGCATCGCAACGCCGTTTTTCTGCGCCCAAAAAATTTTCTCGCGCGCAACTCCCGTGCGCACAAGCCACTTGCACGTCGCGCGCGACGCCGCGGCGCGATCTGGCACGCGACGTGCATTTCCTCTGTGTGCCGCAAGGCACAGCAACGAGTGCCGCAAAGCTCTCAGCAAGAAAACGAGGAGGTGCACAATGATGATGGTTGCAGCAGTAGGTATCACGTCGGAAGTGCTGACGCCTGCGTCGCACGATGCGGTTTCGATCCGCAGTGGGCGTCGGGCCAAGCTTCTCGACTGCCTGGTCGTGTCTGGTGATGCGTCGCGTCGGAGCCGCTTCGTGGCGGCTGTCGAACTCGCCGGATGGCTCGAGTGTGAGTCGCCCGAGGCGACTGGCGAACTTCGCCAGGCGATCGACCGCGACTTTCAGTTGGCGATCGTCGATCTCGCCTCGCCGCTCGGCGATCGCGTGAACGACACGATCGAGATCGCGGAGGAGCTCGCGGCCCGTCCGGGCACGCTGCTCGTCATCTGCGGCTCGGAAGACAACGTCGACGAGGAGCTGTGGGCCCGCCAGTTGGGCGCCTGGCTCTATCTGCCCGGCGTGTGTGATGGCGACAGCATGACGAGCCTCTGCGTGGAGGCCCGTCGCCTCCGCGACGGCGCTCCGGCCTTCGCCGGCTCGTGGTGATCTCCCGGTTCCCTTTCATCCCCAAACAAACCCCCTGAAGCAATCAAGGAGTAGCTGACCATGTCCGCCCCGTACTACGCCGAAGACATCGACCTCGATTACTCGTCGCAGCGCATTCGCGATCGCCGTGAGAGCGACCACGAAAGCCGTCGCACCTCGCAGCCCCGGTATGCCCGTTCCCGCCGCGGCCCCACGCAGACCAACGGCATCCACCGCCGGCGCAACAAGCGGTTTGCCTGGTAGTGCGCCGTCGTTCGTGAAGCCCCGTCACCCCGGATCGCAGTGAGCGTTTCCATGCCACGTTTCCGTCCAAGTCGAACCAGCAGCCCCTCGCGGCTCCGACGGCGCACCTCCTCGCGCCGGCTCCGCGGGCCGCTCGCCCGGAACATCCGGCGCGGCGTGGCGCGGCGGGCAAGGCGGCTGCGTGTGTGGATGCACCACTTCGCCCCCGAGATGCAGGCAGTCACGTCGTCAGCCGCGAGGCACGCCCAGTCCGGTCAACCGCCGTCCAGTCATTCACCAGGCCACGGCCGGGTGAGCAGTCACCACCACTTTTCGACTGCTCACGCCCCGTGGGATCCGTCGGGCTCGTCCCCGCCGGAGGCCAGCTCGGCAGGAGGCACGCCGCCTCCGAACGCAATGAACTCCATCACGAAAACAGGATTCCAAACCATGTCGATGTTCAGCAACACTTCTCGCTGCAACTGCCTCGGCAGTGCGACAGCCTTCGCAGCGCTGGCCCTTATGGCCACCGCGGCATTCGGCGGCGTCGTGAATCACCCGGATTTCTCGACCGACCAGGTGGCCTTCACTGGCATCAACGAGTCGGGCGCCGACATCCCCCCGGGCCTGTTCATGCCGCCGGATCCGACGGTGACTCTCAGTGGCTCCAGCAATGAACTGTCATTCTTCCCGAACCGGTTCGTGATCACGGATCAGAGCCTCAACTTCGACCTCAAGAGCCTGTCGTCGCAACTCGGGATGTTCGTCAATGGGAAGATCGTCTCCGGCACGGCCGGCCCCATCGGCTACGAACTCGAGACCCTCAGACTCAACATCAAGGGAGCGTATGACCTGTTCGCTCCGTTCACCAACATCCCGCCGAGCGGTGCAACCTCGCTGGCCCAGGTGCAGATGAGCAACGTCCCGCTGACGATCAAAGTGACGGGCATCAACTGGGGCCCGTATGCAGGCGGCATCCCCCTCGGGGCCACCATCAACGTCGCTCCGAACACCGTCACGGTCGTGGGGCCGAACGGGGCGGATTCCGGCATCTGGAGCGGTTCGTATGCGGTCGATATGAACGCCCTGCGGGCCGCCGCCGGCATCCTGCCAACCGACTCCATCACGCAGATCCAGATCCAGGCGACGGCCACCGTGTATGCGGCGAGTTTGTTCGCCTCGGCCAAAGCCAGCGTCACCAACTTCGACATCCAGACGGAAACTGCCCCCGTGCCCGTGCCCGAGCCGCCGACGATCATCCTTGCCGGCCTCGGTGCGGCTGCAGCGGTGGGCCATGGCTACCGTCGCCGCAAGCTGCGGCAGCGGGATGAGGAAGGCTCGAATGGCGAGTGGACTGCTGAAGAAGGTGCGATCGCCCTGACGGCTTGATCGCCCGGTTGAAACGCCCTCGACCGAGGCTTCGTATCGGTCGCAATACAACCGTCCGCGTGGTGGTGGATGGAGTTCAGCGAACCGGGCCGCGGAAGCGGCCCGGTTTGTTTTTTGGTGGGACAGGCACGGAGGCCTGTCGTACGCAAGACAGGCTGAAGCCTGTCCTACGTGAGCCGGGGAAACATGCGGTCGGCTTCGTGGAGGAGGACGAGGCTGTCGGCCCGCTTGGCCAGCCTTTCAACGACGGCCGGCGAGTCGGCGAAACCAAACTCGAGATCCTCGACGAGTGATTCGTCGAGCCCCGAGAGGAGCACGAGCCGGCGGTCTTCGAGAGCCCGCGCAAAAAACCGCGTCTGCACGGCGTCTGCGATGAGCGCGGGATCGCCCGTGCCGATCGCCTCATGGACGAGCGGCGCGAGTGGCGCGCCCTGCCGCCAGCGCGTGAAGATCGTGCCCGGCGGCGCGGCCACCGTGCTGGCGATGCAGATCGTCGCGTCGGGCCGCGTGACCCGGGCCGCCGCGGCCACGGCCCGCGTGATCGCGGCGAAGCCAGCGTCCGGGCGGGCAAGCGAGCAGATGGCGACCGCCGCCGGGGCGGAAACGGCCGGGCTCCACTCGGCGGCCAGTTGCCGCGCATCCCGTGCGGCCGAGTCTGGCAGGCCAAAGGAGGCGGCCGCGAGCGTGTCGCCGCGGCCCGCCACGAGTCGCAGGCTGGCGGCCACACCGAGCTGCCAGGTGATCGCCTGCATGTGGGATCGCCAGTCGGCCAGCGCCCGTCGGCCTCGCTTCGCGAGCGACGTGACGAGGTTGCGGCGGCAGGTCTCGCGGGCGAACGTCGGCCAGACCTCGCCTTCGAGCGACCGGCCCCCGAGCGCCGCATCGAAGCCCCATCCGCCAACAGCCACCACGACGTCGGCATCGACGAGCGTGCGGGCCAAATGGAGCGGCCGGGCCTCCTCGTCGGCGAGGAGATAAGCCGTTTCGGCGTCGTGGGCCGGGTGAAACTCGTGCACGAGCCCCGCCTGGGCTGGCGGCTCGCCCGGCATGGCCTCGGCCCGGCCGGCAGGCAGCGGCTCGAGCGGGCGCGCGTGGAGGAGCGTGATGTCATCGGGCGAGACGCCGGCGCCGGAAAGGGCTTCAACGACCGCGGCGGTAACGGCCCCCTGCTGCGGAATGTCGCCGGCCAGCGCGATTGCCACGCGGTCGCCCGGCACGACGTGGGCCGCGAGGGGCGGGCCGGAGGGCGGGCTGGCGACCGCCTCGGCTACGAGCCGGCCGGCGACGGCCTCAGTGGCGCCTTCGGGACCGCGGCAATCGGCCACGAGCGACCCGGCATCGACCGCGAGCATGAGCGGCTCGGCGGCGGAGTAATCGAACTGAATTGTTCGCGATTTCATCCACCTATCGTACCGGATGGCCGGCCGCCGTGCGGCCCTGCCACCGTCATGACCGGTGCCGCCGCACCTGTTTGCGCCGTCGTTCAACTGACCGGTCCGCCGCCGCCGAAACTCCCTCCGTGGATCGTGGCGCTCCCGCCACTGCCCGCCATGGAGTCTTGAACGTTGCGAACCTTCCGCCCCCACCTTGCCATCCTCGCGATCGCTGGCGCGATCGCGGCGTTCTCGCCGACCGCCGCCTCCGCCGCCGCGCCCACCGCGCAGCTCCCGAGCAGGCCCTCCCCGAGGCCTGTCGCCCGGGTCGCTCAGCAGCCGGAGACGATGATGGAAGAGACCGGCATGGCAGCCGCCATGGACGGCGCGCCGGCCGCGGGCTGCGGATGCAACAACGTGCAGCGACCTCCGTGGCATGGCAACGTGCAGGGAGACGCCTGCGGTTCGGGCTGCGGCCCGGCGTGTGCCACGGGATGCGGCGGCCATGTGTTTCAGGCCAAGCCATGCCATCAGTTGCACCTCCGCGGCTACGCCCGGGCGCACTGCATGACGCTGCCGCCCTGCTTCCCGCGGTTCCACACGTGGTGCACGGAGGGCTACCTGCCGTCGCCGCAGGGGCCGAGCCTGCCGCGGTGCCACCAGTGTGGCGCGGTCATCGACGGGGGATTCTGATCTAGATCCAGAGCCTTCCCGCCAGCAGCATGGCCGCCGTGACGACGAGCGTGCCTGCCACGTCGATGACCGCGCCGCCCGCCATCATGGCCTTGAGCGGCACCCGCCCCGAGCCGTAGACGATCGCGTTGCAGGGCGTGCTCACCGGCATCATGAAGCCGAGGCTCGCCGCAAACGTGGCGGCCAAGGCGGCGGGGAGCGGATCGCCGCCGGTCGCCTTCGCCAGCGCGATCACCACCGGCACGACCATGTTGGCGCTGGCCGTGTTGCTCGTAAACTCGCTCGTGATCACGGCCACGATCGCAGCCACGGCGACGAGCACCGTGCCGCCCCACGGGCCGGCCGGAATCCAGCCGTTGAGCGATTGCCCCACGGCCGCGGCCAACCCCGTCGAAAAGCAGAGCTCGCCGAGCGCCATCCCGCCGCCGTAGAGCAGCACGATATCCCAGTCGATGCGGGCCTCCTTCCACTCGAGCGCCGGCCGCCACCGTCCCTCGCGACTGCCCCCCGGCAAGAGAAACAAAAGCAGCGCCCCGATGAGCGCGGCCACTCCCTCGGGCAGCCGTGCCGCCAGCCACTTCGCGACCGGATGCGACGATCCGGCCGCGATCAGCACGAGCCCGGGCAACACCCAGAGCGCGACGGTGATCGCGAAGGCGAGCGCCGTCGAACGCTGCCCGGTCGTCCAGCCGCCGAGCCGCGCCCGCTCCGCCGCCACGTAATCCGACACGCCGTCGAGCCGCTCGACGCCTGCGGGAAAGAGCCGCGCCAGCACCTTCACGGCGATCGTCGCCAGCACCGCCGCGACCGGCACGCCGATCGCGCACCAGCCGGGAAACGAAACATCCACGCCGAGCTGATCGCGAATGAAAGCGAGGCCGATCAGGTTTGGCGGCGTGCCGATCGGTGTCGCGAGGCCGCCGATCGACGCGGCAAACGCCACGCAGAGAAAGAGGCTCGTCGCAAATGCCGGCAGCGGCCGACGGCCGGTCGCTCCGGCGGCGGCCTCCACCGCCGCGAGGATGCCCGACACGATCGCCATCATCATCGCGGCAGTGCACGTATTGGAGATGAAGGCGCTGATCAGCACCGAGACGAGCGCCACGGCCCCGAGGATCCGCCTCGGCCGCTCCCCCACCCACGTCACCGAGAGCACGCGATAGGCCAGCCGCCGATCGAGCCCATGCAGCCGGATCGCTTCCGCGAGCAGAAACGACCCGATGAAGAGAAAGATGAGCGGATCGGCGAATGGCCGAAACACCTCCTTCGCCGGCGCCACCCCGGCCACCACGCAGGCCACGGCCCCGAGCAGCGCGGTCACCGCCAGCGGCAGCGCCTCCGTCACCCAGAGGACGATCACGGCCACAAGAATCGGCGCGAGCAGCTGGGCTTCCGGGGTAAGGTTCATGACCACACTGTAACGCGCAAGCCAACTTTCCCAACGCCATGCCCTGGTGGGATAGGCTTCAGCCTGTCATGTCCCTTCCCTGCACCGTTGCGCAGGTGAAAACCACCCGCATTCGGAGCCAAGGGAGGCATGCTCGAATCTATCAACACGCAAAGCATCGGCATCCTGCCGATCTTTGCTTCGCGGGCCTCCGCCCGCTGGTGCTGACCCGCCCCTCCGGGCCTAGCGATCGAACTAGCCCTCAACGACTCCCTTCTTCTGCGCGTGCCCACCGACCGTCTCCGCCGAAACTGCTGATCGCCTACGAATCCCTGACTAAGCACCTCCAAATACGGGAGGCTTCGGGTGACCTGTACCCCGCTCGCCGGCGTTGCTGACAAGCGCAGGCAGGATGCCGAGAGCGCAGTCAGCATCCGAGCGAGCGGAGGGCAGGGATGCCCGTAGCGAGCGTCCGGCGACGGGGTACGGGTCACCCGAAGCCGGGTTGGGCGCGTTGAGGCATGACAGGCTGAAGCCTGTCCCACAGCCGGCTTGGGCGCGTTGACGGCGTGCGGCAGGGGATCCGCTTGCGGAGCAAGCGGTCTACCGAGACAGGCACGGAGGCCTGTCGTACGCCAGCAAAAACGGACAGGATGTCCGTGTTTTGCGTGAAGCAACCAGCAAAAACGGACAGGATGTCCGTGTTTTGCGTGAAGCAACCAGCAAAAACGGACAGGATGTCCGTGTTTTGCGTGAAGTTAGTAGGTCTTGCCGAGCGATGCCTGGGCGGCGGCCAGGCGGGCCACCGGCAGGCGGAACGGCGAGCAGCTCACGTAGTCGAGGCCCACGTGGTGGCAGAAGATCACCGAGTGGGGATCGCCACCATGCTCGCCGCAGATGCCGAGCTTGATGTCCTTGCGGCTCTTGCGCCCCTTCTCGACGGCGATCTTCATCAGCTGGCCCACGCCCGTGGCGTCGATCGACGCGAAGGGGTTGGCCTTGAAGATGCCCTCGTCGGTGTACTTCTGCAGGAAGGAGCCCATGTCGTCGCGGCTCATGCCCAGGCAGGTCTGCGTCAGGTCGTTGGTGCCGAACGAGAAAAACTCGGCCGTCTCGGCGATCTCGTCGGCCGTGAGGGCGCCGCGCGGGATCTCGATCATCGTGCCGACCATGTACTTGATTTTCTGTCCGGTCTCCTGCTGCACCTGCTCGGCGACCCGGTGGACGATGTCCACCTGGTTGTCGAGCTCCTTCTTGAAGCCGACGAGCGGGATCATGATCTCCGGCTTCACCTTGATGCCGTCCTTCTGCACCTTGGCGGCGGCCTCGAAGACCGCGCGGGCCTGCATCTCCGAGATTTCCGGGTAGCTGACGCCGAGGCGGCAGCCGCGGTGGCCGAGCATCGGGTTGAATTCGTGCAGGGCGTGCACGCGGGCGGCGACCGTCTCGACCGGGAGGCGGAGCTTCTTGGCGAGATCGGCCTGAGCCTTTTCGTCGTGCGGGACGAATTCATGCAGCGGCGGATCGAGGAAGCGGATGGTGGCCGGGCGGCCGTCGAGCGCCCGGAAGATGCCCTCGAAGTCGTCGCGCTGGTAGGGCAGCAGCTTGGCGAGGGCCTCGCGGCGGGCGTCGAGCGAATCGGCGAGGATCATCTCCCGCATCGCGTCGATGCGGTCGCCTTCGAAGAACATGTGCTCCGTCCGCGTGAGGCCGATGCCCTCGGCGCCGAAGGCGATCGCATGCCGCACCTGCTCGGGCGTGTCGGCATTCGTGCGGATGCCGAGCTTCCGGTGCTTGTCGGCGAGCTTCATGATGAAGTCGTAATACTGGAAGACCTCCGAGTCGGCCGGCTTCATCGTCTTGGCGATGAGCACCTGCTTGAGCTCGCTGTCGGCCGTCTTGATGCCGCCGGCGAAGACCTCGCCGGTCGAGCCGTTGATCGAGATCGCGTCGCCTTCGCGGAGCGTCTTGCCCGCGCAAGTGAGCGTGCCCTTCGCATAGTCGATCTGGATCGCGCCGGCACCGGCCACGCAGACCTTGCCCATCTGCCGGGCGACGAGGGCGGCATGGCTCGAGACACCGCCGCGGCTCGTGAGAATGCCCTCGGCGGCGATCATGCCGCGGAGGTCTTCGGGAGAGGTCTCGACGCGGGCGAGCACGACCTTCACCCCCTTGTGGGCGAGTTCCTCGGCCTTGGCGGCCGTGAAGACGAGCTGGCCGGTGGCGGCGCCGGGGCCGGCGGGCAGGCCCGTCGTCAGCAGGCGGCCGCTCTTCTTGGCGGCTTCGTAGTCGGCCCGGTCGAAGATCGGGGCCAGGAGCTGCGAGAGCGCATCGGGATCGGCCGACTGGATCGCATGCTCGGCCGTCATGAGCTTCTGCTTCACCATGTCGTGAGCGATCTTCACGTAGGCCAGCGCCGTGCGCTTCCCGTGCCGCGTCTGCAGCATGTAGAGCTTCTTTTTCTCGACGGTGAACTCGAAGTCCTGGACGTCGCCGAACTTCTTCTCGAGCGTCTGGCGGACCTTTTCGAGCTGCTTGTAGGTGCCGGCGAACATCGGCTCGTGGGCCATTTCGGCGACGGGCTTCGGCGTGCGCACGCCGGCGACGACGTCTTCGCCCTGGGCGTTGACGAGATACTCGCCGTAGAAGACGTCCTCGCCGGTGGCGGGATCGCGGGTGAAGGCCACGCCGGTGGCGCAGTCGTCGCCCATGTTGCCAAACACCATGCTCTGGATGTTGACGGCGGTGCCCCATTCATCGGGGATCTTGTACTTGCGGCGATAGATGATCGCCCGCTCGTTCATCCAGCTGCCGAAGACGGCGCCGACGGCTCCCATCAGCTGCTCGAACGGATCCTGCGGGAAGCCCTTGCCGGTCCGCTCCTTGATGAGGTGGAGATACCGCTTGATGAGCTCGCGGAGGTGGGATTCGTCCAGATCGGTGTCGTTGTGAATGCCGAGCTGGTGCTTGAGGCCCTCCATCGCGGCCTCGAAGGGGTCGTGCTCGTTTTCGTGCCGCTTCTGCACGCCCATGACGACGTCGCCATACATCTGGATGAAGCGGCGGTAGGAGTCGTAGGCAAAGCGGGGATTGCCGGTGGCCTCGGCGAGCCCCTTCACGGTCTCGTCGTTGAGGCCAAGGTTCAGGATCGTGTCCATCATGCCCGGCATGCTGTCGCGGGCGCCGGACCGCACGCTCACGAGCAGGGCGTTGCGCGGATCGCCGAACTTCTTCCCCGTCTCCTTCTCCATGAGCTTCATGGCGGAGGCGACCTCTTCCTCGAGGCCCTTGGGGAACTTCTTCTTGTTGTCGTAATAGTCGATGCAGACCTGGGTCGTGATCGTGAAACCGGGGGGCACCGGCAGGCCGATCTTCGTCATCTGGGCCAGGTTGGCCCCCTTGCCGCCGAGCAGCGGCTTCATCGTGCCGTCGCCGTCACACTTCTTGGCCCCGAAGTAGTAGATCATCCGCGCGGGCTTACCGGCCTTGCCAGCGGCCTTGGACGACTTCTTGTCGGCGGACTTCTTCTTCAGCGTGGTTGCCATGGGCGGAGCGGGACCTTTCAGGGATGGGAAATGACTCGATTCTGCCGAAAACTCCGCAGAATCTACGATCGCGGGCAAACGCCGTCAACGAGCGCCGAACGGGCCGGACAATGCGCAACAAAAAAGGGAACATGCCACTTTTTCGCCGAGAAAAGTAGCATGTCCCCTTTTCCGGTGGCCGGAATCAGCCGCCGCGTGCCATCCGGCGCCGCCAGCGCGCGAGCCCCGCCGCGGCGAACCCCGCAGCAGCCATTGCGTAGGTCGAGGGCTCGGGGACTGGAGCCGCAGTGTAGGCGTAGTCAACCGTCATGACTGTTTGCAGCGTCACGGGGATAGCGTCGAGAGAGAACACTCCACCAGAAATGTTGATGACGGGGTTGTTTCGCACTTCGAACAATATCGATCCCAAGCCACCAGCCGATTGGTAGTTGGGAAACTTCAGGGTGGAAATGCCCTGTAAGATGTTCGAAATCACATCGGCCTGAACCACGTCGAACACTTGAGAGCCATTGCCTGGCACGGAAAAAGGCAGCGTTTGAGAGACGCTAAAGTCGAAATTTGTCGCGCCGATTTGCGTGAAGCCAAGATCGTTGCTCGGTTGTTGGCGAATCGTCACGCGCACTGCAGGGGAGGGATCATCATTCACCGTGGCCGCTGTAGACGTGGTTGAATTGACACTGAACGTGCCCGCGACCTTCACAAAATCGACCGTGACGGCCACTGAGTCGAGCGTGCCGAGGTTTGCATCAAATTTCGGCAAGGACAGGGGAACAAACTCATTGTTGCCGTTGGCGGTTGCGGTCCCCGAGTAGCTTACGAGTCCAGCTGCCGCATCCGAGGCGGGCACCACAAGCGCCGTCAGGAGCAGGATTGAGACGCTGAAGCGGCGAAGGTTCATGGCGCAGACTTCCTTTCGAGAGCAGCGGGCACATTAGCACGACCGACGAATGCCGTGGTGCGAATTCCGTGCCACAATCCGCCAGCCGGGCCCCAGAACGCCGTTAAAGGCTGTCTGCCAGCGAAATTCATCATGATTTCCGCGTCTAAGGCGACTGAGGAAAACAACGGTTTTTCCGAGAATAGCGTCAGCCACTTCGCAGAAATGGCGAATTTGGTGTGATCATTCGGTGGATTTAGTCCCATTTTCTGGGAAAATAAATTCGCAATTTCTGCGAACGAAGTTACCCTCGCAGGTAGTCGTTTTGTCGAGGGCCCAGGACTCCAGGAATCGCGACATGGCCGTCGTTGAACCTTCCGTTTCGTCTGCCGATTCCAGGCTGCGTTCTGGATTTGGCCGATGCCCGCGGTTGGCTGGGACGTCGCCGGCAGCAGCGCGGCTCGAAAAACTGCTCGAGCAGGTGGCCGAGTTCGACTGCCCGGTGCTCGTCACGGGTGAGACCGGCTGCGGCAAGGAGGAGGTCGCCCGCGCGATCCATGCGGCGAGCGCGAGGGCGTCCAAGCCGTTTGTCTCCGTCAACTGCGGTGGCCTCGTATCGACGCTCGCCGAAAGCCAACTCTTCGGCCACGAGAAAGGCGCTTTCACCGGGGCGTTCGGAATGACGTTCGGCGCGTTTCGCGCGGCCAACGGCGGTGTCGTCTTTCTGGACGAAATCGGCGAGATGCCGCTCGACCTGCAACCCAAGCTCCTGCATGTTTTGCAGCGACTGGAGGTGACGCCCGTCGGCTCGACACAGGTTCATCCGGTGGACGTTCAGGTGATCGCGGCCACGAACCGTGATCTCGAAACGGACGTCGCGGCAGGCCGGTTTCGCGAGGACCTCTTCTACCGGCTCAATACGATCCACTTGACTGTCCCGTCGTTACGGGATCGGAAAGAAGACATCCCGCGATTCATCAGTCATTTTGCCGCGCACTTCGCGCGAAAGTACCGCCGCCCGCAATGGCTGCCCGACGAAGAAACGCTCGCGGCCTTCGTGCGGTTTCATTGGCCCGGGAATGTCCGGCAACTGTCGCAGGTGATCCAGAGGCTCTACGTCTTTCAGGGGCAGGAACGGCGCGTGCTCGCCGAGATCTTTGGCGACTCCGATCGCGTGGCGTTCATGTCAACGGCTCAGGAAGAGGTCCACCGCCTGCCAATGCCGGCGACGAATGGCTTCCGCGCCGACAACCCCGTCGTCGATCCCGTGCTTCCATCCTGCAACCTGGCCGAATTGCGTCGCATCGCCGTCCGGCAGGCAATGGCCGCCACGAACGGCCATCGTGGCCAAGCGGCTGAAATGCTCGGCGTCTCGCTCAACACGATGACGCGGATGGTGATGGAAGCCTGCCCGGAATTGGCGCCCAAGCGGGGGAGGAAAGCCGCGGCCAAACCCCGCTGATTGCGGTTTGTGTGCGTTCCATCCCGCATGCAATACCCCGTCGCTCAAACCCCAGGTGCAACGGCCATGCCTTCGCGATCATTCCGGTTTTGGCCGCTGTGCGCCGCCGTTGCCCTTGCGGGGATCGTCGTCGCGGCCGCTGGGTCGGCGCAGGCCGCCGAAAAGGCCCCCGATTTCAACCGCGACATCCGGCCGATCCTGTCGCGAAACTGCCCGTCACGCTCGTCCGCCGCGGCACGTTCGACCTCACCGGCCTGCCGCCTGCGCCCGCCGAGTTCGAGGCCTATCTCGCCGACACGAGCCCCGACCGATATCAAACCCGTGTCGAGCATCTCCTTGCCTCGCCCCGGCATGCCGAGCGGATGGCGGCCTGGTGGCTCGATCTCGTCCGCTATGCCGACACGGTCGGTTACCACGGCGGCCCACCAGCGCGACGTGATCGACACGGGGGCAGCGCTCGAGCCGGCAAAGCCGGTGAAGGTCCTACTCGTGTAGGACAGGCACAGAGGCCTGTCGTACTCAGTCGTGCTTGCCGAGCCACTCTTCCTTGATGCGGTCGAGCGTGCCGTCTTCACGCATCCGCAGGATTGCAGTGTTGAGGTCTTCGCGGAGCGGGCTGTGGGCCGGGAGGCCGATCCCGTAGTCGAAGGAATCGAAGATCGGGCCGACGAGCCGGATGGTGCTGCGGTTGGACTGGTGCGTGAGATACATGAGCTGCTGGTTCTCGGCCACCACCGCCTCCACCATGCCGAGCGCGAGCGCGTCGAGGGCCTCGTGGAGCGAGTTGAATTCCTCGACGATCCCGCCGCGGCGCCTGACCGAGTCGACCGTGACGGCCCCCGCCTGGCAGCCGACCGTGCGGCCGGCCAGGTCGCGGGCGCCGTGGATCGTGCCGGTCACCCGCTCTGCCGTCATCGTCGCCGTGAGCATGCTCGTCAGGGCGGCGATCAGCACGATGCCGCCGATCATCCATGAATAGGCGATCGCCCGGCCGAGCACGCTGTCGACGTGTTTGTCATCGCAGCCGCCGGTGACGATCGTCGAGGCGATCCACCAGATCGCCTCCCAGACGCCCCGCGGATACTCCCGTGGAAACGACTGGTCGTTGCCTTTCCGCTCGAACCACCAGAGCAAATGGCCCGACAGGAGCGCGAGGCCGAGGACGAGCCCGAGCAACTCGAGCAGATCCCATGAGATGAGCGACTCGAGCGCGTCAAAAAACCCGGAATTGTTTCGCTGCCGCACCGCGATCCGCAGGCCGGAATGGAAGATCGGGTGGGTGAGGTCGAACTGCTTCTCGCGCTCTTCCGTGATGGCGATCGGTCCCAGGGCGACGTCGGCCGTCGCGGCAGGCAGCGTCTCCATCAGCTTCAGGAAGGTTGGCGCCTTCACGAACACGGTGGCTTGGCCGAGCCGGCCGGCGAGATCCTCCCAGATATCGATCATCACGCCCGTCGGCTCTGGACCGGTCCAGTCGATCGCTGAGGCAATCGGCGTGACGGCCACCCGCAGGCTCGGCACCGGGGCGGTGGCGGCTGGTGGCGTGGGGGCCGCGGCATCGGCCCCAGCGCTGGTCGCGGTCGCGGTCGCGAACAGGAGCAGCCAAGCGATCATCCCGGCCGCGACCGCCGCCGTGCATCTATTCATGGCCATGCAAGTGGCTCCTGTGAGTGCCTCTGTCGAGCGCGTGTGGCCAGCAAGGCTGCGCCGCCGACCACGCATCCTATCGCGGCCGGCACCGCCCAGGCAGGCATGCCCCGGGAAAGCACCACGAGCGGCATGCTGTTGTGCACGAGGTGGCAGACGACCGCCGGCAGCAGGCTCCCGGTCGCGAGCGTCATCCAGCCCAAGACGAGCCCCAGGAGAAAGGTCTGCGGCATCCGCTCCGGCAGCAGGTGAAAGATCGCGAAGAGTGCCGCCTGGGCGACGATCGCTGCGGCCGCCCGCCGCCATGACGCCTGCCTGCCGGCAAAGCCGCTGAGCACCCAGCCCCGAAAGAGCAGCTCCTCGCAGATGGCCGGCAGCGCCGCCATCAGGGCCCACGACATCCAGGCGGGGTGCCCCTGCATCAGCGCGAGGATCTTTTCGGAGAGCCGCTGCGCCTCGGCCGACATCGCCGTGCCCTTCACCGCCAGGAGCGAGGCCGCACCGATCACGAAGAGGCCCGCCCCGAGCATGGCCGCCCCGGCGAGGCAGGCGAGGTCGGACCAGACGCCGAACGGGCCGCCGGGCCGACGCAGGCCGAACGTCTCACGGAGATCGACTCGCTGCCACCAGGCCGCGACCGCCAATGGCAGCACGACGGCCGCCGCCTGCTGCAGGGGGATCGCCCGCGCGAGGTCGTCGGGAGTGACCCCTTGCACGTACCAGAGCGCGGCGAGCCCCGCCACGATCGGCAGCACGCCCTGCACGACATTCGGCCGGGACCGTCGGCCAGGCCGCGCAAACCCGCCCGCCGCCACGTCGCCGCCGCGGAAGAGGATGTCTTCGTCGGTGAGCATCGTCGCCGTCGCCTTGAGCAACAGCCAGGTGAAGCCGGCGGCGGAGAGGAGCGTGATGGCCAGCGGCCCCAGCACGGCCGGGAAGGCATGCGGTCCTCCGTCTCCGGCCGCAAAGACGCTCCGCGACACGAGCACCTGCCCGGAGAATGGCGCCGCCGCCAGCGAGGTGTCGCTCCGCATGCCGGGGAGCAGCGCCGTGCCGGCAAGCGCGCTGACGAGCAGGATGACGGGCGTGAGCGTGTTTTGCGCCTCCTTGCCGCTCTTCGAGGCCGTCGTCACCGTGAGGCACGTCGCCGCCGCAAGCGCCGCCAGCCCCACGAACGAAAGCACGGTCACGAGGATCACCCCCACGGCCTCCTCGGGAAGCGCCATCGTGATGCCGGCGGGCAGAAACCGCCGTGCCACGGCGGCCGTCGCCGCGATCGAGACGGCGTTGGCCGCGAGCGTGGCGAGTGTCACGGCGAACACCGCCAGGAATTTTCCGAAGACGATGTCGCGCGCCGCGCAGGGCGCGATGAGGAGCGTCTCGATCGTGCCGCGTTCCTTCTCGCCGGCGATCGCATCGATCGCCGGATAGAAGGCGCCTGTGAGCGTGAGCACGGCCAGGAGCACGAGCACGCCGCCGGCGAGCGTAGACATGATGCTGTGTGCCGGCGGCGGCCGCATCTCCTGCTGCTCGTGCGCGAAGACGGTCTTCAACGGAGCAAGCACGCTCGCCGGCAGGCCGGCCGATTCGATGCGGCGCTTTCGCGCATCGTCCGCCAGGCTGCGCACGACCGCGTTGAACTGCTCGGCCACGCGGCGATCGACCGGCCTGCCGGGCCGCATCTGCACCGGCAAGACGACCGTGCCCTCGGCATCGAGCGCCGCGATGCAGCCGCGCGGCGAGTCGATCCAGAGATCGACCTCGCCCTGATCGAGCAGCATGCGGGCGTCGGGCACGGGCAACGCCCGGACGTCGAGAGCGGCCGGCCAGCCTTCGCGGGCCGCGCCAACCGTCGTCTTCTCCACGGCCAGCAGCCGGTCGGCGAGGGCCGCGGCGTCGGGGCCCGAGACGGCGATGCGGATCTTCGTCGGCGCCCGCTGCGCCTCGAGTTCGCTCGTCGCCGTCCGTAGCCCGAGCGCGGTCGAGAGGGCGAGGATGGGGTAGGTGACCATCGGCAGCAGGAGCGTGATGAAGAGCGTGCGCCGGTCGCGGACAAACTCAACCAGATCGCGGCGGGCGATCGCGATCGCCGCCCGCAGGCCGCCGGCATGGCGATGGGAGCCGCTCATGCCGGTCTCCCCCCAGCCAAGGCCGCGAAGAAGGCGTCTTCCAGTTCGGCCCCGCGGCGGTCTGCCCAGGCGGCGAGCAGCTCGTCGCGGGTGCCCTGCGCCCGCACGCGGCCGCCGTGGATGATCACGAAGCGATCGCAGCGGGTCTCGATCTCGTGGAGGCGGTGTGTGGAGAGCAGGATCGCGCGGCCCTCGCTTCGCAGCTGCGCGAGAAACAGGAGCAGGTCGCGGGCGCCGATCACGTCGAGCGCGTTGGTGGGCTCGTCGAGCACGAGCGCCGGAGGATCGTGCACGAGCGCCCGCCCCAGCGACACCCGCTGCCGCTGCCCGGAGGAAAGTCTCCCGGCGGGCCGGTCGCCGCAGTCCCGTAGGTCGAGCACGTCGACGAGCCGCTCCACGCGGGCCGCGAGCGCCGCTCCTTCGAGACCGTGGAGTTCGCCGAAGGAGCGAAAGATTTCGCGGGCGGAGAGCCGGTCGGGCACGCCCGTCGTCGCCGAGACATAGCCGAGATTCCGCCGCACGCCGACGGGATCGTGCCGCACGTCGGCGCCCGCCACGCGGGCCGTGCCCGCCGTCGGCTTCAAGAGCGTGGCGAGCACGCGGAGCGTCGACGTCTTGCCCGCCCCGTTCGCGCCGAGCAGGCCGACCATCTCGCCGGATGCGACCGACAACGACACCCCATCGACCGCGCGGACCACGCTGCCGTCGCCGGCCCGGTAATGCTTCACGAGGTCGACGACTTCGATCATCAGGCTGCGGGGCAAAAGGGGCGGGAGGGAGCGGTCTACTGCTCCATCACTTCGGCTTCCTTCGCCCGTGCGAGGTCGCCGACTTTGGCTTCGTATTTCTTGGTGAGCTCCTGCACTTCCTCCTTGGTGGAGTCGCAGTCGTCTTCGGTGAGCGTGCCGTCTTCCTTTTCGGTGTCGGCCGCCTTGTTGCCGTCGCGGCGCACGTTGCGGATCGCCACGCGGGCCTCCTCGGCCAGTTCCTTGATCCGCGCGGTCATCTTCTTGCGCACTTCCGTGGAGAGCGCGGGAATCGTGATGCGGATCAGCCGCCCGTCGCTCTGCGGATTGAGCCCCAGATCGGCGGCCTGGATCGCCTTCTCGATGTCTTTGATCGTGCCGGGGTCGAAGGGCCGCACCACGATCTGATTGGGCTCGGGAGCCCCGACGCTCGCCAGCGCCTTGATCGGCGTGGGCGAGCCGTAGACCTCCACCCGCAGCGAATCGACGAGGCCGGGGTTGGCCCGCCCGGTGCGGATGCCGGTGAGGGCGTGGCGAAACACCTCCACGGCCTTCTCCATGCGTTCCTCGGCATCGAGCAGAATGTCATCGGCGGGCATCGCGGCAGGCTCCTTCGGTTCGGGGTCGAGTTCCGACAATTCTGGCAGGAGCGGCCACGCGGCGGCAAGCAGACGGGATCGAGGACGGTCTTGGGTTGTTTGCCGGCTCGGGGGCGGCAAAAGTCGCCTCGCGGCGGCCGCGGCGGCCGAATGCTCGTCGAGCTTTCGCCGACCCCCTCGCCTCCCGTGATTGGATAAACCGCCGTTGCTGCGATGCTATCCCACGATCACGGTCGGCCGCTTGGCGGGGTCGGGGATCGCCTTGTCGAGGAGATCGACCACGCTGTTGGGGATGTCGCCCTGGCCGAAGAGCACGTAATCGAGCGCGAGCTTGAGGCTGCCCCCCTTGCTCCAGCCGAAGATGATGTCGAGCGGGGCGCCCCCCTTCGTCATCTCGATCGCCACCTGGGCGATCGTGTGCGACACGGAGACGACGTCCTTCGCCACGATCACGAACCGCGTGCCCTCCTGGCGGGCCGAGATGATGGGCGCGTTTTGGAATTCGCTCACGTCGCCGTAATGCACCTCGAGAAACACGATCGGCACGGCATCGGGGATGCGGTGCTTCCTGCGGATCTCGGCCTCCTTCTCGGCGAGCGACCGGCTCCCGGGCCGATGCGGCACGAGCACGCGGAAGGCCCCCTCGACGAGGATGTCGGTCCAGAGCATGCGATCCACATCGTCGGCAAACCGGAATTCCTTGAGCCGCAGTTCGTCGCTTCGCCAGGCCCGCGACGTGAAGGAGATGAGCATCACGCAGCCGATGAAGATCGAGGCGATGATGATGCCGTCGGGCCGTTCCCAGATGTTGGCGATCGTCGTATAGACGAAGACGAGCGTGATCAGCGCGAAGCCGATCCGTTGCCCGATCAAGGCGAGGGCGTGGTGCGGCTCGGCCTTCTTCTTGAGCTCGTGGATCAGCGAGGCGATGCAGGCGCTCGTCATCAGCACGAGCACGCCGGTGGCATAGGCGCCGCCCTGGGCGGAGACATCGGCCCGGAAGGCGAGCGTGACGAGAAGATTGATGATCGTGAAGGCGATCACGAGCGGTCGATAGGCGCCGGCCCACTCCGGTGCCATGCCGTAGCGGGGCAGGTAGCGGGGCACCATGTTCAAGAGGCCCGCCATCGCCGAGGCTCCGGCGAACCAGAGGATCAGGATCGTGCTCACGTCGTAGGCGGTGCCGAAGACGTTGCCGAAGAGCGGGCAGACCGGATGCGGGCTCTCGCCGTGGGCCAGATAGGCCAGCGCCCGGTCCATCGCCTTCCCCTTCACCGGCTCCAGCCGCAGTTCGTCGGCCGGGATGAGCGTGTCGGTGCCGGTGACGAGCGAGGAGCCGATCAGCAGCACCGACATGATCAGCGCGGCCACGAGCAGCAGTTTCCGGGTGTTGGCGATCCGTGCCGCCTCGTCGCCAGGGTCTGCCTCCGTGCCGCGGACCATGTGGATCTGCAGCACGCCCGTCTCGAACCCCGAAAGCCCGAGCGCAAGCTTCGGGAAGACGAGCAGCGAGATGCCGGCGGCCACCCAGAAGCCGCTGCCGGCCAGCGGCGCATGCTCCAAGTGATAGCGGCCGGACGTGATTTCGCCGATCCAGTGTTGGAGGAGCGCGGGGTGCGTGAAGAGATAGAAGAGCCCGGCCGAGATCACGATGAACGACAGGCCGAGAAAGGTGATCACGAGCACCGTGGCCAGCCCCACGACCTCGCTGTAGCCCTTCAAGAACATCGCGCCGAGCATGACGAGCAGAAACATCGTCACCGCCATCTGGCCTTGCATCCAGGATGGGGCGGCCTCCGCATAAAGCGGGTTGGAGATAAGGTGCGCAGCGGCGTCGGCGGCGGAGAGCGTTTTCGTGATCACGAAGTCGGTCGCCGCGAAGCCGATGAGGACGAGCACCACGATCTTGCCGGTCCAGCCGCGAAACATCCGCTCGATCATGCCGATCGAGCCGACGCCATCGGGCGTCTCGCCCGCCACGTGGCGGTAGATCGGGAGCGCCCCGAAGAGCGTCACGCACACGAGCACGAGCGTGGCGAGCGGCGCGAGTGTGCCGGCCCCCTCGAAGGCGATCGATGGCTGGTAGCCGAGCGTGCTGAAATAATCGACGCCGCAGAGGCACATGATCAGCGGCCACGCATAGTGGCGATGATCATGGTGGGTCTGGCTCATGGATTGACCTTGGCGCTCACGAGCGTGCCGATGCGTTCGCCGGCGAACGCCCGCTCGATGTTGCCTTCCTTGCGGTAGTTGAAGACGAGGATCGGCATGGCGTGCTCCATGCACTGCGAGATGGCCGTGGCATCCATGACCCGCAGATTCTGCTCCCGCACCTGCTGGTAGGTGAGGTCGCGGTAGAGGATCGCGTGGGGATTCTTCTCGGGATCATCGGAAAAGACGCCATCGACCCGCGTGGCCTTCATGAGGATGTCGGCATCGAGCTCGAGCGCCCGCTGGGCGGCGGCCGTGTCGGTGGTCACGAACGGGCTGCCGGTGCCGGCGGCCAGGATCACGATCCGCCCCTTCTCGAGATGCCGGCGGGCGCGGCGGCGGATGTAGGGCTCGGCGACGCCATCCATCCGGATCGCCGTCATCAGACGGGTCTGAGCGCCGAGGCTCTCCAGCGCGTCTTGCAACGCCAGGCCGTTGATCACGGTGGCGAGCATGCCCATGTAGTGGGCCGTCGCCTCCTGCACGCCGGAGTTACCGGCGGTGAACGACGCCCCGCGGAGGATGTTGCCGCCGCCGATGACGATCGCCAACTGCACGCCGCTGGCCGACGCCTGCACCATCTGCCGCGCGACGTGGACGACCTCGTCCATCGAGATCCCTCGCTCGCCGGCCCGCGCGAAGCTCTCACCAGAGAGTTTGAGCAGCACGCGGGCGTACGGGGTGTTGTCCATCGGAAAAGTGCAGTGGGGCGTGAGTCGCCGGCTGCGGGACGGCAGCAGTCTCCTCGCGGACGAACTTCCTCACTTGAACGTCAAAGGTGCCTCTATCCGCCTACGGCTCGAAAGTTCGTAACGCTCGTCGAGCAGCCGCCGATCCCTCCGCCTCCTCGGGCGCTCCGTCCTCAGCGGCGGTCAGCCGCCGAGTTTCCAGTTGTGCATCGACTTCACCTCGAGGCCGGCGGCCTTCGCGAACTGGCCGACCGTCTGCTTGTCGTCCTTCACGAAGGGCTGCTCGAGCAGCACGTGCTGGCTGAAGAAGTTCCGCAGCCGGCCTTCGATCATCTTGGCGATGATGTTTTCCGGCTTGCCTTCGCCGCGGGCGGCCTCGGTGAGGATCTCCCGCTCCTTGGCCACCGCCGCCGGGTCGAGATCGTCCTTCGTGAGCGCCTGCGGGGCGAGCGCTACCACGTGCATGGCGATCTCCTTTGCGGCCGTGGCCGCTTCGGGGGCGGTCGTCTTGCCGGCGACTTCGACGAGTGCGGCCTTCGAGCCGTCGTGGTGGGCATAGCCGCCACAGGGAGCATCGATACGGCAGATGCGGGAGAGATCGAAGACCTCGCGCATGCGATTGAAGAGATCGTCTTTCAGCTCACCGAGCGTCTTGTCGGGATGGGCCAGGCTCTTCTGGGCGAGCAGATCGGCGGGCGTCTTGGCGCCGGGGCCCAGGGCGAGCGTCTTGGCGATGTCGTTGACGAGGTCCTTGAAGTCGGGGCTGCCGGCCACCGGCGCGCTTTCGCACTTGAGCTCGATCATCGCGCCCACGCCCTTCGCGGGATCGGTGTAGACGGCCAGACGGCCGGTCGACATCTCGCGATCGGCCCGCAGGGCCTGCGTCTTCACGCCCTGCTTGCGCAGCCACTCGACCGCCTGATCGGTATTGCCACCGCACTCGGCGAGCGCCTTCTTGCACTCCATCATCGGCAGGCCCGTCTTCTCGCGGAGGGCCATCACTGCGGCTGCTGTAATCTCTGCCATGTGTTTTCTCCTTTGGATTGCGTCAATTCAGAGTTGCCGGGCACGTGAGAGGTGCCGGGCACGCATATGAGTCACCGGCTCGCGGGCGGCAAAAGTCGACTCGCGGCGGCCGCGGCGGCCGAATGCTCGTCGAGCTTTCGCCGACCCGCTCGCCTCCCCGCGTTTGGTTTGCCGCAGCATCGCGACGTCTTCGAAGGGGAGGGAAGTGGAGGTCAGACCTTCGGGGGCTTGGGCATGGCCTTCTTGGCCGTGGCCCGGGGCTTGGGAGCGACCTTCGCCGCGCCTTCGCCGGCCACGTCGGCACCCTCGGCCTTCACCTGCGCCTCGGCCGCCACCTGCGACTTGCCCTCGAGGATGGCGTCGGCCAGGCGGGCGGCGACAAGCTCGATCGAACGGATCGAGTCGTCGTTGCCCGGGATCGGCAGGTCCACGAGGTCGGGATCGCAGTCGGTGTCGATAAGCGCCACGGTGGTGATGCCCATCTTGCGGGCCTCGTTGACCGCGTTCTTTTCCTTCTTGGGATCGAACACGACGAGGCACTCGGGCAGCCGGGAGAGCGTGCGGATGCCGCCGAGATTCCGCTCCATCTTGCGGAATTCACGCCGCAGCGACGACTGCATCTTCTTGGAATACGCGCCGAATTCCTCCGACGGCATCAGCTTCTCGAGCTCCTCGAGGCGGGCGAGCCGATTGCGGATCGTGCGGAAATTCGTGAGGGTGCCGCCGAGCCAGCGATCGCTGACGTAGGGCATGCCGCAGCGGGCGGCTTCGCGGGCGACGGCCTCGGCGCCTTGCCGCTTCGTGCCGACGAAGAGCACGAGGCTGCCGGACGCCGCAACCTGCTTGAGGTATTTGCGGGCGCGGAGCAGTCCGCGGATCGTCTCGCGGACGTCGATGATGTGGATCAGGTTGCGGCGGCCGTGGATATACGGCTTCATCTTCGGGTTCCACCGGCTCGCGCGGTGGCCAAAGTGCACGCCGGCTTCGATCAACTCTTGGGCGAGGACGTTCGACACGCTTGTTGACACTCGTAAAGGAAAGTGGGCGGGGGCAATGAAGCACCGCAAACTATCGGCTTTTTGGGGCCCGTGTCAACGCACGGCCGGCATCCCCGCCACAGGCGGCAAACCCGCCCCCATCCACCACCCAAAACGGCCTGAAACCCCGGCTGGAGGCTTGAATCGGCCAGACGCCGCAAACTAGACTCCGGGGCTCCCCGTCCAGAACCCCTCTTCAAGCCTCTTTCGCGGCAGGTCCCGCTGCCGAAACGCACGCATGCGACACGTCCTGTCGGCCACCGTCCAAAATGTCCCGGGCGTGCTGGCGCACGTTTCGGGCATGCTCGCCTCCCGAGGCTACAACATCGACAGCCTCGCCGTGGGCGAGACCGAAGACCGCGGCTTTTCGCGGATGACCTTCGTGCTCCGCGGCGATGACCGGATGCTCGCTCAGGTCCGGCGGCAGCTGGAGAAGATCGTCACCGTCGTCCGCGTCGACGACATCTCCGCGCGGAACTACGTCGAGCGCGATTTGATGCTGATCAAGGTGGCGGCCCCCGTCGGCCCGACGCGTTCGCAGGTCAAGGAACTGGCGGAAATCTTCCGTGGCCGGATCGTCGACGTCGCCACCGATAGCGTGATCGTCGAGATCTCCGGCACGGAAAAGAAAATCGAGGGCTTCATCGAGTTGATGCGGCCCCTGGGGATCATGGAACTCGTCCGCACCGGGCGGATCGCGCTGGTGCGGGGCAGCCCGCCCACCCGCGAGCTCACCGAGGCCGCCGATGGAGCCCGCCCCGCCGATTCAGCCGACCCCACCGACTCACTAGCCTGATTTCACACGAGGAGAAACACGTGCCCGCCACGATCTATTACGACGCCGACGCCGATCTGAAGGCCCTCGCCGGCAAGACCATCGCCATCATCGGCTACGGCAGCCAGGGCCACGCCCAGGCCCAAAACCTGCGGGATAGCGGGCTCAACGTGATCGTCGCCCAGCGTCCGGGCGGCCCGAATTACGAGCTCGCCAAGAGCCACGGCTTCTCGCCGATGAGCGTGGAAGATGCCGTGAAGCAGGCCGACGTGATCAACATTCTGCTCCCCGACGAACTGGCCGCCGATGTCTATCGCACGGCGATCAAGCCCAACCTCAAGAAGGGCGCCGTGCTGATGGCCAGCCACGGCTTCAACTTCCACTTCGGCCAGATCGAGCCGCCGGCGGGCCACGACATCCTGCTCGTCGCCCCCAAGGGCCCCGGCCATCTCGTCCGCAGCGAATACGTGAAGGGGGGCGGCGTGCCCTGCCTGATCGCGCTCGGGCCCAATGCCTCGCCCGAGACGAAGAAGATCGGCCTCGCCTACGCCAAGGGCATCGGCGGCACCCGCGGCGGCGTGATCGAGACGACGATCGCCGAGGAAACGGAGACCGATCTCTTCGGTGAGCAGGCCGTGCTCTGCGGCGGTGTTTCCGAGCTCATCAAGGCCGGCTTCGACACGCTCGTCGACGCGGGCTACCAGCCGGAGATGGCCTACTTCGAGTGCCTCCACGAGATGAAGCTGATCGTCGACCTGCTCTATCAGGGCGGCCTCGAATACATGCGCTACAGCGTGTCGAACACGGCCGAATACGGCGACTACACCCGCGGCAAGCGGATCATCACCGACGAGACCCGCGCCGAGATGAAGAAGATCCTCGAGGAGATCCGCTCGGGCGAATTCGCCCGCGACTGGATCCTCGAGAACCGCGCCGGCGCTGCGATGTTCAAGAGCACGCGCCGTCGCGAGCGTGAGCACCAGCTCACCGCGACGGGCCGCCAGCTCCGCAAGATGATGAAGTGGATCGAAAGCAAGGAAGTGTGATCCCATGACGCCCGAGGAATACCAGTCGCGAGCCCTCTACGAGCAGCTCCAGCCGGGCGACCGGGTAGAGGTCGTTCATGGCGTGACGGTGGGCTCGAGCGCCAAGTGGAGCACGACGACCGTCGGCAAGGTGCTGCGGACGGAGCGGCGGCGCCACGGCCTCCACTTTCGGCGCAACCCGGACGACAAGGTCTACAGCGACGTCCTCATCCTCTCGCGCGACGACGGCGAGCTGACGACCGTCACGATCGACGAGTACACCCGCCTGCGCCGGCTGTAGCGACGCCCACTGGCCAAATCCGGCTTCGGGTGACCCGTACCCCATCGCCGGACGCTCGCTTCGGGCATCCTGCCAATCCTGTTCGGCACAGGATTTGCGCATTGGCGACCTGGCAATCTGAGCGAACCGGAGGGAGTTGCGCGCTGATGGGCGTGGCGTTATCGTGCCCGGCATGGCCACGAGCAGGA